>ERZ780125.405-NODE-405-length-14624-cov-2.72661_pt1 | contig 14624 bp, 9 predicted proteins | sample MGYA00433082_ERZ780125 | MGnify/ENA primary metagenome ERZ780125 (study PRJEB29588, sample SAMEA1970465) | human gut metagenome | biome: human gut; feature: human-associated habitat; material: faeces | place: Denmark | collected 2008/2010 ... | reverse complement strand
GGTGCTGCCGATTACGCCGACGTTGGAGGCTTGCGTATAGGTCAGGGCGATGTTTTCCAAAAGGTAGTAGAGGCAGATGCCGCAGAGGCCTGCTGCCATAAAAACAGGCTCCTGCTTTTTATCTGTTTTCAGCATTTTAGGATAGGCCAGCCAAAGGGCGAAAAAGGCCATAATAAAGCGGAAAAAAAGAATTTCCAGCGGCTGAAAGCCGGTAAGTAAAACCTTGGTAGAAATAAAGGTCGTGCCCCAGGTAGCAATTGTAATGAGGGCAGCAATGTGACCGATGTAGTGAGTGTTTTGCATTTGCTTAGGAATCTCCGTTCTTTTAGTGCGCAGTAAAACGCACTCTATGATTTTAGCAGACTAAAATCCTGCTATGAACAAACTATCCCCTCTGCCAATGCGGCAGAAGGGATAGTTTGTAAAATTTTATTTTGTGTGCTTATCTTCGGCAGCCTGCTTATTTGGGGCTGCTGCTGCGTATTTCGTCAGGGCAACCTTCGTAATGTGGAAGTCGCCTACGGCAGCAGGACCGTCGATACAGCCGTTGGAGCAGGCCATACCTTCGATATAGCTGCAGTCGAGCTTGCCTGTGGCAGCAGCCTTAACCGTATCACGGCATTTGTCCAGTCCGGAGCAGTATTGCGCATTATGTACCTCACCGCCCATAGCGGCAACCGTATCCTGCACGGCAGCGCTTACGCCGGCCGTCAGCGGGAAGCTCAGGCCAAGCTTGGAGGCATCACGTTCATAAGCGGTATCACCGCTCATTTCCACAAATTTGATATCCTTGCCCTCCAGCATGCACATAATCTCTTCAAAGGTCAGCACATAGTTGATGGTTTCGCGGTGCTCGCGTGCTTCCACCTTTTTGGCGATGCAGGGACCGATGAACACAGTAACGGCATAGGGATATTTTTGCTTTATCAGCTCAGCGCAGGTGAGCATGGGGGAGGGAGTGTCGGAAATCTTGTCCGCAGCCTCCGGTACCTGTGTTTTAATCAGCTTAACAAAGGCAGGACAGCAGGAGCTGGTCATAAAGCCCTGCTTGGCAGGAACCTTCTCCAGATATTCCTCTGCTTCCTTAACGCTGGTGATATCGGCACCAACACCAACCTCTACGACCTCGGCGAAGCCTGCTTTTTGAAGTGCCTCGTAAATTTGTGCCATAGTAATCTTTAAACCGTATTGGCCTACGATAGAAGGTGCCACAAGGGCGATAACCTGCTTGCCCTGCTGAATTTCGCGGATAACGCGGATGATATTGCTGCGCTCGTCAATGGCGCCGAAGGGGCAGGCATTGCGGCAGGCACCGCAGGAAACACATTTTTCATGGTCAATGACAGCCTTACGGTTTTCACCGATGCTGATGGCACCGATGGCGCAGGCACGCACGCATGGACGATGGATTTCGATAATTGCACCGTAGGGGCACATCTGCTTGCAGCGTCCGCATTCAATACATTTCGTTTTATCGATAAAGGCACGGTCCTGAATAATGGTGATAGCCTTTTTCGGGCAGTTATTCATGCATTTATGGGTGATGCAGTGACGGCACATATCGGTGACGTAATAAGCATCAATAGGGCATTGGTCGCAGGCTGCTGGGAGCACGTCGATAATCGGCAAATCGGTGCGCTCAGGCTCGTTCAGCGTCAGCTTGGCAGCCTCGATGATATTGCTGGAGCACTCCTGGCCCAGCGCCATATCAATACGGTTTTTCAGTACGGCTCTTTCTTTATAAACACAGCAGCGGTAGCGCGGAGTGTCCTCGCGTACCTCCTGCAGAATATCGTAGACGTGGTCAGGCAACTCGTTATTCCAGGTGTAGCGGGATAAATGCTTCAGCACCATGCGGCGTAGCTGCGCAACAGCGGTTAATTCCATAAGGGTTCCTCCTTGGCAATTAGTTATATTGCGTTTTGCATTGCATACTCTATACTGTACAATTCTTTACAGAACGCAAAAATCCTGCTGAAGCGTGTGTAGTATAACCGTTAATTTTATATTAGCATTAGTTTTTGAAGATATTCATGCGAAAAGCAATTAACATATCGGGAATTGAATAAAAATTTTAGCAAATGAGTGTCTGGAAGCATCGAAGTGCTGCATTGTTTGAGCGCTATTGTATGCTTATCTTGCAAAAATTCCTAGCTTCGCGCGAGTTTTGCAGCACTTCGTATATGGTTCAACACGAAATTTGCGTTGTGCCCTTTGGGCACGGAAAATTTTTTCTGAACGGAACGAAATGTTAATTGTGACGCTAACAGAAAAAGCGTTTTACACGAAAAAAATAAAAATTTTTCCTCTTACCCTCTTTACAAATTGAAAACCTAGTATTATAATAAGCGCATAAAGCAACGACGTGGTTGTTGGATTGAAAGATCCAAACTTCGTAGTTGCTTTTTCTTTTATATCAGCGGTGAGAATTATCCTCTTACCCATGATAAGTGCAATGAAGCACCGTAGCAGCGCAGGGCGCAGCTGACGGTGCTTTCTTATTTACAGAGCCAGAGAGAAGAAAATCTGTAAAGCACAAAAAATGTAATTCAAATGAGGGGCTTACACTTCGTAAACCCAAGGAAATTCTCAGAGAGAAATTAGGGAGGTTTTACAATGAATGATGTACCGAAACTGTTTGGCAGCTTAGTTTTTAACGAAAGCGTTATGAAGGACCGTCTGCCGACTGCAACCTATAAGGCATATAAGGCAGCAGTGCTGGCAGGCACTCCGCTGAATCTGGAAATTGCTAATATCATCGCCAATGCTATGAAGGACTGGGCTCTGGAGCATGGCTGCACTCATTTCACCCATTGGTTCCAACCGATGACCGGTATTACTGCTGAAAAGCATGAAAGCTTCATTTCTCCTACTGCCGAAGGCCGTGTTATTATGGACTTCTCCGGCAAAGAGCTGATTCAGGGCGAGCCTGATGCTTCCAGCTTCCCGTCCGGCGGCTTGCGTGCAACCTTCGAAGCCCGCGGCTATACAGCATGGGACCCGACCTCCTATGCATTTATCAAAGATAACTGCCTGTGCATTCCTACAGCCTTCTGCTCCTACACCGGCGAAGTGCTGGATAAAAAGACTCCGCTGCTGCGTTCCATGAATGCAGTCAGCAAAGCAGCCTGCAAGCTGCTGAAGCTGTTCGGCATTGATACTATCCGCGTCAACAGTACTGTTGGTCCGGAACAGGAATATTTCCTCGTAGATAAAAAAATGTGGGAAAAACGTAAAGACCTGGTTTACACCGGCCGTACCCTTTTCGGTGCGAAATCTCCGCGTGGTCAGGAGCTGGACGACCACTACTTCGGCATTATCAAACAAAGAGTACTTTCCTTCATGAAGGATTTGGACGATGAGCTGTGGAAGCTGGGCGTACTCGCCAAGACCGAGCATAACGAGGTTGCTCCGGCACAGCACGAGCTGGCACCAATCTTTACCACTACTAACGTAGCGTCTGACCATAACCAGCTGATGATGGAGTTCATGAAACGTGTTGCTCTGCGTCACGGTCTTGTTTGCCTGCTGCATGAAAAACCCTTCGACGGCGTCAACGGCAGCGGCAAGCATAACAACTGGTCCTTATCTACGGAAGAAGGCCTGAATCTGCTGGATCCCGGCAAGGAGCCGTACAAAAACCTGCGCTTCCTGACCTTCCTGGCAGCAATTATCAAGGCTGTTGATGAATATCAGGATCTGCTGCGTGTATCTGTTGCCAGCGCCGGCAATGACCATCGTCTGGGCGCTAACGAAGCTCCTCCGGCTATCGTATCTATGTTCCTTGGCACTGAGCTGACTGCAGTTCTCGAAGCTATTGCAGCAGACAAGGTTTACAACGGCAACCCAGAAAGTTACATCAAGGTAAGCGACGATACCATTCCTGCTCTTGTTAAGGACAACACCGACAGAAACAGAACCTCTCCCTTCGCCTTCACCGGCAATAAATTTGAATTCCGTATGCTGGGCAGCATGTTCTCCATCGCAGGTCCCAACATTGTACTGAATACCATCGTTGCCGAAGAGCTGGATGAATTTGCTGATAAGCTGGCAGATGCTCCTGATCTGGAAGCAGCAGTATATGATTTGGTTAAAGAAACCTATAAAGCTCATAAACGTATTGTCTTCAACGGCAACGGTTATACCGATGCATGGGTTGAGGAAGCTGCTAAACGTGGCCTGCTGAACCTCAAATCTACTCCGGAGGCTCTGCCGTATCTGGGACATGCCAAGAACATCGAGCTGTTCGAAAAGCATAACATCTTTACAAAAGCCGAGGTTGAATCCCGTGTAGAAATCCTGCTGGAGAACTACAGCACCACAATTTCTATCGAAGCAGCAACCATGCTGGATATGTTCCATAAGGACATCCTCCCGGCAGTTACCGCTTATACCGGAGATTTGACCAAAGCAGTACTTGATAAAAAGGCTGCCGGTGTCAGCGCAGGCTTTGAAGGCGCACTTGCCGATAAGCTGAGCAAGCTGGGCGGAGAAATGTATGCATCCTCCCTGAAGCTGGAAGATGGCTTGAAGGAAGCAGCAGAAATCGGCGATAGCGAGAAACAGGCTCTGTACTATCACGATACTGTTCTTGAAGAAATGGGCAAGCTGAGAAGTGCTGTTGATGCTGCCGAAGCTTTGACCGGTGGTAAGTATCTCGACTATCCGACTTATGGTGAGTTGTTGTTTGGTGTAAATGAGTAAGCTGCAGTTGCCTTCTCGACAGCCTCGAGTAAGGTGTGTTAAGATAAAATAATATATAAAACAATAAAAACTCATACACAATGGGGTGTATCCGAAAAATCGGGTACGCCCCTCTTTCTTTAGCTAATGCCATGTGAGCGCTGCTCAATGACACGTTAAAAATTATTATAATTTGAGGGGTGTTTACAAATGGACAAATATGTATCTGCCGATACTATATGGGTGCTGATAGGTGCCTTCCTGGTATTTTCTATGCAGCCTGGTTTTGCAATGGTTGAAACAGGCTTTACCAGAGCCAAAAATGCCGGCAACATCGTTATGAAAAACGTCATGGATATGTGCCTTGGCTCCATCGTTTTCTGGGTTCTGGGCTTTGGCCTGATGTTTGGTACCGATATCGGCGGCTTCATCGGCACGCCGGACTTCTTTGTAAAAGGTGATTACGGTGCCAGCTATCCGAGCACTGCGTACTTCATCTTCCAGACGATGTTCTGTGCTACCGCAGCAACAATTGTTTCCGGTGCTATGGCAGAACGTACCAACTTCCTGGTATATTGCATTTACAGCGTATTAATCAGCGCTATTATCTACCCGATTAGCGGTCACTGGATTTGGGGCGGCGGCTGGCTCGCACAGATGGGCTTCCATGATTTCGCCGGTTCCACTGCCGTTCATATGGTAGGCGGCGTTGCTTCTCTTGTCGGTGCCAAGATGATTGGCGCGCGTATCGGCAAATACAATGCCGACGGTACGGTAAACGCTATTCCCGGTCACAGCATTCCGCTTGGTGCCTTGGGCGTTTTCCTCCTTTGGTTCGGTTGGTTCGGCTTCAACGGTGCTTCCACCGTCTGTGCAACCGGTGATGACGCCTTGGTTTCCATGGGTGCTATCTTCATTACCACTAACATGGCTGCAGCAGCTGCTGCTACCGCAACTATGATTTACACCTGGATTCGCTACGGCAAGCCTGATGTTTCCATGACACTGAACGGCGTGCTTGCAGGTCTGGTAGCAATTACCGCAGGCTGCGACATGGTAAGCCCGGCCGGCGCTTTAATCATCGGCCTGATTGCCGGTGTGCTGGTAGTTGCTGCTGTTGAATTCTTCGACCAGAAGCTGAAGATTGATGATCCTGTCGGTGCAATTTCTGTTCACGGTGTCTGCGGTGCCTTCGGTACTATCGCAACCGGCCTCTTCGCTCTTGACGGCGGCCTCTTCTATAGCGGCGGTACTGATTTCCTGGTAAAACAAATCCTCGGCGTTGTAGTTGTAGCAATCTATGTTGCGATTACGATGACGATTATCTTTAAAGTTCTTGATAAGCTCTTCGGTCTGCGTGTTAAGGAATCCGAAGAAATCAAAGGTCTGGATATGGAAGAGCATGGCCTGCTCAGCAGCTATGCCGACTTTATGCAAACCCCGTTGGAGGCACAGACCTCTGTTACTACTACTTATGTTACTCCGGTCAAGGAAACTGCAGCTAAGCCTGCAGGTGCAGTAAAGATGAGCAAGGTTGTTATTATCACCTCGCAAAATCGTTTCGAAGCATTGAAGAATGCTTTGGATAAGCTGGGAATTACCGGCATGACTGTTACCAAGGTTTTAGGCTACGGCATTCAGAAGGGCTCTACGGAAATGTATCGTGGTGCCGAGGTTGCAGCTCACCTGCTGCCGAAGGTAAAGGTTGAAATGATTGTTTCCGCAATTCCTGTTGCAGCAGTAGTCAATGTTGCTAAGCAGGTTCTGTATACCGGCAAATACGGCGATGGCAAAATCTTCATCTATGATGTTGAGGATGTTGTAAAGATTCGTACCGGTGAAACAGGCTATGATGCTCTGCAGGATTATCCTATTGAGGAAAAATAATTTGCTTCTCCCTAATCAAACTCCCTAATAAAACAGGAAGGCGCTCGATGTCTTGCGTAATGCAGGCTAAGAGCGCTTTTCTGTGTGTTGGGAGAGAATACTTTTATAATATTATTATGGCGAAAAAACTTGCCAAACTGCATTGTTTAGGCCAAAATAAGATTGAATCGTATTTTAGTCGGATTGGAGTGAATGCTATGAATAAAAACGTTGCTTTATATAATGAGATGATAGCTTTTTTTGCCGGAGATGCACGCCGCTGCCAGCATTTTATCAAGGTTGCCAGCCTGGCCAAGCATCTTGCTGAGAGCGAGGCTGCTGATGCAGAGCTGACAGAGCTTGTGGAGGCGGCCGGTCTTGTGCATGACTGCGGTATTAAACCCGGCGAGGCCAAGTATGGTGCCGGTCACTGCACAGGCAAAATTCAGGAGCAGGAAGGACCTGCGGTAGCACGCAAACTTTTGCAAAAGGTTGGGTATGCCCCTGAAAAAATTGAACGCATCTGCTATCTTGTCGCTCATCACCATACGTATAATATCATTGACGGTCTTGATTATCAGTTGCTTGTGGAAGCTGATTTTATAGTAAATTTTTATGAGGACGGTACGCCGAAGGAGAATATTGCTAAGGCTGTGGAGCGGATTTTTAAAACAGAGAGCGGAATAAAACTGGCAAAGACTATGTTCGGTCTTTGATATACAATGCTGTGGCTTTTCGGTCACAGCATTTTTCTTGCTATTTTGTTCTATGCTTGCTAAAATAAACAGGATTAGGTTATTTTTTGGAGGCATAGAATATGAAGGAAATTTATGATTTAGCAGAACAATATCATAACGATGGCAATAACTGCGTGGAATCCGTAGTTAAGGCGTGTAACGAAGGCTTAGAGCTGGGCCTGCCGGATGCAGCAATCCGCATGGTGTCCGGCATGGGCGGCGGTATCGGCCGCAGCGGCTGCGTGTGCGGTGCGCTGAGCGGTTCCTGCCTGGTTATCAGTTCTATCGTGGGCAGATTGAATCCGTCCGAAAAGCATCAGACAGAGGTCTATAAATATACGCATGAGTTTCATGAGCGCTTTACCAAGCATTTCGGCACTTCCTGCTGCAGAGCGCTGAACCGTCTGAGCTTCGGCACACCGGAATACAGAACTAAATGTATTAAGATTACTGCCGAAGCGGCAGACATGGTATCCGATTATCTGCAGGAAAAGGGACTGGTAAAATAAGCATTGGCTGCGAAGCTGAAAGAAGGACTGATGGAGGTTAGGCTGATGGAAAAAACTGAGTTGAAGAACATTGTAATTTTAGCAACCGGCGGCACTATTGCCGGCAAGGCTGCTTCCGGTACCCAGATGACTGGCTATACTGCTGGTGCCTACAGCGTTGCCGATTTGCTGGCGGGTGTGCCTGAACTGGGCGAGCTGGCGCATATCAGCGGCGAGCAGCTGTGCAATATCGACAGCAGCAGTCTTACCGATGCTTTATTGCTGCGACTGGCGCAACGCTGCAATGAGCTGCTGGCGCAGGAGGATGTCGACGGCGTTGTTATTACCCATGGTACCGATACTATGGAAGAAACGGCCTTCTTCCTGAACCTGACGGTAAAGAGTGCTAAGCCGGTGGTACTCGTGGGTGCAATGCGTCCTGCCACCGCAGTCAGTGCCGACGGACCTTTGAATATTATCAACGCTGTTAAGGTGGCTGTGGATGCTGCAAGCGCCGGGCAGGGCGTATTGGTGATGATGAACGATGAAATCTACAGCGGGCGTGACGTGACCAAGACAAACACGGCGAATGTGGCAACCTTCAAGGCAACGAACGGTGGTCCTTTAGGCTTTATCGTTGGCGGTGAGGTACATTACTATTATCGCAGCGTGCGTCCGCACACACTGCAGAGCGAATTTGATGTGAGCGGTGTTACTGCTTTGCCGCGCGTGGATATCATCTACACGCATATCGGTGAGGACCGCGTATTTGTGGATGCGGCACTGGTAGCAGGCGCGCGTGGCCTTATCTACGCCGGCAGCGGCATGGGAAGCATTCATGAGGCTGTGGAGGCAGCGCTGGCAGAGGCTGTCGGCCGCGGCGTTATTGTAGTGCGCAGCAGCCGCACCAGCAGCGGTATTGTTGCCGCAGGCCTGGAGCGTTGGCAGGAGCAGGGCTTTTTGTATGCGGATAACTTGAATCCGCAAAAGGCACGCCTTTTGCTGCAGCTGGCACTTTTGCGGACGCAGGAGCGCAGCGAGGTGCAGGAGATTTTCAGCCGTTACTAAAAGATAAACAGCAAAAAAGCTATCAGCGGGCTTATCCCGGTGATAGCTTTTTTTATGCGCTTTAAAATTTTACCATCTTCTGTAACCGTTATGGTGCTTGGCACGTTCTGCCTGACGGGCAGCGCGCTCTGCTTCGTAAGCCTCGCGGGCAGCGAAGAAATCCTCCAGCTTCCAGCCGCGGTTAAACATTTCAATCAGCAGCTTGCCGGTGTTGTTGGCATCATCAAAGGCGGTGTGCCACAGGCCGGCGGTGTTGACCTCCTGCTCCTCGGTAGCCTTTTTCAGACCGGTGGTGTAGTCATCACCCTTCCACAGACGGTAAGCCAACGCTAAATCAAGATAGTCCTCGTACTTTACGGGGTTTTCGATTTTGTGACGCTCGCAGCCTGTCTGCAGCACCTTGTAATCCTCGGTTCCCCAGGCTACAAAGTAGGTTTCGCCGCTTTCGTACAGCGCTGCCAGCTCCTGCACCATAGCAGGGAATTCAATGGCCTGCTGCATATCCTTGGCTGTTATCATGCAAAAATCCATAGAATCCTTGGCTTGCTTAGGATAAAAATGCGGTTTGACAAAGCTCTGGATGCGTCCGCAGTCGGTGAGCGGTTCGCCGTCCAGCTTCACTGCGCCGATTTCGATAATCTCGGAAAAGAAGCCGCGCGGACGGCCGACAGGGCGCTCGTAGGTAGTAAATTCAAAATCAACAACTAAAAATTTCTTCATTGTAATCCCTTCTTACGCTAAAGCTTAGCTTGCTGCTTAGTGTTTTTTACCGCAGCATTTTTTATACTTTTTGCCGCTGCCGCAGGGACAGGGGTCATTGGGATAAACCTTTTTTGCCTTGGCACCTACGCGTGTGTTTTGCTGAGTAGCCTGTTGTGCATCGCGCAGCAGCTTGATAGTTTCGTTAGGAGTGTGGCCGCCGAGGCAGAACATACGGGTAGCACTGTTGCGGGCGTTCTGCAGCAGTACGGAAAGTCTGCTGAGGTGACTGTAATTGTTCCAGGCAGGAATATTAGCCTGCAGCTTCTGAATCAGCTCGGAGGTGTTACCGTCAGTATTAGAGTTCTCAAATTCATAGATATATTGGCACCAGTAATGTGCATCCAGTGCCGCAACATTCAGCTCTTGAGTGAAGAAGTCATGCAGATCCTGATATGCGGTAGTAGATTGCAGATAGCCGTAGTGGGAAAGCATGGTGATTTCCTTTACGGTAGGCAGGTACAGGCCGAAGGGCTTTCTGCCCTGCTCCAGTCTGGTGTAGAAATCATCGCTGTCATTTTTCTTAAGCAGAATGTGACCGTCTTTGATTGCGCAGGGGTTAAAGTTACTCGGAACCTCGGCAAGTAATTGCGGCAGAGCTTCCGGAGTAAGCTCAAAGCCTGCTTTTTGATTATACATTTCGCAGAAAAATTCCACCGGCAGGATAAGGTGCAGGCTGGACATAGCTGTTGGCGGCGAGCCTGAAAGTCTGCGGTGTTGATTTTTTTGTAGACGGTGCGTGCTTCCTTTACTGCTTCAAAGCAGTCATCGGGATAGGAAACAATGTATCCCATAGAAATAAAGGGCAGCAGCAGTGCATATTCACTGTAGGTAGGGTGGAAGCATTTTTTCTCCAGGGCTGCTTCGAAGGCCTGAATATTTTCGTCCGGCATAATAGCAAAGCGTTTTGCTGCAATTTCCGGCTTTTGCATTTCTGTGCAGATTTTTTCTGCCAGCTCGTCCTTTTTGAGCTTACTGTAGGTAATGCAGAGCTGACGCGCTGCAAAAATCAATTTATCCTTAGTGAAGGCTTTTAAGTAATCCAGCAATACAGGTTTACGGGATGGTTGATTCTTGGTTTTGGTTGTACTTGCAGACATATTGATAGAAAATCTCCTTCTTTGTAATCTTACGCATCTCTTAATTATAAATAAAAACAGGAAATATAGCAAGTGAGGAAATTTAATATACAGTTTATTATACGCTTTTCGGCGGTTAAATTTATTTTTCAGCCTCTACTTGCTGGCGACGCATAGCAGGAATCAGGAAAAAGGCACAGTAAATAAAGGAAAGCAGCACGATTGCGCCGCCGCCGAGACCTATATAAGCGATGGAAGAATGCGTACAGATAAGTCCGCCAAGATAGCTGCCGCTGCCGATACCAAGATTATAAATGCCGGAGTAAATCGACATAGCTACAGCGGAGGTGCTCATAGTAGTTGTGCGCAAAAGCTCTGCCTGGCCTACAACGTTGAAGGCCGTAACGAAGATGCCCCAGATTGCACAGAGCAGCACCAGCAGATAATGATTCATGCTTACGGTGTAGAGCAGCAGCAAAACAACTGCAACGCCAAGTACGGTGATGCGGAAGAAGTGATAGCGGCATTTATCGTACCATTTGGAAAAGGCTGCGCTGCCCAAAAGTCCGGCAGCACCGAAAATAACCAAGGTGATGGTTATCCAGGCATCATCCATTATCGCAATCTGCTTCAGGTAAGGCTCGATATAGCTGTAGGCGGTGTAATAGCCGGTGGGGAGCAAAAAGGACATCATATAGAGGCCGATGAGCACAGGATTTTTCAGCATTACCGGCAACTGCGAAAGCGTAAACGGTTCGCTTTTTTCCAGCTTGGGGAAGACGAAGAACATATAGGCCAATACGATGAAGGCCAAAACAGCGATGCACATAAAGGCCATGCGCCAGCCTACGTAAAGGCCGATGATACGTCCTAAGGGCAGGCCGACGATGATGGCGATGGCCGTGCCGGTTACAATCATGCTCATAGCCAGCGCTTTAAAGGGACCTTTGACCAGACGCACGGCGATAGGCGAGGCGACAGACCAGAAAATGGAGTGGGCGAAGGCTACGCCGATACGCGAAAGCAGCAGCGTCCAAAAGCCGGTGGCAAAGGCAGAGGCTACATGCGATATGGCGAACAGGCTGATGGTTGCCAGCAAAAGCTTGCGCAGCGGATAGTGGGAAGCGGCAATCATCAGCGGCAGGCTCATGAGCATTACGACGTAGGCATAAATGGTAATCAGCATACCGGCCTGCGCTTCGGTCATGCGAAAATCTGCGGCGATATCGGATAAAAGGCCTATGGGCATAAATTCCGATGTGTTAAAAATAAAAGCGGAAACGGTCATGCCGATTAACGGCAGCCATTCGCGGGTAGTTATTTTGTTTTCCATATATATAAAGCACCTGACTTTCATTCTATAAAATTGCGGTGTATATTATAGCACAGCATATTTGTGTGCTACAAGCAAAAAGATTGTAAATTATTTGTTGCGGGATGGTGCGGAGGTTTTCTTTGAAAAGGGCTGTCGTTAAGGGGCAAAAACAGTAAAGGCGTTCTACTTAGGTACGGTAGAACGCCTTTAATTATAATATTAATTTTAGTTTATGGTTGTTGCTCAGCTTGCAATGCTTTAACCTGTTCAATAGGGAGAGAAGTAGCCTTGGCGATATCCTGCACAGAAAGTCCCATGCTGAAAAGGCGTTTAGCAGTAGCAATGTTGGCATTTGCTTCGCCCTCAGCAATGCCTTCACGTCTTTCATCTAACAAACGTGCTTCCATAAGCATAAATTCTCGCCTCACTTTCGTATCAAGTTTGAGATAGCTGATTTCATCATCTATCTGCTTGGTGAAATCAGTAGTTACAATGTGGTTATTTACATAATCATAAAAGCTCTTGATGTCCTTGGAGATATCGCCATGCGTACCTTTGGTGTTCAAAATCATGGTGGTCGCTTCATCGGGAAGCTCCAGCTCCAAATTCTCCAGACAACGTTTTTTAAAGGTATAGACATAATTACATTTTTCAAAGAAATCAAAAACACAGATAAAAATGATAAAGGTCGGTGGCAGCAGGTCATAAGGCTGGCCTGCCTGCAGCAAATCAATATCAAGCAGCGCCTGATAATAGCAGGAACGCTTGGGAAGAACGTAAGTGTCCGTATCGGGATTTTTATTGTTTTTCACCTGCATCTCCAGATTATAATGAGTATTTTTGTCATCCGCTACAATGATATCAAGGCGGATGCCGCGACTGGTGTACTCAGGCTCAAGCGTCTTTTCTGCCTCCAGATAGTTGATATCGGCAATTTCTATCTGCAGAAGCTCCTCCAGCAGGTGCTTGCAGATGCGCTTGCGCGACATAACCTTCTTGAAGATGAAGTCGCTTTGGATTGTCAGGTTTGCAAATTTTGTTGCCAGGTCTTGCATGGTTTCTCTCCTTTCATTTTAACACATGCGAATAAAAAAATACATAAGCAGTTTTTTGATGCTAAAAACAAAAAAGAGTAGTACGCTGACGATTAAAAAATCGTCAGTTTGTACTACTCTTAGAATGTACCAGATAAATGGCCTTGCTTAAGCTTCTGCAGAAAAGTTTAGATCTGTAGGATATACTGCTTATTTTCTTGTCCGTAGGTAAGGTAGCTGGAAGCGTAATGTTACCTGCAGTTTTGTAAGAACATACTTTAAGTTTAATTGAAGCGGAGAGAAAAGTCAAGTGAGGAGAGAAGAGGTTACTGTTCCTTTTTTCCTAAAAGTTTGTTCCTCAAATAGACAATCTTTGACAGTCTCTTATGGTATAATAAATGGTATAGAGATTTTATCAAGATTACTTGAAGCATTAGAGAAGTAAAAGAAGGAGATTGTTATGGCAAAGTTGATTTATGTACCTCTCGGCTGCAGCTTGCGACTGCAGCTGGCAGAGGAGCTTTCGCAGCAGCCGTTGGACGAAGGTGTGCTGGTGCTGCCGAACCGCCTGCTGATGGACGAGGTACGCCGCAATTACCCTAATGTTGGAACCATGGGCATGGACACCTTGGCCAGCAAGCTGATGAATATCAACGGCGGTACCGATTACAAGGAATTGAGCCGTCGCAGTCAGGAGCTGATTGTGCAGGATATTATTGACTACATGATGGAAAACAAGCAGCTTACTGGTATGACTACGCACAAGCAGCTGGAATATTTCGGCTCGCTGGCGCATAAAACAGGCTTTGTGAAGGCCATGACCTCGCTCGTAAGCCAGCTGTCGCGCTGCGGTGCCACTAAGGACGATATCTACGGCCAAATCCAAAAATCCTTTGAGGAGGATGAGCTGAAGGGAAAGGATTTGGGCGTCTGCAATTTTTATCTGCTTTATCGTCAATATCTGGAAAACAATAACTGGTACGACCTGGAGGGCAAGTATCGTTTGGCTATGGAAATGTTGCAGAAGCAGGATTGCAAAATCCCTTGGAAGCATATCTATATCTGCGATTTCTTCAGCCTTGACCAGGTGCAGATAAACTTTTTGCAGGCTTTGGCAAAGCATGTGGATGATCTGGTAATCAGCATGAGCTATGAGGGACGCAGAGTAAGCTCCGACGAAAAGGCGAAGTATGAATCAATTACCAAGTTTATGCGCGCGAGCACGAACACCGTCAACGCGCTCAAAATTCTTGGTGCGACTGTTGCAAGCCTTGCGGCAGAGGAATTGGGACAAGCTCCGGCAGGCGTTGCTATGCGGCAGCTGCGTCACTTGGGGCATGCGCCTGCGCCTGTACCTGCGGAGGGTGTGGAAAGCTACTGCTTTGCCTCCGATGAGCAGGAGATGCGCTGGGTGCTGAAGCGAATCAAGCAACAGCTGGCGCATGAAAAGTGCGCTGCCAATCGCATTGTTGTTGCCGTGCGCGACTTTTCCTTATACAGCGGCTTGCGCCAGCTGGCGGATGAATACGGTGTGCCGGTGAGCCTGCCGCAGACAACTGCGCTGGTGTCGCAGCCGTTGGCTGTTATGCTGCGCC
>ERZ780125.386-NODE-386-length-15281-cov-2.90812_pt1 | contig 15281 bp, 13 predicted proteins | sample MGYA00433082_ERZ780125 | MGnify/ENA primary metagenome ERZ780125 (study PRJEB29588, sample SAMEA1970465) | human gut metagenome | biome: human gut; feature: human-associated habitat; material: faeces | place: Denmark | collected 2008/2010 ... | reverse complement strand
TTACCATATAAAATTCGTATAATGTCACCATCAAACCAGCTCAAACCCTGACGAACGACAAAGGCGGATGTCCAAGACCTATCATCTTGCGCATCCGCCTTTAGCGTAATCTCGTTGCAGCGTTTCTCCTATGGCCGCCTATGCTCTATGCTGACAATGGCAGCAGTATCTCCACCGCAGACAAAGAACCGAAACGGCCTACGACATCTCCTCCATCACCCGTCTAACATCCTCCACGGGCACATTCAGCACGCGGGCGATATACTCAGGCGACACATCCACAGCGCCCTGCTGTCGTTCCATGCCGATAAGATATTCCACGTTCTTCTTCAGGTCCCCAAGGCTGTTGGAGAAGGCAACCTTGTCCTTCACCCCACTCCACACCTCACTACCATCGACGCCATATCCACCGTCTTTGGCTTCAAAGATGACCGATGGTTCAAGCACCTCCACCGTATGCCAAGCGCCCTTCGGCACCACACATCCATACTTACCGGCCTGAGGGTCAAGGCTGATGCGCTCTACCTCGCGCCCACCATCATCATAGATAACCTCCACCAACTTGCCATACAACACCACCACCGTTTCCGTACTCTGCGGATGGCGATGAATAGGTACATCGGTGCCTGGCAGCAAGGCACAAAGCATCCGCTGACTATTGTCAGCCTGTGAGGTACGCAAGTCATGGCTATGGCGCAGACGCGGACTGGCCTTGGCCATGTCGACGAGATGGCTCAACAAGTCTTTGTCTATCTCCATGTTCTTCAATCGTTGGGCAATCAGTTCGCTCGCCGCGGAATCAGAAGAAACCTGCAGAAAGCGAAGATGGCCCAAACTAACTTTTTCATTATTCTTCAAAAGGGCGACGAAAGCATCGCCGCCCACCTTATTATAATATACACACCTTAGCCAACGATGGCCTCCTTGATACACTCCACGATGTAACGCACATCGTCGTCGGTGACATAAGGGCCAGCGGGCAGGCAGAATCCCACCTTGAAGAGTTCCTCCTCCACACCATTTGTATATACAGGCGCATCGGCATAGACAGGCTGCTTGTGCATAGGCTTCCATACAGGACGACACTCCACCTTCTTGGCGAGCATAAATACACGCAGCGCTTCTACATTCTCATTGGGTTGGCAGTCGGTCACAGCCGAATCGACAGCATGGATTACACCTGCTGCACCACCCACGGCAGTCTTAATAACTTCCTTATAGGCATTCTCCTGACCTTGAATCTTCACATCTGCATCCAATGTTGCAGCACAAAGCCAGAAGTTTGCGTCATAGCGTGGGTCTGTTGGCTGCTTGTGGATATGTACGCCCCTTACATCCTTGAGCAGTTCCTCATAGAGCGACTGTACATGCTTGTGGTGAGCTATATGGTCATTGACCACCGTCATCTGCCCACGACCGATACCAGCACACACGTTAGACATACGATAGTTGTAACCGATGGCGGTGTGCTGGTAATATGGGTAAGCGTCACGGGCCTGCGTGGCATACCACATCACCTCGTTGGCATCGTCCGCATTGCGACAGATAAGCGCGCCCCCACCCGAAGTGGTAATCATCTTGTTGCCATTGAATGACAGGACACCATACTTGCCAAACGTACCAAGCACCTGACCATCGAAACGAGAGCCCATACCCTCGGCAGCATCCTCTACCACGGGGATTCCATACTTGTCGGCAATAGCCATAATCTCATCGATGCGATAAGGCATACCATAGAGAGCCACCGGCACGATGGCCTTAGGCAGCTTACCCGTCTTCGCCTTGCGGTCCAGAATGGCCTTCTCGAGCAACGCTGGGTCCATATTCCAGGTCTCGTCTTCCGAACCTACAAACACAGGCTTGGCACCAAGATAAGTAATAGGATGGCTCGAAGCGCAAAATGTAAAGCTCTGCACCAGCACCTCATCGCCAGCCTTCACGCCACAGCCTATCAGCGCCAGGTGTACCGCGGCCGTACCAGCCGAGAGGCACACCACCTTGCGGTCAAGAGCCTCAGAGCCATCGCTCTTACTATTGGCAAAAGCCTCCAAGTCTTTCTCAAACGCATTCACGTTCGGACCCATCGGCACCACCCAATTGGTGTCGAAAGCCTCCTTCACATATTTCTGTTCCAAACCAGCCTCACTCATGTGGGCAAGGCATAAGTAAATAGTTTTCCTTTCCATAATAGAAATTAATTAAAGTTTTTCCACTGATTATTATATTGTTGAACGTTTCAAACAAAAGATTATCACACTATTAAAGAGTCCTTGCGCTTTGCGTATTGCGCTATTTCATGCATATGCAATAATTCCCTCCAAAACTGTTAATGGAGAGATATTACTATGAGTAAAAAGCATTACGATGATATAGATAAAAATCTACGGAAGAATACCAAAGAGGACTATTCTGCAAGAAGATTATAACTGTAGACAGATAATGCCAGGATGCAATGCGGACGCATCAGAACGCAAGAAAAAATAGTAAAAGGCAGACATTTGCAAGAGCTTATAGAACAAATAACCTATTAGTAAAACGTCTGTCTATGAAACTTTACATAGAAAATACCACTTATATATCACTAACAAGATAAGGTGACAGATGGATATGATAAACACGCTAATGATTATCCTTGGCATTGACGCCATACTCCTGACGCAGTTCAGCCAGATCATCCATTACAAACGTTTTAGAATACTTCGGTAGTCGATAATGACGTTTGACCTCGTAATTTAGTTCATTAGGAAAACCGAAGCCTACACGATAGTAAGCATCAAAGATCTCCCCCATTTCGGGAGTAGTAATGACCGTAGAGTCAACATCAGCAAACTTCTTGAACTGGTCTCTATCACAAAGATAAAGGCCCGCAAGTTCCAATTCATCAAAACATTTTACATGTTCCTGATAACGCTCTCTATAATCAAGATATTCGACAAAACGATATGGAGCGACTCCTTTCCACAACCGTTTCATCAGAATTAAGAATGTTTCCAAATCATCGATACCTATTGACAATGGGTAAAGGTCGTCAGGTTCCTTGTTGAGCAACTGAGACAAATCATTTTGGATAGGTCCATAATTGTAATCTGTCACCACCACAGACCACACATCACCTATCTCATGGGGCGCGACATGGCACAACAGTTTGCCAATATGCTTTGCATCATATAGATTAACAGCGTTGCCACTACAGAGAGCATCTTCTATACGTTTACATTGGTCATAGCCGTACTGGACCGCCTTGGCAAAGTCCGTTTTTATGCGCTCATAGCCCCTTTCTGCATCCCTGAAGGGGGCACGGAAACCACAATTTTTGCATTCCACAACAATCCAGGTGGTGCCAAACTTGATCAACAAATCATTCTCGCATACTCTATCTATCGTATAACTCGAATAAAAACGCGTTTTGCTCGGAAAGAATCGCTGGAAGACGTCCAACACCTTTGTCTCAAATGCCTCGCCTTTCCTTTCATTATATTTGGTGACAATTCTTTGCAGTTCTGCCGACAGCCGATAATACAATGCTTCTATCAGAAATTTAGTGATGGGGCATATATACCTGTCACCCACTTTGAACAGGGGCATCTCTTCCGAGAGACGCTTATCTGCATAATATACAGTCCCTGCATCTATCGCCCGCTGAGGGTCATAAAGAAGAAAACTTATTATATTTAGCAGACTACCTCGGTCAATGTCTACATTTTCAACTTCATCCTTGCCATGGATACATATCTCTCCCGGATTAATCAGAAGGAAATCAAACGCGCCTTTCAATTCAGGCTGATTTGCCCAATCACTGGGATCGATTCCTCGATCAATGTATCCAGATGCAAGTTTAGTCCATTCTTCGGGATGCTGACTATAATAGTGATACTTGCTTCCTTTATATATCGTTTCTGTATATTTCCTGTTGTTCAGATCACGTACATGCAGCACAAACTTTACGGCATCATCAACTCCAAATCCAAATTGATTTCGTATCACATCGTCATAAGGTTTGCAGCTACGCATCAACCTATCAAGCGTCTGTTCCTCATAGCACAACTTGCCATTGCTGAAATAGAAAAGAAACGAAGACAGTTGGACTTCCAGCTTCTCGTCTCGCTCATCATGAAATACGTCTCCGCCATTCGGAAGCCCTACTGCCTTGAAATAAGCCATTTCCATCTCATCCAGCAACTGCGAGATTACATCCCATTTGGCATCGGTTATATCCTCTATCCCATCTCTGTCCGCAATAGAATAATAGACATCTATCAGATAGAGCGCCTGTTTCATGGGCGACTCCACATTTATATATAGTTCGGAAGACTTTCGGCAATCAAGTTCCACAATCAATCTCATCGCATGCGTAAGCAGAGAGAGTTCATTTATTGTGACCAATTCGCGCTTCAGGTCATCAATAATCTCTTCTTGCGAACGATTGTTCTTTCGCAACCTCTCCATCTTCTTCAGAGCTCTTTCAAAGTCAAAGCTATTTGTGCGCATAGATATATGAGATTAATATATAATACCTCTTGTCGCCATCGTATTACCACAAAATCAAGAGGAGCTAATTCCCAACAAATTTACGATTATTCCAACTACCCACAAAGCTTTCATTCACATTTCTTTTTGTGAACATCAAATATTTGCAATGGACAAGCATATTGGACATAGCTGACAATTCATTTTCTTAGACGCCAGCGTCGTTGCAGTTATGCGGCAAAAGGATTATGGTAAGAAAGCATTCACACTTCCTCCCCAGCAAACTTCACCTTAAACCCGAGCACAGTGGCAAATATCATTTCTATGTCCTTCCAGAACGAGTAGTGACGGTAATAGTAACAGTTTAGGCGTACTTTATCAGGATAGATTACGTTATCGTTATACTCCGTAGCAATCTCCTGCATCGGGCGTTTGTCACCTTCTGCCTGACACTTAGCCACGTATTCCGAAATCATCTCATCCTCCAACCGATACTTCAGAGTAGCTGGCCCTGTAATGCCTGGACGCAACTTCAACACATCTCGGTCGTCACCTTGCAATTTGTCTGCATATCCAGGCACATCAGGACGCGGACCCACAAAACTCATGTTACCTATCAACACATCCCACAGCTCAGGCAATTCGTCTATTTTGTAATGACGCAGTTTAGCCCCAAACGGAGTAATTCTGCTATCACCCGCTACTGAAACTGACGAGCCACTATGCTTCACCGTCATCGAGCGGAACTTATGACAGGTAAACAACTTGCCATCCTTGCCAACACGCTTCTGACAAAAGAAAGCCGGACCACCCGGCATCTTCTTATGGATTAAAAACGCTACTATAGGGAATATCCACCAAATTAACAGCAACCCACACAGGGATGCAACAATATCAAATAGTCTTTTGAATATCATAATCAATTAATCTAAATCCTTATCAAACAAATATCCCCACACCCGTCTTCCACAAAACATCAAAAAGTTAGTATCAGCAAACATTCGGTATTTCCAACTATTACGGAACATATTCATCACCAAGTTTATCCTCACTTGTATTTTTGAACGTTTGCCATTATTACAAACCTTTCTATAAAGTGTATCATCTAATAAACGTCTGTCAGCCTCATCATCCTTAGGACAGTCAAAAGGAACCGTCACCCCACATACCTTATTAGCCAATCTACTCATAGTATATCCAAACGACAGCATACCATATTCCTTGCACACACGCTTCCACTCATCCCAATCCACCGTGTCTGCATGAGCTTTCAGCACCATTGCCCAATCACAAATATGTCGCAGTATAATTCCTTCATTCAAGAAGTGTTCTTGGGCATGAGCCAAAACATAAACAGCATCAAAAAAAGGGGAAGTTGCTTTCAGTCGAGAATCACCAATGTACTCATTATTACCATCCTCAATCCAAGAGCGCAATTCATGTTCAAACCTCTTAGCCTTACTACTACCTTTTACAGGCAACAAATACTGATGATTTTCAACAGTTAATCCCTCAAGTAAAATCTTTGAATGTTTATAATAGCTGCAATCTACGGTTAGTCCATTCTCCTTTGCAATCTTATTACCATCTTCATACTTATCTCTCAAATAGCAATCCATATCCGCACAAGGTCTATGCTCAGGTCTTGGATACAACCTACTCAACGAAAAGCCTTTCAACACATACGTATTTATCTTATGCCGGTCATACAACTCCCCTAAAGCTTTTGCTGCATTCCTTTGTGTATGATACACTTGTTCTTGAAGAACAACTGAAGCTATCCATTGCATTTTCAATTGCCTATGGATTGTTGCCAAACTACTATTATTCATATCAAGTAGTTGTAGTCCATCTAAACAAAATGCTGACACCCCTTGTTCACTTGCTTTTTTCCAAAGAAATTCCCAATCTACAAACAAAGAAATATTGCGATATTCTTTTTCTTCTAATCCTAAAGAGATAAGATTAAAAAGGATAATTTCAGTATTTACCATTATCTACAATAGTTGCGCTAATTACAATTACAGTAAGAACATTACAATCCATATAATATTTCCAATATTCTACAAGTCAATTATATAATGAGTCGTATGTATATTATCGCAACTAAAAAAAGTATTTCTCATCTGACAAATCATCATACTTATAATCTCCAAGAGCCCACTTGCTGGCATGTTGCTCATAACGAATACGCTCTGGGGAAGGAGCTTTCATATAATCTCCAAATCGGTCTGTAAGGAAATCTTCCAACCCACCTGCCACATTTAGTTCAATAGTCTCAAACGGGACACGCTTCACTGTTGCAAAATGTTCATGCTTATAGGTTCCATTCTTCAATAAAGCTTTACCGAGATAGTTACAATAGTAATCTGTTTTCTGGTTACGGAAAGCATATACTTGATTAAGAGCGAAATTCAAAAGAAATCGCTTAGGCAACAGTTTCATACACTTCAGCATATAATATACTACACCACCTCTACGTTTATACTCCTTATTTGCAAGACCCTTTACAATTACATATTTTGCCCAAATGTACTGCCAGTAGCGCAGAATCTTATTGTTAGGACATGTATGCAAGATAAAAATATCCACATATACACCTTGATGCACGTGCCAATCTTTTATTATATCCTCTTCAAAATAGGAATTGTTCAAACGTACTTTAGCCGTAATAACCTTGCCTTCTGACGCACCCAACTCTTGAAGATAGTATTTTTCTTTATCACCGTCCTTATTAAAGGCATCACGAAATTGTTCATATTCATCAGGAGTCATAAACACATCAAGATCATCATCCCATGGGATAAAACCACCATGACGCTTAGCGCCAAGAGCAGATCCACCCATAAGGCGATAAGTTATATTATGTTTCTGACAAAACTTATCTATATCATATGCAATGTTAAGAATAACACTTTGCAATTCTTTTAACCCCCATTCATCAGGAGTTTCTTTACGCATCAAATTATTCATATTTCATTCTATTTTCCATTAGTTTTCTTATAATCTTACGAATAGGTGTTGGTATATTATAATATATATCAAAAATCCATTTACGTTTTGAAGTCAAGTACTTAGCAACCACCGCATCATAGCCTTCATTTCTCCAATCAGCAAAAAATGCATCTCTATTTTTAGGCTTTAAGGTGGCACTTTCCAAACAACCATTATTATTGACTGCAAAATCTATTGGCAGAGCGTTTACACCATCCAGCTTATGTTTTATTATTTCAAAATATCCCTTACCTTTAGTAGTGTTCAAAAGCAGACAAGATACTCCTCTTTTACTATCCAATCCAACATTTGCCTTCTCTATACCCCAGAAGTCAGCCAACGTAATGTCCGAACATCTATCAGGTTTTGCCCATTGGCATTGGTAACACGAAGGTCGCAAGGTTATATGTTTTTGAAATCCGAAATAATAAGGATCTTGATAATGCATTCTTAAAATAGTTTTCTCTTTACCATTTTTTTCATACTCTAACTTGAGAGTTTGCGGATGTTGAACTTTGCTACCTTTATAACGAAATTCAATACTTTGCACATTACCAAATATTCTGTTATTCCATTTTATATTTTCGTCAAACAATCTTTGGCTGGGAACACCATGACATACAAAATCCACTATGAGTAGTTTTTCCCTAAGATTGTCTCCAACATAATTTTGCAATGCTTGACACTGGCATGGTGTTCCAACAAACAACACTAAAGAACCATCCTGCAAATCCTTCTTCACATTGCAATAGATTCCAGAGCAATCACTTTGAAGATATTTTGATTTGCACAAAGGACGCAAGTCTTCAATTTCGACAATCCTTCTATGCTCAAGTTTCAATCTATCATTAAAAGCAGCACCATACACTACACCTCCATCACTGATAACACAAGAAGCAAGTAGCGAAAATACTCCTCCTGATGACCCTGTATCCTTTTTGCATTTATCCGAAGCAAATGCCGAGTATGCATAATCTGGCTTTTCATTAACACAAACGTTAAGAGCAGGACATTTTTTAGCACATAAACCACAATCCACACATCTGCTTTCATCAACTGTGGGATAGAAAAAGCCTTCAATATCCTCTTTAAAAGATATACAATGTTTAGGACACACGTCTCCACACATTTTACATCCTGTACAAGAGGACTTTGATAATGATGTTATGCTTTTACTTTTTACCATGGAGTTTTTCTCTAAGTATTGTAGAACTTATGCCGTCTGTATGTGTCAAATATTCTATTTTAGCTCCATATTTCGCAAATTCCTCCTCGTATTTATTATAGAGTTCTGTACCTTTCCATTCATCACCATGAAACATCACATCAAAATGACGTTTTTTTAAGAATTCTAATTTGTCCATTGAAGTCTGTGGCACAACCTCATCCACATACCTTATAGCCTGTACAATAGCAGCGCGTTCCTCATAAGGAATAATTGGGGTTTTATTCTTATATGATTGCACACACTCGTCTGTACTCACTCCTACAATAAGATATTCACACTGTTCTTTGGCACGACGGATAATATTCAGATGTCCAATATGGAACATATCATACACACCTGTTGTATAACCTATTTTATATTTCTTATACATAATAATAATGCATTTAATTTCTTGCGAATGTTCTGAACACCCAACCTCTCAACCAATTGGGCATTGCCACCTGTACTGCCCAACGTATAGTTACATTATAGGCATACTTAGGCCATGAAATCAACTTATGGTCAAGCATATACTTCTGCAAACGAGCTTCGCTGTCGAAATACTTCTTTCCACCTCTGCGCTGATACATCTCTTCACCTACACGCACATTCACTAAATTCTCCTGAATGTTATAGAACTTGTAGCCCCCCAAAGCCAAGCGAATCCACAAATAATAGTCTTCTTCACAATACCAATCCTGAAACCCGCCAACTTTCAAAACATCACTTTTCTTAAGCATTACGGTAACAAGATTCATAGGACAGCGCGACTTCAAATATTCCTTAATGTCAGAATCCTTCTCTGGAACAATTCGTGTTCCTACAACATTATCAGTGGTATGAATAAACTCATTTATCAATCCACCCACCACGCTAACTTCTGGATGCTTCTCAAAAGCCTTCAACTGTTTCTCAAAACGATTAGGCACAGATAGGTCATCTGCATCCATCACTGCACAAAGTTCATTCCTTGCGGCTTCAAGTCCTATTTGACGAGCAATGGCATGTCCCATGTTCTTTGGAAGAGGAATAACCTTCATTATACCCGTTTTTTCTGACAAAATTTCTATTGTTTTAAGCATCATATCAGAAACAGGACCATCAATCACAAGAATAATTTCATCAGGAGGACATGTCTGATTGTATATACTTAGTACAGCTTCGTTAAATTCTGTTGGGTTGTCGTTTTTATAAACCGACATACAGATACTATATTTACAACACTTCATAATTAAAATGATTATTTATATAAACCAAAACGAATTGATAAACGCCTTATAGCACCTCTAATTCTCCATGAATAGTATAACCAATAGTAAACAAAACCCGTTTTGCCAAAATTTTTCAACATCAATTTACGGTCATTACGCGAACATTGACGAGCTTTTTTATTACCAATAGTAGAGATACCTCCTGATGACATATTTGACAACATCTTATCAATAGGAACCAATTCAATTCTAGAAAAATAGCAACGAAGGATAAAATCTTGATCTGCTGATAAACGCATTTTATCATTATACAACCCTATTTTATTATAAACTTTCTTTGGAACAAATGTAGCCGGATGTCTTACACCTGCCATTATATAAAGTGGAGCTTGTTTATAAAATGTATTAAGATTTACATCCAAATTCTTTGTAATACCATCTTGATTATGAAATATAATGCCACCAGTATACAAACAATCCTCTCGTTTACCAACATCCATGTACTTTGTATTCACTAACGCAAGAGCGTCGGGCTCCAACCAATCATCGCTATTAACTATACCTATGATATCACCAGAAGAGCGCATAATGCCTTTATTCATAGCATCATATATTCCTTTATCCGGTTCACTCTTCCATTTCAAACGACCTTCAAACATAGGCTCATACCGTTTTATGATATCAAGAGTTTCGTCTTTTGATCCACCATCAACGATAATGTATTCATAATCATAATATGTCTGATTTAAAACAGAACACAATGTTCGTTCTATAGTTTTTCCACTATTAAATGATATTGTAATTATAGAAAATTTCATCTAAACTATTTTTTTAAGAAAACGTCGTATCTTTAAAACAACAATAAATAAAGCAGGATTTATAGAAATAACTAAAGCTTTGAGATTTGTAATATGTTTACAGAAAATACATTTTGCCTCTTTAGTTATATATGAAGCATTATTATCACTAAGTAAAAAATCCGAATATTCTTTAGTTCCATATAAATCCTTACAAAAATCCAATAGCGTTAAAATCATACCAAAAATTGATTCGCGGTATTTAACTTTATCTTCACTTTTAACTTTATGTTTTGCAAAATTTGAAAGATACCTATGGCCATATATTAAGTCATATGCAGTTTTTATTTTAATAGAACTCATAATAGACCCAGCCGTTCTAATTCTATATACATATATAGGGACATCTATTATACAAACATTCTTTGCTAAATATAACATTTCATATCCCCATATAGCATCTTCATGTAATCTTTTTGGTTGAAATTGAAGATTATTATCTATTAAGAATTGTCTTTTATATATAAAACGTTGAGATGCACCAATAGGCATATTATCATATAAATATTCTTTTCCAGTTCCTATTATTTTCCATTTTTTAGTCTTATCTTTAAAGATATTATTATATTCAAAATACTGCCTTAAAAAACTAGAAAAAACATCAATGTTTGGATATTTTTCTATATACTCTTTTACCTTTAATAATGCATTAGAAAGAAGATAGTCGTCACTATCAACAAACCACACATATTCTCCTTTAGCAACCCTCAAGCCATTATTTCTAGCCATAGACAGTCCTTGGTTTTCTTGGTTGATAATCCTAAATAAATTTGGAATCCCAGTTTGTATACGATTAACAATAGTCATACTATTATCAGGCGTACCATCGTTTACTACTATAATCTCAATTGGAAATGATTCTGAGACTTGCAATATAATGCTATTCAAACATTCTTCAATAAATTCCTCAACATTATATATCGGAATTATAATAGATAATTTTATTTGACTACTCATCTATTCATATTTTTAATTCTTTCTACCTGGCCAGCTAAACATAATTTGAAAAAATATCGCCAAAAGTCTCCACCCTGACAAATTCCAAATTTTACATATATTTTTAAAGCAAGAAAAGGATATCCATATCTTAGCAAATCTTTAAAGACTGGAACATAATGCTTTAAATATATTAATTTGTATATTTTAGGATCGTTTTCTTTATATGATTCAATTGTTTGACTAAACTGGTTAAAGAAATTTGTTTTTAAATCTATCAACTTTTGGCCTTTCGGTGTGTTGTTAACACCATTATTGTCTATTTTAACTTGCAAACTCGGCACATGACCAATACTGTATTTTTTAAAGAATCTAAGTAAAAATTCAAAATCTTGATGTCTACGATATGATTCATCGAAGCCATTTAAATCTATATAACATTCACGTCTTACCATTAGTGCAGGTGTAGTAGGAGAGAACGTTAAAGACAATAATAATTTAGTTAAATCACCATCATACGTTCCTTTTATTATTTTTCCGCGGAAATCAACCCAACAATAACAACCTCCTTTTTCCTGATGACTCTCCATGTATTCAACCTGCACTTTAAGTTTATCTTTATAATAATAGTCATCATCATCTAAGAAAGTGATATAATGACCTGTAGAATTCTTAAAGGCAGTATTACGAGCAGCTGCACCATTACGATTTTCAGGATGAAGAATATACTTAACCTTCTCGTTGTTCTCATATTTACTCATTAGAACAATTGTTTTTTGGCGATAAGAAGATTTAGGATCATTATCATCAACTACGATTACTTCAAAATTATCATAAGTTTGACCTAAAACTGAATCAATTGCTCTTATTAATGTGTCATCACTCTTATAAGTAGGAATTATAACACTAACTCTTGGTTTGGTATTCATAATTTTTATTATTGTAATATATTAATAATCCCATTAGTATAAAAAGGTTTGGCTCAGTCAACCAAGATCTTGAGAAAAATAGTTGCACAAAACTAACAATGAAATAAACCATTATAAATCCACAAATTTCACTATTTTTGTGGTATTTCTTTATGAAAATATAGATATTTCTAATTATAAATATTGTTAGAAATATACCAAAAATGCCAAAATCAGTTATCAATTCTATAACTATATTATGAGCATAATAACCATTATCTGTAAGATGACCAATATTTAGATAATGTCTATCTGCGCATATTCCACCACCCAAAAAATAATCATCCTCTATTTTTCCCAACAAATAAGAATAAAGTTGGTATCTATCATTACCCCTAAGCAAGTCACCAGAAAGTAACCTTTCTATTGTACGACTCTCAAAATCAAGAGAAGAAGATATGCCGAGAATGATATCAAGTATAAGGTTTGGAAAAATCAATAAAACTATACATATAGAAAACGCCATATAAATCAGCCTTTTGTCATTATATTTCAACCATAATAAACACACTATTAACAAAGTTAAAGTAACAAAAGAACCTCTTCCTCCAGCTACAAACAAAATTATATATGTAATAAAACCTAACACAGTATCTATTTTTTTGCATTCATTCAATCCAAAATATAATAAAAGTGCTGAAACAATAGATACAGCATTGGAATAGTCCATATATTTTTCCATGAAAAGGTGTGTAGATTGTTGAGAAAAAAAAGTAAAAATAGCCAAAATGGACAAACCATAACAAAACATTCTTAATACTTTTTTTAACAACTCTATCTTTACTAAATTACTTCGTATTATCAAATAAGCATCTATACATAAAATAAATTGTGTCTGCACTTGTTGAAAATACTTTATATTTTCAGGATGTACAGCAAAAGACAACAAAAGTATTATCAATACAAATGAAATAAGAATTATAGAATCTTTTGGGAAAGCACGATATAATAACAATATGCCTAAACTTGAAAATAAGCAAAAATCTCTGAATGCATATATATAATTTAGAAATATTTGAATTGGTCCACCATCAACCAAATCATCATAAAACGATAGAGAAAAAGAAAAACACTGTATTACAAGTGCTGACAATAATATTATTGTAAATAATAAATTCAACTTAAAATCTCGAACAGTAATCATACTTTATTTTTTTTATTAATAAATCTATTTACATACACTAAGATTTTGTTCCTTTCCAAGTCAGATAAAGCATAAAAATAAGATGTTAGAATATACACCAATCCACTCAACATAAATGTTAATATGAATCGCAAATTGTGGTCGGTATTAATCGTAATGAGAAAGCAAACCAATATAGAAGTAAATAAAGGCACTAACAGCTTAACAAAAACTTCTATAATATAATTGGCTATATTAAAATAAGGTAAAACTCTTTTGATACAGTAAAGTCTTAAAAACATACACACGACTTCTATTGAAAAGTATGTAAAAGCTACATATATCAGTGAACCACTTGATTTTAGAATATAATATGAAATTGGCAATATTAAAAACTTAGGCATATAGAACATTATTGAAAAAAATGCTAATTTGCCTATCGCTTGGAACAGAGTTGTTATTCCATATGTAGGTTGATCTATTAAAATAGATGACACTATCATAATAGCAAATAAGGATGTATACTCAGGATAAACTTTAAGCCAAATTGTTAATATAGAATCCATTTCAAACATTAGTGGAATTGCGAATAAGCCAAAAAGAAGACAAGCCATTTTACTCTGAAATTTTGTTAGAAAGAAAGCCCTATCCATATCATTTTTTCCTACAGCTTGCATAAGTTGAGGGGCTACAGAATTTGAAAGAGAGGATGATAAAAAATTTAAATAACCTGACAGCTGATTGGCTATTCCGTAAGCTGCATTAGCAGTAGTTGCTAAGAGTTTATTTATCACAATAGCAAATCCTTGATTCCTTCCTATAATACAAAAACTAGAAAAAGTTACCCATCCAGTAAAACCTGCAAGTTTTTTTAAATATTCAAAATTTAATTTTGTAAAATTTATAAATACACACTCTTTATAATGACAATATCCATATATAGAAAAAGAAGCAAAATTAAATATCTGAATCCCCAAAATCATAAATCCATAAATTATTAGGCTATCTACAGAAATATATGGCAATAATAGCACTAAGAATAACTTGAGAGCTCCATCTATAACATCTATAATAGAAGTATAAACAATATTTTCATGCGATACCAATAAGGCCTTATATGGAGATGTTTGAAAACTAATAAACAAAACTCCTATTATAGTAAAATATAAAATCCGTGAAGCACTTACTCTTTCTAAAGGTATATTTAAAAAACCGTTAAATAGAAATGGAGTCATACAAGCGAATATACATACTATTAACAATCCTATAAAAAGATGTAATATAAGACTATTATTAAAAATTGTTTTCAATTCATTTACCTCACCTTTTCCTTGCCCTATTGAAAGGAATCTTTGAGTAGACATTACCATCGAATTTGTTAAAAAAGAAAGTAAGGCTACTATACCCGCAATAAGAGAATATATACCGAAATCGCTTTCTCCAAGTATCATCAATACTATACGTGAAGAATATAAGGATAATATAATATTTATAAATGTTTTAGTATATTGCGCTATA
>ERZ780125.373-NODE-373-length-15609-cov-1.86891_pt1 | contig 15609 bp, 9 predicted proteins | sample MGYA00433082_ERZ780125 | MGnify/ENA primary metagenome ERZ780125 (study PRJEB29588, sample SAMEA1970465) | human gut metagenome | biome: human gut; feature: human-associated habitat; material: faeces | place: Denmark | collected 2008/2010 ... | reverse complement strand
TAAGTCCATCACGATTTCGCAGATGCCATCGTTTTTAGTAGGTAATGAGAATGTCTTTACTTTTTTGCCAACACTAAAGCGGGTAGATTTATTTATAGAATGATCTCTTAGGTTCAGCATCTCTGGTGATGGAGCTGATGCAAGATAGTATTGGCCATCGCTATAGCGGAACAGCGATAAGTCACGTGGTAGGGTATTGGCACTACGGAATTGCATGGTCGGTATTTCGGCTGCATATTGCCAGTTGCTCATCCATCCTATTACGGTGCGACGTTTGTCGGGAGCGTCACTCCAGCTAACTGTGGCGTAATGGTCTTTTCCGTAGTCCATCCATTTTGTGGGTATGTTTCCGTTGGCATCTGTGTCAGCCTTGAATGTCTTTCCGTCAAATTCGCCTATGAAGTACTGTGTAGCACTTCCTCCTTGTATACCGCCGGGGTTGATGTTACACAGCAGAACCCACTTCTTTTCGCCGGTATTCGATACGTTAAGTTGAAAGAGGTCGGGGCATTCCCACACGCCATCTTGTGCGCCGATTCCTTTGCCGAAACTGCTTTGCAGAGTCCATTGCTTCATGTTGGGCGAGGTAAAGATGAGCATTTCTTTTTCTAAAGCGTTAGCTAAGACCAATGTCCACTGCTTGCTCTCATTATTCCAAAACATATTGGGGTCGCGAGCTTCGCTCTCTAAAGTCAGTACGGGGTTGGCTGGATAGGTTGTAAAAGTATTACCGCCATCAGTACTGTAGGCAAGACTCTGTATTTGGCTTACAGCTGCCGAGGTATACATAGCCACAATACTGTTTACACCGAAACCTGTACTGTTTGTGCTGTCTATGGCCGAGCTTCCGCTGAATATCATGCCCAGGCCATCGGGTTGAAGCGTCGCTTTGTGATTTTCCCAATGAATAAGGTCGCGGCTGGTGCTATGTCCCCAAGAAAGATTTTGCCACTTCGAGCCGTAAGGATTCCATTGATAGCATAAATGCCATACACCATCTTTATACACCATTCCGTTAGGGTCGTTCATCCAACCATACAACGGTGTGTGATGATATGCCGGGCGATACTTTTCACGGTTTGTAACATCGAATGTGTCGCTTACAGTAAAGTTTTTCCAACATGCGTCTCCTTTCGCTTCGCGTACAGTGGCACGGCTTTGCTTGGTGATGACATTAAGTAATAGGTTCTTCCCATTATATTCGGTAATATCGAGAGGTACTGTATAGTCTACCTTCGAGGTGGCGAGTCTTATATTGAGCGTGCGCTCCAGTTTTCCGTCAATTAGGACATTGACCGTAGCTTCTTCTGCCGATTCCTGTACAGGTATGCACAGATATTTACCTTGACCGTTTACTTCGATAAGTGTATTGTTTACTCCGAGGTGTTTTACTGTTACTCCGTTCTGCTCTTGTGCGGTAGAAGCAGCAGTTGCCAAGAAAGCAAAAGATAATAGCGTAAATGCGTCTTTTATTAATTTGTTCATAGCAGTAGTGTGTTTTTTATGGATTATTTTGTTTGCTGCAAATCTATTGTATTGCTGTAAAATACGGTATGACTATTCGTGCAAACGCTATTGAATTTGTTGCACCACATCAAATTTATAGCATTATGCACTGTTTTTCATATTTTAAATCTCTATTTTTGACACATGAAAAATCAATAACCTGTTTATGCCATGAAAAACAGTATATATTTCCTCTTGTCTCTTTTGTTTGTTTGCCTTCTATGCGGCTGTCATGAAAAGAAAACATTCCGTATAGGAGTCTCTCAGTGCAGTTCTGACGACTGGCGCAACAAGTGTAATGATGAAATACAGCGCGAAATCATGTTTCACCCGGAAACATCGGTAGAGATACGCTCGGCCGATGACAGCAATGAGAAGCAGGCGGATGATATCCGTTATTTTGTGCGGAATCATTTCGATATTATTATTTGTTCGCCCAATGAGGCGGATGCCATGACACCCGTAGTGAAAGAAGCATACGAATCGGGAATACCTATTATTATATTCGACCGCAACATTCATGGCGATAGCTATACCGCTTATATCGGTGTGGATAATTTCGGCATAGGCGAATCGGCCGCCCATTACGCCCGCAATTTGATAGGCTATGGTGGAAAGGTTATTGAAATTTACGGTCGTTCAGGCTCTACGCCTGCCATTGAGCGTCATAATGGTTTCATGAAAGAGGCTGAACGTAGCGGATTACGATTGCTTGCTTCGGGATATGGCAATTGGGATTATGACGATGCGTCCGCAGTATGCGATTCTCTATACCTTATATATAAGGATGCCGATTTGGTTTATGCGCATAACGACCGAATGGCAATAGCCGCCAGCGATGCTGCTCGCCGTCATGGATTGAAAGTGAAAGTAATCGGTATTGACGCTGCGCCCGAAATAGGACAACGTGCTGTAGCCGATGGTGTAATTGACGCTACATTCCTTTACCCCACAGAGGGTTATAGACTTGTGCGTACAGCTCTTGCTATATTAAAAGGCCAGCCATACGAACGTCGGTCGGTTTTACCTCGGTCATCGGTGGTAGATAGTTCTAACGCCAATATTTTGTTGCTCCAGAATGAGACATTAAAAGAAGAAACCAATAAGATAAAGATGCTGAAGCATCAGGTAGATGAATACTGGAGTCAGCATTCGGCGCAGACCACGCTGTTTTATTTCACTATAGCTTTTCTGTGCCTGTTGTTTGTTGTACTATTTCTCTTGCTTCACGCTTTTTGGCAGAGAAAGAAATACCAAACAGAACTTCAGGAGCAGAATCGTCAGCTCGAAGCGCAGCGAGATACTGAAAAGGCGTTGAACGAACAGCTGCTTATTGCTACGCAGTCTAAGCTGATGTTCTTTACTAACGTTTCGCACGACTTGCGTACACCGCTTACGTTGATAGCCGATCCTCTTGAACAGTTGGCTGCATCTACTAATCTTACTTCACAGCAGAATATTCTTGTGCGCATTGCCAATAAAAACGTTCTGATATTGAAGCGCCTTATTAATCAGATACTCGACTTCCGTAAATACGAGAACGGAAAGCTCGACCTTCATTTGCAGGAAGCCGCTTTTGCTCCGTTGGTTCGCGAATGGGCTGAGGCGTTTAACGTCAGTGCACGTAAACATGATATTACCCTTGCCATTAATCTTGATATAGCCGATGACTTTTCTCTCGCTATCGACATAGAGAAGATGGAGCGCATTTTCTTCAATCTGCTGTCTAACGCCTTTAAATATACACCGCAGAACGGAAAGATAACTTTCGCCTGTGCTGCTACAGATACAGATTTGGTGTTCTCTGTGAAAGATACGGGAAAGGGCATTAGCAGTGAGGATATAAAAAACATCTTCACGCGCTTTTATCAAGTTGATAAAGTTAATCCGCAAGGTTCTGGCATAGGATTGGCGTTGGTTAAGGCATTTGTAGAACTTCATGGAGGTATCATTACGGCAGAGAGCGAGTTAGGTAAAGGCTCTACATTTACCGTTACATTACCTATACACCATGTAGAAAATAGTGATAACATAAAAACAGCAGATACCGAAAAGATTGAAACTCCGCTGATTACAGAATCGGATGTAGATGCTGAACTCGACACTATAGAACAAGAAAATGCCGCCATTCGTCCTGACGCTCCGTTGCTGTTGGTTATTGACGACAATGAAGATATACGCCGCATGATTACCGTACTTATGGGCAAGGATTACAACGTGATATCTGCCTCTAACGGAAAAGAAGGGCTGTCTTTGGCCGCCAAGCATGTGCCCGATGTCATTATCTGCGATGTGATGATGCCTGTGATGGACGGATTGGAATGTTGTCGCCACCTTAAGGAAGAAGTTTCTACTTCGCACATCCCGGTGTTGATGTTGACCGCTTGCTCGCTCGACGAACAACGTGCGCAAGGCTACGACAGCGGAGCCGATGGCTATTTGTCGAAGCCTTTCAGCAGTGCGGTGCTGAAATCTCGCTGTCGTAATCTTATTGAAAACCGTAAACGTATCCGCAATGCGGAGATTGACAAGCCCACAATAACGCAAGCCGAAACAAACTCGTCAGTGCTCGACATGGAAAACAAGTTTTACGCACGCTTCTTGGAGATTGTCAATGCCGAGATGGGCAATCCAGAGTTAAATGTAGACCAATTGGCAGCCAAGATGGGATTAGGACGTTCGCAATTCTATCGCAAGATAAAGGCTCTTACTAATTATTCGCCAGTAGAATTGCTCCGCAACCTGCGTTTGAAAAAATCGCGCGAGTTGCTGCTTACCACCGATAAATCTATCAGCGAGATAGCTTACGAGGTAGGCTTCTCGGCTCCTGCTTACTTCACCCGTTGTTATCGTGAAGCCTTTGGCGAAACACCTACTGACAGAAGAAGTAAGATATGATGAATCAAAAAACGAGTAACGGAACGCTTTGACGTAAGATGATTAGTAAAAACTGTGCATAACCTATTAAGAATTGTGCTTTGCCCGAGTTTTAATAGGCTATGCAACATAAGTGATAGATAGCTTGTGTATTTCATTTCATATTTGCAGCAGAAAAACATCTCAAAAAATTGTAATATGAAGAAAAACATTCTAAGCACGCTTCTGCTATGTATCATGGCAATTGCATTAAAAGCTCAGACGTTAACAGTGAAAGGTACGGTAGTATCTGCTACCGATTCAGAACCGCTGATTGGCGTAAGTGTAGTTTCAAGTACTAACAGCTCATTAGGAGCAACTACAGATCTTGATGGTAATTTTACTATCAGTGTTCCTACAGGCAGTAGTTTGGTATTCTCTTATATCGGTTTTGCTACAACAACATTAAAAGCAGCTCCGCAAATGAAGGTATCTCTGAAAGAAGATACTGAAATGATAGACGAAGTGGTAGTAGTGGGATATTCTACAGAAAAGAAGTCCGACCTTACCGGTTCAGTTTCTGTAGTAAAGATGAAAGATGTGGCAGACACCCCTACAGGTAACGTCATTCAGTCGTTGCAAGGACGTGTAGCTGGTATGAACGTTACTACCGACGGAACCCCCGGTGGTCTTAGCACAAGCACTTCTATTCGTGGCGCATCTTCTTTCCGTAGCGATGCCAACGGTCCGCTTTATGTTATTGACGGTGTGATGACTCGTGAAAATCCGGGTACCATTATTAATAGCAACGATGTAGAATCTATCCAAGTATTGAAAGATGCGGCTTCGGCTTCTATCTACGGAGCACAGGCTGCCAACGGCGTTATCATTATCACTACTAAGAGAGCTAAGAAAGGCGAAGCTCATGTAACTTTCGATGCAACATATACTCTACAGACTTATCAGAGCGGACTTGATTTGCTCGATGCTTATCAGTGGGGCGATGTTTATTGGTCGGCATATAAATATGCGCACGCTGGGGCTACTCCTTCGTCTTCTGTATACGGTAGTGGCGCTAAAGCACAACTCCAAACCTATAAAAACTTGAATGGTGCTGATGTCACTCCTCAGACTACTGATTGGGAAGATGTTATTCACCGTACAGCATTGATGCAGACTTACAGCGTAGGATTGCAAAAAGGAACTGAAAACGGCTCTTCTTCTTTATCGTTGAGCTTCCTCGATCATGACGGTGTTGTTAAAGGTACCGACTTTCAACGTGTAAATACTCGCTTTGGTAGCGACTACGGTTTCCTTAACAATCGTCTTAAAGCGGGCGGTAATGTAGCGGTAAACTGGTGGAAAGCCCACTATATGCCTGATGGCGCTGAAGAAAATGTTGTGAAGCAACATCCTGCCAAGGCTGTGTACGACTCAGAAGGTGTATTTGTAGATCAAATAAACGATGTACTGGGCGATGCTCCAAATATGATGCGAGTAATAGAAAACAGCAAAAATAACAAGAATGAGTATTGGCGTGTATTTGGTAATGCTTATTTGCAGATAGAGCCTGTAAAGAACTTGATACTGAAGACTAACTTTGGTGTAAACTACTATAATCAAACAATAAAGACTTTTGAACCGGCTTGGCTGCGCGATCCAGTTAACAAGCTTACACAATCTACAGGAAAGAACGTAGACTGGGTGTGGACAAACACTGCACAATACAACATAGACTTTTTAGACAAGCACTCTTTTATGGCTTTGGCTGGTTTCGAAAGCAAAAGATATCATAACGAAAGCTTCTTTGGATACGGTACAGGCTTGCAGCTTGAGGATAAAGATTATATATACCTTGGCAACGTTACCGCCAATAAGAATGTTGGAGCTGGAGCGTCTAACTACTCTATGACTTCTATTTTTGGTAAGTTGAACTATACTTATGATGAGAAATACCTTCTGTCGTTTACTATTCGTCGTGATGCTTCTTCACGTTTGTCTAGCGATAACAATTACGATTGGTTCCCATCAGTATCTGCCGGTTGGCGTATCTCACGCGAGAAGTTCATGGCAGGTGCAAGCAGTTGGCTTTCAGATTTGAAGCTCCGTGCTTCTTGGGGTATCAATGGTAATGACCTTATTGACAATGAAGCCTTTTATTCCAAGTATTTGATGAGCCTTGACCGTGGTAGTTACAACATGAGCGGTGATGGTAAAAAACTTTCTCCGGGCGCTTATCGTATCCGTAATACCAATCCTGACTTGAGATGGGAAAAGACCTATCAGACCAATGTAGGTATCGATGCTGCGTTCCTTAACAACCGTTTGGGAGTTTCATTCGACTATTTCTACAAGAACACTAAAGATATGTTGGTAGAGAAGCCTTATATCGCTACCATCGGAGAAGGTGGATATTGCTGGTATAACGGTGGAGAAATGACCAATAAGGGTTTTGAAGGACAGATTAACTGGCGCGACCGTATTGGTAAAGAATTTAATTATGAAATAGGATTTAACGTTACCGTATCAAAGAATAAAGTAACAGAGTTACTCGATGATATATATTATTCTTACGGTGGAGGTTATTCAGGACATTCTCTTGTAGGACAGTCATTAGGCTCATGGATGGGATTCAAGACAGACGGTGTATTCCATTCTCAGGCAGAAGTAGACGAATATTGCGAAAAATATAAAGTAGAGTTCGGAAAACCAGGAGTAGGACGTGTTAAATACGTAGATACAGACGGTAATGGAGTTATCAACTATAACGATCGTACATGGTTAGGATGCGACTTGCCTAAAGCTCAGTTCGGTTTGACACTCGGAGCACAATGGAAAGGATTTGACTTGAATATGTTTTTCTCTTCTATTATCCGCGATGCATTCAATAACTCTAAGTACTATACAGACTTATTCCAATGTTGGAACGGAAACCACGGCACACGTCTTCTTGATGCAGCTGCCGCTTACGATAAATTCCTTGAAACCGGTTATTACGACTGCGATCCGCCAGCTCCTACTACCGATAACTCAAACAACGAGAACGAAGTATCTGAGTTCCATATAGAAAACGGGTCGTTCCTTCGACTCAAGACCCTCACTCTGGGCTACACTTTGCCTCAAACGCTGCGTAATAAGCTGAAGTTGCAAAATGCCCGTATCTATTTGCAGGGACAGAATTTGTTTACTGTCACTGGTTATAAAGGGGCAGACCCAGAAGGATTGGGATATCCTTACGCATTGCCTAAGCAGTTTACTGTAGGTATTCAGTTTGGATTCTGATTCTTTTAGACATAACGATTTTAATATTAAAAACTAGAACTATTATGAAACTCAGAAATATATTTTTCGTACTGTCATGTGCCATGTTGTCTACTGGTTGTGGTGACGATTTCTTGGTGAACAAACCGCAAGGCAGTCTTACCGACGGTGTAATGAACTCTACTCAGTCTATTGATTTGCTGGTCAATGCAGCTTATGCAGGTCTTTATGGATTTACTAACGAACAAAGCGACCCGTGGGTACGTCCTATGACAAACTGGAGCTTTGGTGAGGTTCGTTCAGACAATGCATATAAAGGAGGTGGCGGTGAAAGCGACTTATGGGATGTTCATGCCATGGAAACTTTCCAAGTGCAAGCTAACAACGGTAATCTAGATAGTAAGTGGTTTAACCTTTACAGCCTCATATCTCGTTGTCAGTCAGCTCTTCGTGCTTTGAATAATGCCACCGACAGTGAAGTGAAAGAACGTGCTTCGCGTATAGCCGAGGTGAAGGTGCTTCGCGCTCACTTCTACTTTGAGTTAGTACGTCTTTTCAATAAGATTCCGTATATGGACGAGAATCTGCCTAATGCCGAATACGTTAATGTGCCAAACGATGAGTTTACCCGCGATCAGCACTTGGCACGTATAGCATCCGACCTGATGGATGCAGCCGAGAATTTGCCCGACAGTCAGTCGGAACCAGGACGTATCAATCGTAATATTGCCCTTGCCTATGCGGCAAAAGTGAAATTATATCAGGCTTATGAGCAAGACGAGAATACTCACGCTGTAGTCAATATCAACAAAGACTTGTTGCGTGAAGTGGTAAATCTTATAGACCAAGTACAAGGTTACGATCTTTTGCCCGATTTTCAGGGACTTGACTTGATAGCCAATGAGAATGGAAAGGAATCTGTATTCGAAGTGCAATATTCTATGAACGATGGTTCTTCTGATGCCGGACGTATCAATTGGAGCAACCTTTTGAATTCTCCTGGAGGTAACAGCCCTTATCACGGCGATGGATTCTTCCTTCCTTCGCAAGACCTTATAAATGCATATCAGACAGACGAAAACGGCTTGCCGGTATTCGATTATCAGTCTCGCCCCGATTATGCTAAGGTAACATTCGTTGATGATGATACTCAGACATTGAGCAATACAGAACCTAATGTAGACCCGCGCCTCGACTTTGTAGTAGGTCGTCCTACTATTACTTATAAGACTTACACTGAAACTCCTTGTCAGTCTTGGGTTCGCGACCGTGGCGTATATGGTCATAACTGCGCTAAACGCTTCTGGGTATCTCCAGAATCATCTGACATGTTCCAAGGATGGCCTTGGGGAGCATCGGGCCTTAACTGGAAAATCATTCGCTATGCCGATTTATTGCTTTACAAGGCTGAGGCGCTGATTGAAATAGGTGAAAACTTAGACGAAGCACGCGAACTTATAAACCGTGTTCGCCAGCGTGCCATGAATAGTGCTTATGTAAAAGACTTCAACGATCCATCTAAAGATGCTGCCAATTATAAGATTGGTCTCTATCCATCGGAAGGATGGACACAGAGTTATGCTCGCCAAGCCCTACGCACAGAGATGCGTCTTGAAAAAGCCCTCGAAGGAGAACGTTATTTTGACTTGGTACGTTGGGGTATTGCTAAAAATGTGATGAATAATTATTTTAAAGCCGAAAAAAATACCCGCATTTATTATAAGCCTGCCACTTTTAAGGATGGTGAAGAGTATTTCCCTATTCCTGTGACACAGTATAATTTCTCTCTTGGGAAATATACGCAGAATCCAGGTTATCCTGCATTTAAGTAAAGGTGTTTAAATTGATATATTAGGTGGTGAACTTCATTAAAGTCGTTTTGCATCGGTAGATGCAAGATGGCTTTGATGAAGTTTTTTTATGTAAATTTGCTCCCTGTTTATAGCTATAATGAATGAAATGAAAATATATGCGGCACCTCTGCAGGGGTATACAGAAATGGCTTGGCGCAATGCGCATGATGAAGTATTTGGCGGAATAGATGCGTATTATACTCCGTTTGTGCGAATGGGAGAAAGGCGGCGTTCGCAATAAAGACAATCGTGAAATAAATATTCATACTAACAAGGTAGGGCATCTTGTTCCGCAGGTAATAGCTTCGGGAGCGGAAGAGTTTCGTATGCTTGTAGACCACGTGCACGCTATGGGCTATAACGAAGTTGATTTAAATATGGGATGTCCTTTCCCTATGATGGCAAATCACGGAAAGGGCTCGGGGATGCTTGTCAGTCCAGATAAAGTAAAAGAGGTATTGGCTGTTATGCAAGAAATGCCCGACATCTGTTTTTCTGTCAAGATGAGATTGGGATGGCAAAACGCTAATGAGTGGAAATCTGTATTACCGCTTCTTAATGAGTCGCGCGTGTCGCAAATCGTGTTGCATCCTCGTATAGGCAAGCAGCAGTATAAGGGTGAAGTGGATAAAAAAGGTTTTGCCGATTTCTATGCCGAATGTGAAAAGCCGCTTGTCTATAACGGCGATTTATGCACACTGAACGATGTAGATGAGGTTATGAACGCATGGCCTAATTTGCGTGGGGTAATGATAGGGCGAGGCTTATTGGCGAACCCTGCGTTGGCGGCAGAAATTCGTGAAGGCAAGTGCTTGACTCAAAGCGAACTTTATGCAAAGGTTGCAGAAATGCATCGCTCTATTTATTTGCAGTATGCACGTATCATAGAAGGAGGCGAGGCTCAGTTGGTTGCCAAGCTAAAGACGATGTGGGAATATCTTTTGCCCGACATGGATAAGAAACGTAGAAAGGCGATACAGAAAAGCAATAAGTTAGACTATTATTTGCGGGCGGTAGACGAAGCTCTCGCAATGAATTAAATTCCTTTTGCGAAAGGAATTTGGATTATATTAATTGTAATATGGGTTGATACCGCTAAAGGCTTAATCACTGTTGCGGTTTACATTTCAAGTATTCATATCCAATTCTGCAGAAGAGGCATTTCTTTAGGTCGCAATATTCTTTTTTCAATTGTATAAGTGCCTGACTGTCGGCTGCGTGTGCGGCTTCCAGTCCGCACTCCTTCCATAAACGTATTATATGGTTGTTTTCAGGCTTCAACTCTTCTAACAGGCTCTCGGCTCTTAAACAAAGTGACTCGTTGGTGCGATGTTTTCCGTATGTATACAGAAACGGCACTACGGTGTTTATGATAATTAAGTCTATAGAGCTATTGCTTAATGTCTTTGGAAGCGATGTAGACGGTTCTCCGAATACATAATGTGTGAGCCAATATTCAGAAGTGCCTCCACGCAGTAGGTTTCTTAATTCTTTCAACGTCTTTGTTTCCATAAGTTTAGACAGCATACCCTGCGAGCGATGGTATAAGTTGGCCAACTGTGCTATGCGGACATGCGGAAAGTTGCCCGGGCGTAGTCGCAAGAATTTCCATTTGAAATCTTCTGAAGGTTTTAACTCGAACTTATGTTTCATGTACTCGTATTCTTTTATCATACGCTCGGTGTACTCATCGTTGGGGAGCTCGTTTAGCAGCCCTGCCTGTCCGAAAAAGAAAGCTTCTATTTGAAACAGGTCGTCACGATGTTTGTTGACTGCCGAGAGAGGAACATTCTTTGCCCATAATTCGAAGGCGTCACTATTCACTCCAAAGCCGAAATTGCGTGCCAACGTAATGAAAAACGCCTGTTCCCAATCTTGGTTGCTATCCGCCAGTCGCTTCTCTATCGATTTGGCTTTATTCTCGAATCGCTCTATCTGAAGAGCCGTCATCCAACTGTGTACGGTGAATTTAGATAGCTGAGGAATAATGCGGAAGCACGCCGGATATCGGTCTTCGTGAAGTAACTCTTCGTAGTTTTTCAATAGTTGTTCAGGATAATGAAGTTCCATCTGTGGAATGACTTCTCCATTGCTTCTTTGTACGGTAGCGTCTATATCGGATGCTACGTGCAATATGACGGAATCGTAATCGCAGTCGGTGTGATGCCCGTGTCGAAACCAATCGGACGAATGTTCATGGATTTCTACATTACCTACCCATAAAACATCGTCTATTTTAATCTTGGCGTTGAAAAAGTCGGGACCGGCATGCATGTTTGCCAAGCCTGGATCAATAATTTCTACCGTTTTTCCTTCCGTAGTTTTTAAAGCGTGTAAGCCATAGAGCTTGTGTTTCCATGTATAGTGTAATAGTTGTTCCATGTTAACGAGGTGTAAATGTTCGATAAATATAATGATTTAGAACGAAAAACGCTATCTTTGTGACTAAAATAGTTGATTTTATATGAAAATAGCATTAATAGGATACGGAAAGATGGGCAAGGAGATAGAGAAAATAGCCAAAGCCCGTGGTCATGAAATAGTAAGTATTATCGATGTAAACAATCGCGAAGATTTTTCGTCCGAAGCTTTCCGCTCGGCAGACGTCGCTATTGAGTTTACAGCCCCTACAGTAGCATACGGAAACTGCTTGGAGGCATTCCGTAATGGCGTAAAGGTAGTGTCAGGAAGTACCGGATGGATGAACGAACACGGCGAAGAAATGCGCCGTCTGTGTGCCGAAGACGGAAAAACTTTATTCTGGTCTTCTAACTTCAGCCTTGGTGTAGCTATCTTCTCGGCTGTAAATAAGTATCTTGCTAAGATTATGAATAATTTCCCAAATTATGACGTGTCGATGGTAGAAACCCACCATGTGCATAAGTTGGATGCTCCAAGCGGAACCGCTATCACATTGGCAGAAGGTATTTTAGAGAACCTTGACCGTAAAGACAAGTGGGTGATGGGTACGCTTACCGCTCCCGACGGAACAGTGACAGGTACTACAGAATGTGCTCCTAACGAACTTCCTATAAGCGCAATTCGCGAAGGTGAAGTTCCGGGAATACATACTATTCGCTATGATTCTGAAGCCGATTCTATTACCATCACTCACGATGCGAAAAACCGTAAAGGATTTGCACTGGGTGCAGTGTTGGCTGCCGAATATACAGCTCAACACGAAGGTTTCTTGGGTATGAACGATTTATTTCAGTTTTAATTTATGATAGAAGCATCTCGCAAGCAGTGGATTAAGTTTGGAGTAGCATTAACTTTATACTTACTCTTTATTATATGGCTGAGAAGTTGGCTTGGCATTGTTGTCGTTCCGTTTATTTTCGATGCGTATATAACGAAAAAAATTCCATGGACTTGGTGGAAGAAATCGAAGAATAAAACGGTTCTTACCGTAATGGGGTGGGTAGACGCTATCGTCTTCGCCTTGGTGGCCGTGTATTTCGTTAATCTGTATTTCTTTCAGAATTATGTGATACCATCGTCTTCGCTCGAAAAGTCGTTGCTCGTAGGCGATTATCTGTTTGTAAGCAAGATGAGCTACGGAGCTCGTGTTTCGCAGACTCCGCTTCACATGCCGCTTACACAGCATACTATGCCTATATTCAATTGCAAATCGTATTTGGAATGGGTAAAGTGGGACTATAAGCGTGTAGACGGACTGGGAAAGGTTCAGTTGAACGATATCGTGGTATTTAACTTCCCAGCAGGCGATAGCGTAGCTACTGCTTTGCAGGCCGAAGATATTTATCGATTGAGCTATCAGGCTGGAAAAGAATTGTCAAAGCCTATCGATATGTCGGGCTTGTCGCTGGAAGATCAGCGCCTTGTGTTCGATTATTACTATCAGGTAGGACGTAAGTACATTAATGACAATCCTCAGTCGTTTGGCGAGATAGTGGTACGCCCTGTAGACAGACGCGAAAACTACGTTAAGCGTTGTGTAGGTTTGCCGGGACAGATTCTTCAGATTGAGAATAGAGTTATTTATCTGGATGGTAAGGCTAATAAAGAGCCCGACAATGTTCAGTATCGTTATTTTGTGCATACTAAAGGCATGTTGCCCGACGATTTGTGCCATGAACTTGGAATAAGCAAAGAAGACTTGGCGGGATATTACACCGACGAATCTGTATACAATATGCCGCTTACTGCCAAAGCTAAAGATGCGTTGCTGGCACGTAAAGATATTGTAACAGCCATAGAAAATACCCCCGACGATGATGCGGGCGGCTTGTATCCTCTTAATAAGTTGACCGGATGGACGGTAGATAACTACGGACCGATATGGATTCCGAAGAAAGGAGAAACGATAGAACTTTCTCTCGATAACCTGCCGCTGTACGAGCGTCCTATCCACGCATACGAAGGAAACGCTTTAGAGGTAAAAGACGGAAAGATATTCATCAACGGAGAGGAGACAACCCATTATACATTCAAGATGGACTATTATTGGATGATGGGCGACAACCGTCATAACTCAGCCGACTCTCGCTTTTGGGGATTTGTTCCAGAAGACCATATCGTAGGTAAGCCTATCTTTATCTGGTTGTCTTTAGACCAAGACCGCGGATGGTTCGACGGTAAGATTCGCTGGAACCGTCTGTTCAAGTTTGTAGATTCAATTAAATAAAGTTTAAGCCGCATCTTGATGCGGTATGTAAGATACGATGTTGAAAGCCGATTGGAAAACAGGACTTAAAATAGTTGTGGCTGCAGCCGTTGCAGCCATGACATTGAAGGCCTTTTTGGTTACCTCCTGCTTTATCCCATCGTCCGGAATGGAGAATTCACTCTATCAAGGAGAAGGCGTATTGGTGGAAAAATGGAGTTACGGGCCTCGTGTGCCCTTTCCTTCTGTTTTCGGGTATCACCGTATAGCGTCTTTGCAGGCAAAAAAAGGCGATATTATGCTTTTCAACAATCCGTCGCCTACAGCTGTTAATACTGCGGTAGAGCGGCGCAACGTATTTATCGGTAGGTGCGTAGGTGCTCCGGGAGATACTATGATGCTGAATAATGAACTGATTAATACGGGATGCGGGGTGTTCAGTCCCGACAGCAAGTCGCTATATGCATATCCGGCATCGAAAGAAGACTCGCTGTTTGCGGTGCTTGAGGTATTGGGGATTACGAATAACCGATTAATCAGTTATACCAACGAGGGCGATTATATCCGTAGCTTTAGTCATTATGAGTATTATCTGATATCGCAGAAGACAGGAAATATCTTGTTGAGGCCGTTGAATGACGATGATTCTCAAGATGTGCATCCTTTCATCGTTCCAGCAAAAGGAAAGTCGGTGAAAATATATCCATGGAATGTAGTTCTTATGGCGAATACTATATTTTGTCATGAAGGACATAGCACAGCCGTGAAAAACGATACTCTGTGGGTAGACGGGAAACGCACTGATGCGTACACTTTCTCAAAAGATTATTATTGGGTATCATCTAACAATCCGGTTAATCTTGTGGATTCCAGATTGTTTGGCTTCGTGCCCGAAGATTGCATAATCGGAAAAGCCTGGAGAGTGTGGTTCACAACGCGTAAAGGACGCTTAGGGCAATGCGTTCAATAAAGCATTTTGATTAGGAAATAAAATGGTGAAAAAAGAAATAATACTAAGTTCGGCTTATCTGGCGCCGGTAGAATATTACGCCAAACTATACAGTTATGACACGGTGTATGTAGAACGCTTCGATAATTATATGAAGCAGACCTACCGCAACCGTTGCGTAATAGCTTCAGCTAACGGAACTTTGGCGCTGACCGTGCCAACCGAAAAAACAGATGAGGCTAAATGTTTGATGAAGGATATTCGCGTTTCCGAGCATGGAAACTGGCGGCATGTGCACTGGAACGCTTTTGTGGCGGGATATAAACAAAGTCCTTTCTTTGATTATTACGCCGACGAGTTTCATGCGTTCTTCGAGCGTAAGTATACGTTTTTATACGATTTCAACGAAGAACTTCGGCAGTGGGTGTGCAGTCAGATAGATTTGGTGCCTAACGTAATTTCTACTTCAGAATATATGGAGGCTTCAGAATCGATAAGCGATTTCCGTGAACTTATTCATCCGAAAAAGGATTTTGCGGAAGTGGATTCTACTTTTG
>ERZ780125.369-NODE-369-length-15743-cov-2.41478_pt1 | contig 15743 bp, 14 predicted proteins | sample MGYA00433082_ERZ780125 | MGnify/ENA primary metagenome ERZ780125 (study PRJEB29588, sample SAMEA1970465) | human gut metagenome | biome: human gut; feature: human-associated habitat; material: faeces | place: Denmark | collected 2008/2010 ... | reverse complement strand
CATGGCAATCCTCCGTCTATCAATGCCGCTGAATATACAATCGACGGCCTCATGACCGCTATCACAAATTTTTATAATAAATAAGGAAGTGTATCAAGATGAGTATTACCGGTTTTCCTGTATACCGTCCGCGCCGCACACGCGCTACTGAAAATCTGCGTGCAATGATCCGTGAAACCGAGGTTTCCGTAAAGGACTTAATCTATCCGCTTTTCGTCGTTCCTAGCGAAAACGTTAAACATGAAATCGAATCTCTGCCCGGCAACTACCACTGGTCCCTCGACCGCGTTATGGAATGTGTTGACGAAGTTGTAGAGCTGGGTATTCCCGCTGTCCTGCTCTTCGGCGTACCGTCCTACAAGGATGCTGTCGGCAGCAGCGGCTGGGATATGAACGAGCCTGTACAGCAGGCCTGCAAGCTGATTAAAGCAAAATATCCTGAGCTGGTTATCATTACCGACGTCTGCCTGTGCGAATACACCGAGCATGGTCATTGCGGCGTGCTGCAAAACGGCTGCACCGTCAACAACGATGAAACCTTGCCGCTGCTGGCTAAGGTTGCTGTTTCCCATGCTCAGGCCGGTGCTGACATGATTGCTCCTTCCAACATGATGGACGGTTATGTTAAGGCTATCCGCGAAGCACTGGATGCAGCTGACTTCAACCATATTCCTATCATGGCTTATTCCGCAAAATTTGCTTCCGCATATTACGGTCCCTTCCGCGCCGCAGCAGACTCTGCTCCGTCCGCAGGCGACCGCAAAGGCTACCAGATGGACCCCGCCAACAGTGACGAGGCTCTGCGCGAGGTTGCTCTGGATATTGAAGAAGGCGCAGACATCGTCATGGTTAAACCGGCTCTGGCCTTCCTCGACGTTGTACAACGTGTACACGAAACCTTCAACCGTCCGCTGTGTGTTTATAATGTCAGCGGCGAATACGCTATGGTTAAAGCTGCAGCCGAAAAAGGCTGGATTGACGAAAAACGTATCGTTATGGAAACCATGCTGGGCTTCAAGCGTGCCGGTGCCAAAATGATTATTACCTACCATGCGCTTGATGTAGCAAAATGGCTGCAAGGCAAATAAGGAGATATAACAATGGAACATACAAAATCTCAGGCTGCTTTTGAGGAAGCACGCCAATATATCCCTGGCGGCGTAAACAGCCCCGTGCGCTCCTTCCGCAGTGTCGGCGGTATACCGCCGTTCATTTCCGGCGGCAAGGGCAGCAAAATCTATGACATCGACGGCAACGAATACATCGACTACGTTATGTCCTACGGTCCGCTGCTCATGGGCCATGTACCCGACTGCGTAACCGACGCTATCAAGGCTGCAGCTGAAAAGGGCACCTCCTACGGCGCTCCGACCATTGCCGAAACCGAGCTGGCAAAATTAATCTGCCACCTTGTTCCGTCCATGGATATGGTCCGCATGGTCAACAGCGGTACCGAAGCAACCATGAGCGCTCTGCGCTTAGCACGCGCCTACACCGGCCGTGACTGCATCATCAAATTCATCGGCTGCTACCATGGTCACCATGACAGCCTGCTTGTTAAGGCAGGCAGCGGTGGTGCTACCTTCGGCGTACCTGACAGCCCGGGCGTACCCAAGGCAGTAGCAGCAACCACTATTACTGTACCGTTCAACGACCTGCCTGCTCTGGAAAAGGTTTTTGCCGAACGCGGCGAAGAAATCGCCTGCGTTATCATGGAGCCTACTCCGGGCAACATGGGCCTTGTACTTCCGCACGAAGGCTTCCTGGAAGGCGTGCGTGCGATCACTAAAAAGTATGGTGCTCTCCTCATCTGTGATGAGGTTATGAGCGGCTTCCGCAGCGCTCAGGGCGGCAGCCAGTCCCTCTATGACATCGATCCCGATATCACCTGCCTCGGCAAGGTAATCGGCGGCGGTCTGCCTGTTGCTGCTTACGGCGGCAAGCGCGAAATCATGCAGATGGTTTCCCCGGCTGGCCCGATGTATCAGGCCGGTACCTTAAGCGGTAACCCGCTGGCTATGGCTGCAGGTATTGCCGCGCTCACCTACATGGAGCAGAACGACGTCTGCAACCGCGCAGAAAGCCTTTGCGCTATTCTGACCGGTGGCTTGGAAAAGGCAGCGGCTAAGGCCGGTGTACCTGTACAAATTCATCGCCTCGGCAGCATGTTCACCGTTTTCTTCAGCGATAAACCGGTAACTGATTTTGACAGTGCTGCAGCCAGCGATCTGGAAGCATTCAAAATCTACTTCCACTCCATGCTGGAGCAGGGCATTTACCTGCCGCCGTCTCAGTTTGAAACAAACTTTGTTTCCGTTGCTCATAGTCCCGAAGATTTACAAAAGACTATCGACGCAGCAGAAGTTGCCTTCGCTGAGGTTGCCAAAGCAAGAAAATAACAGTTAAAGCATTATAAAAAAATAAGCGTGCAGGCTTGCACAAGCTGACATTCGTCAGCTGCAAGCCTGCACGCTTTTAGTTTTTAAATTTTAAAATCTCATCTTAGCCACGAATCAGTTTAATAGAAGGTACTGCCGCTCTGACAAATTTCCACAGCAGCACGGAAATACTGCAATCCATAACCGAATGCAAAACGGTACCCGCACCCACCAGCACGATAACGCTCATTATAAAGCCATTGGACAGCTGCTCCGGCGTAAACATATAACCGCTGAAGAAGAAAGGCGCTACCACAAGCACCTCACCCAGAGCATGCAATACGGCAAGCCCCAGATTCAGACCGATACCGGCCACAAAGCTCTCCATAATATTCGGATAGCGCCTAATAATTAATGCACCGACCAGAGCGAAAATGATATGGGTTGCTGAACGCGCAGCGATAATCAGGGGTGTGGTTACGAAAAAGCCCATCGTTGTACCAAGGCAGACAGCAGCTGCCACCTTAGGCGAAATAAACATTGCCAAAAAGATTGCCACATGCGCACCCAAAGTAAAGGACATCGGTCCGATAATCACCTTCGGCATAACCATAGGTACAACCAAGCCTATAGCGCACAGTACACCGGCGAGAACAAGTTGATAAATATTTTTATGTTCCAACACTATTTCCTCCCAATCAAGTATTAGCTAGTGATTATAGCACTATTTGAGATAACTTACAAGTACTATGTAAAAATGATTTTTTTAATACTATGTTATTCACTTCTCCCGGTGGATTTATCCCGATAATTTTCCACTTATCCCCAGTTTTTCACAAAAGTTATCCACAATGTGCATAACTTTTGTGGATTGGTGGATAAAAGCTGTGCATACCCTTTATAAAAATCTGCCTATCCATAAACTCTTCCGTCTTCTGCTTATTATTCTGCTAACCAAACCTTCTCGATTTGACTTATTATCCATAATAGCATATAATTTAAGTAGGTTTACAGATAATTACCGAGTTTAACTCAAAGGTGGAGAATCAATGAAAATATCAACAAAAGGACGCTATGCCCTGCGCATGATGCTGGATCTGGCAGAGCATCAGCAGGATGGCTTTGTTGCCCTCAAGGACATTGCGGCAAGACAAAATATTTCCAAAAAATATCTGGAGCAGATTGTTCCTATTCTGAATAAATCAAACTTCCTGCAGGCCAACCGTGGCTTTCAGGGCGGTTACCGTCTGGTAAACGCACCGCGTGAGTATACTGTCGGCAGCATTCTGCGCCTGACAGAAGGCAACCTTACACCGGTAGCCTGTCTGGACTTTAACCCTGTAGGCTGCGAGCGCCGCAACGAATGCATTACCTTACCGCTGTGGCAGGGACTGAACAAGGTTATTGCGGATTACCTGGATAACATCACTCTGCAGGATATTCTTGACAATTACAAAGCGCGCAGCATTGATAATTATTCCATTTGATGCCAACCGCCGGCTTCATAAAGCCGCGGTTTTTTCCTCTCCAAATAAAAGAAAGCAGTCCGCGCGGACTGCTTTCTTTTGGTTAGGAAATGGGATGTGATATGTATTTTATCTGCTTATTCAGCAAATAACGGAGTGGAGAGATAACGCTCGCCGGTATCAGGCAACAACGCTACGATAACCTTGCCCTTGTTTTCCGGACGTTTTGCCAGCACAGTTGCCGCATATACGGCAGCACCGGAGGAAATACCTACCAGCACGCCTTCCTTATGGGCAATAGCGCGACCAGTTCTAAAGGCATCCTCGTTTTCAACAGCAATAATTTCATCATAAACCTTGGTATCCAGGGTATCCGGCACAAAGCCTGCGCCAATGCCCTGAATTTTATGCGGACCGGCAACGCCCTTAGAAAGCACTGGGGAACCAGCAGGCTCTACAGCAACAACCTTCACATTGGGATTTTGGGATTTCAGGTATTCGCCTACACCGGAAACAGTACCGCCGGTACCTACGCCGGCAACAAAGATATCAACCTTGCCTTCGGTATCCTGCCAGATTTCCGGACCAGTAGATGCTCTGTGGGTTGCAGGGTTAGCGGGATTGGTGAACTGGCTGGGAATAAAGCTGTTTGGAGTGCTTTCCGCCAGCTCCTGAGCTTTGGCAATAGCACCTTTCATGCCCTTAGCGCCGTCAGTCAGTACCAGCTGTGCGCCATAAGCCTTCAGCAGATTACGACGTTCAACGCTCATGGTTTCAGGCATAGTCAAAATAATTTTGTAGCCGCGGGCAGCAGCTACGGATGCCAGACCGATACCGGTATTGCCGCTGGTGGGTTCAATAATAGTAGCCCCCGGCTTAAGAACACCCTTAGCCTCTGCATCATCAATCATTGCTTTGGCAATTCTATCTTTGACGCTGCCGGCGGGATTGAAATATTCCAGCTTGCCCAGAATCTTTGCTTCCAGCTTGTTTTCAGCTTCGTAGTTTTTCAGCTCCAGCAGCGGAGTGCCACCAATCAAATCAGTAATGCTAGTATAAATTGCCATAATAAATCGCTCCTTTATCTTTCTATATCAGTAATTTTCTTCGTTCGATTTTTTCTTTATATCAACAAATAACCAAAGTCAACATCGCGTATTAAAATGTAAGCTCCTCATCGGCAAAATCCCTCATTTTCTCTGTTTTGTAATCTCTAGTAATCATAGTTGATTTATAGGTATTATTATACTGATTTTTTTTGGCCTGTCAACAAAAAGAATTAAAATTTTCTTCGCTTGACAAAAAAGCAGTCGTACTGTACCATATGAAACATATTAAGACAGTAGGAATTGAATTTTACTCAAAATACGCCGCAAAAAGATGATGACTCTGTAAATCTCACGTCGGTAAGCGTATAATATAAAAGTAAAAGCAGGATTTCCGCTATTGAAGGAGAATGTTTTACTATTATGAAGCAATTTATCTATGCAGATAATGCAGCTACAACTAAAATGAGTGACGTTGCCGTCAAGGCAATGCTGCCCTATCTTCAGGAAATATATGCCAATGCTTCCAGCGTGCACCTTTTAGGTCAGCGCAGTGCAGCAGCTTTGTTTAGCGCACGGCAGCAGGTGGCACAGGTACTTAACTGTGCGCCGAAGGAAGTTTTCTTTACCTCCGGCGGCAGCGAAGCCGATAACCAGGCGCTTATCAGCGCCGCAGCTATTGGCAAAAAGCAGGGCAAATGCCATATCGTCAGCACTGCTATGGAGCATCACGCTATTTTGCATACGCTTGAAGCGTTGGAAGCACAAGGCTTTACAGTGACGCTGCTGCGTCCGCAGGCTGACGGCATCGTCACCGCTACGCAGGTAGCAGAAGCTATTACAGATACCACCTGTCTTGTTTCCGTCATGTACGCCAACAACGAAACAGGTGCCATCCAGCCTATACGTGAAATCGGAGCGCTCTGCCGCAAGCACGGCGTGCTTTTCCATACTGACGCCGTGCAGGCCGCAGGACATCTTACTATTGACGTACAGCGCGATAACATCGATATGCTTTCGCTTTCCGCGCACAAATTCCATGGACCGAAGGGCATCGGCCTTTTATTCGCCAAGAGCAATATTCAGCTTACAAGTCTTATCCGCGGCGGCGGTCAGGAGCGCGGCAAGCGTGCCGGTACCGAAAACCTTCCCGGTATCATCGGTCTTGCCGCAGCGCTTAAAGATGCACAGGAGCATATGCAGGCAAACACTGCTTATATCACAGCCCTGCGCGATGCTCTGCGCAACGGCTTAGATAAAATTGACAGCGCCAGCTTCAACGGCAGCCGTGAGCATTGCCTGCCCGGTACTGTCAACTACAGCTTTCAGGGAGTAAACGGCGAAATACTGCTTTCGCTGCTTTCCAACGAAGGTATCTGCTGCTCGTCCGGCTCTGCCTGCTCCGCAGGCTCGCTCGAACCCAGCCATGTACTGCTCGCCCTCGGCCTGAGCCACGAAACAGCACAAAGCGCTCTGCGCTTTTCGCTGTGCGAATACAATACTATGGACGAAGTCCAAACAATTATAACTAAGGTTACAGAAGCTGTAAACCGCTTACGGAGGTAAAATTATGCTGTCAACAGCTGCCAATTTAATAAAAAAGCTCGCCTGTGAGCATGACCTGAGCGACGCAGAGCTGTTGACGCTGATAACAAGTACTGAACCTGACATCAACAAGCTGCTCGCCTGCGAAGCAGATAAACTCCGCCGTCAATATTACGGCGACAAGGTCTATATCCGTGGTCTGATTGAATTCACCAATTACTGCAAAAACAACTGCTACTACTGCGGTATCCGCGCCGGCAACAGCCTTGCGGAACGCTACCGCCTGACGCAGGAGAAAATCCTGGCCTGCTGCGCCGAAGGCTATAGGCTCGGCTTCCGCACCTTCGTGCTGCAGGGTGGCGAGGATGCGTATTATACGGATGACAAAATCTGCGCTATCGTCAGCGCTATCCGCAAGCAGCATCCGGACTGCGCCATTACGCTGTCCATCGGCGAAAAAAGCCGAGCCAGCTATCAGGCCTACTTCGATGCAGGCGCCAACCGTTATCTGCTGCGCCACGAAACAGCGGATGCGGAGCATTACGCCAAGCTACATCCCGACTGCATGAGCCTGGAAAACCGCAAGCGCTGCCTGTTTGACCTCAAGGAAATCGGTTATCAGGTTGGTTCCGGCTTCATGGTAGGCTCCCCCTACCAGACGCCACAAAACCTTGTCAGCGACCTGCGCTTTCTGCAAAAGCTGCAGCCTGATATGATAGGCATAGGTCCTTACATTACGCATGAACACACACCGTTTAAGGATATGGCAAGCGGTACTTTAGAGCAGACGTTGCGCCTGCTGTCTATCCTGCGACTGCTCTTCCCTTACGCACTGCTGCCTTCGACAACAGCGCTCGGCACCATCCATCCCAACGGACGCGAGCTGGGGCTGCAGGCCGGCGGCAACGTCGTAATGCCTAACCTTTCGCCTGTAGGAGTACGCAAAAAATACGAGCTGTACGCCAACAAAATCTGCACCGGCGAGGAGGCAGCCCAATGCCGTGGCTGTCTGGAAGCACGCGTAAAAACGGCAGGCTATAACATTGTAACCGACAGAGGCGATGTACGCCGCACTTTAGATAAACCAGAAGGAGAAAAATTATGAACAAGAAAGCACTAATCGCTATGAGCGGCGGCGTTGATTCCAGCGTTTCCGCATTGATGATGCTGGAGCAGGGCTACGAATGCACCGGTGTAACCATGAAGCTTTTTGCCAACGAGGATATCGGTGTTTCCAAAGCCAACAGCTGCTGCTCCATTGATGATGTAGCAGATGCCCGCAGCGTAGCAACCAGCCTTGGTATGCCTTATTACGTTTTCAACTTTGCTGACCGCTTCGAGCGCGACGTTATCGACCGTTTCGTAGACGCCTACGTTAACGGCAGAACGCCTAACCCCTGCATTGACTGTAACCGCTATCTGAAATTCGACCAGCTCTTCGTACGCGCACAGGAGCTTGGCTGTGATTACGTTGTCACCGGCCACTATGCGCAAATCAGCTATGATGAAGCCAAAGGCCGCTATCTGCTGCGCAAGGCAGTTGACCCTCTGAAGGACCAGAGCTATGTGCTTTATTCGCTCACACAGGAGCAGCTAGCACACGCTATGTTCCCTCTCGGAGGTCTGCATAAGACACAGGTACGCGAAATTGCCGAAAAGCATGGCTTCGTCAACGCTCAAAAGCATGACAGTCAGGATATCTGCTTTATCCAGACCGGCACCTACGCTGATTTTATCGAAGCACGCCTGGGCAGAAAATTTAAGCCCGGCAACTTTGTAGACGAAGCAGGCAACGTGCTTGGCAGACACAAGGGTATTATCCATTACACCGTAGGCCAGCGCAAAGGCCTTGGTCTGGCACTGCCGCAGCCTATGTACGTTAAAGAGATTGACACCAAGAACAATGCTGTTATCCTCACAACAAACGAGGGACTGTTTACCAAAAACGTTACAGCCAAGAACATCAACCTTATCGACTGCGACGCTATCACCGAACCGCGCCGCGTGAAAGCACGCATCCGTTACCATCAGCAGGAGCAATGGGCAACCGTTACCCAGCCTGACGCAGATACGCTGCAGCTCGTTTTCGACGAGCCTCAGCGCGCTATCACCAAAGGCCAGTCCGTTGTTATGTATGACGGTGACGTAGTTGTCGGCGGCGGCACAATCGTATAATACCCTGCAAATTAAAAGCATCAGTTGCGACAATAATTGTAGCAACTGATGCTCTTTTATTATACTCGTTCTGAATGAGTAATAATTTTACCAGTTGTCAGCAAAACCTTTTTAAGCATGATTAATATTTTCTTTATATATACATTGTTAACACTGACTCTATATGATAGAATATAAACAGGCAGATATAAAGCGAAACAATATTTTTATACCGCTCTAAAATAAGTTTGCCAGAAGTAAGGAGGAATAATATGAAATCATTAAAAGGCACCAAAACCGAAAAGAACCTGTTGGAGGCATTTGCTGGCGAATCCATGGCACGCAACAAATACACCTGGTTTGGTATTGTAGCCCGCAAAGCAGGCTATGATCAAATCGCTGAATTATTTGAGAAAACCGCTAATAATGAAAAAGCTCACGCTTATATGTGGTTCAAGGAATTAGACCAGTTAGGCGATACTGCAGCTAACCTTTTAGCAGCAGCTGAAGGCGAAAACCATGAATGGACCGATATGTATGTAAAAATGGCACAAGAAGCTGAGGAAGAAGGTTTCCCTGAAATCGCAGCAAAAATGCGCGGTGTTGCAGCTATCGAAAAACGTCATGAAGAACGCTATCGTAAACTCTTACAAAACATCGAAGAAATGAAGGTTTTCAGCAAAGACAGCGGCCTGACCATTTGGGAATGCCGCAACTGTGGTCATATTGTAGTCGGCCCCAGCGCTCCGGAAGTTTGCCCTGTCTGCGCTCATCCGCAAGGTTTCTTTGAAGTACATATGGATAACTTCTAAGCTTATACATCTCCCCAAATGCATAAGAGAAAGTAGAAAAGTGTAGCGTAAAATTTACGTTGCACTTTTTCTTTATTTCCGTTTCAAAACCAATACGCAAATGAAACGCAAATTTTTACGTTTCATTTCTAATACAACGTAAAAGAGGCGTGCAAATTATGCATGGCTCTAATTTCTTATAATGAATTTTTAGGTTAAGGAATATTTTGTACCCCTACCCTTGCCACCTTTAACAAGCTTATTTTTCTCCACTAAGCTGTTCAATAATCTAATAGTTTTAGCTCTACTAAAGCCTGTTATAGCTGAAACATCAGAGCTTGCCAAAACTAAATTAGCGGCAAATACTTCTAAAACTGCTTGCTCATCCACAGCAAGCGGAAGTTGATACTCCACGCTAGGCAAAGTAACCATTACTGCATTGTCACTTATAGCAAAATTCGGTTTCACGTCAGCGTTCCTGTATGCTTCTAAAATTCTACGCACTCCTGTACCAAAGATTTCTACATATTTTAATCCGAAGAACACATTGCCTAAAGTAGGATTACGTAAAACAGATACATACCCCTTCAAATATTCTTCCTTGCTAACACCTAATGGTAAGCCACCAGGAGAAACTATTTCTATTTTATCAGTATACATCAATACTCTTATATTAGCATTGATATCCCAAGTGCGATGTACTAAAGCATTAGCTAATGCCTCACGAAATGCCCTTTCAGGAATCTGTTCCTTAGTAATTCGTTCAGCGCCCTTTATCAGTTCATATACGTAATAACGCCTGAATAGCTTTATCGCCTTAGCAAATTGCTCAATAACTGATACATTCTTAATGAGCTCCCTATCTAAAATCACATCATTACTGCTACCAAATTTAGCAATATCAATGCCCGGGAAGCTGTTAGTATCTGCCAAAAGTTCTCCGGCATTGTTGAATCTGTCCTTGCTGTAATATAAATTCAAGGTTCTGCATATATCTTTTGTCAGCTTCTTAATGCCAAGCTTAGCCTGCAATTCCTTTTCTAAAATAGTAAACCTTAATTCGCTATTTCCAGCAGGAAGTTCATCATAATATTTTCCCGTACCAAGTAAAGTCAAACGATTCAATTCACCTCTATCAACCTCTATGGTAGAAGTATCATTACGTTTATAGGCCTTTCCCTTGTACAAATACGGTTTGTCCAGACCTTCAGAAACCTTTAAAGCTATAGTATTATTTTGAGAATTAATTCTCAGTGTAAAACCAGGCTTTGGCGAAATGCTGTCATTGATACGATTTTCTAAATCAAGGCATACCTTTTCAGGATTATTTATACCGCAAGGAGTTCCGTCATCCCTTACGCCAAATAAAATTTCTCCAGCGCCATAATTAGCATAAGCACTGACTGTTTTCAGAAATGTATTGGTGACTTCAGACTTAAATTCCAGGCTTTTAGTTTCTTTCATCTGTTACACCTCCCTATCACTATTAAATAAATTGTAGCAGAACTCAGCAGTAAGCGCAACGTATTTTTTACGTTTTATTTTCGTTCCACTTTCATCTCATTTTTAGTTTCAAAGCCAATACGCAAACGAAACGCAAATCTTTACGTTTCATTTCTGTTGCAACGAAAAAGAGCCGTGCCTGCGCACGACTCTTTTTTATTGCTTATTCAGCTTAACTTACCAATGATATTTTTCGCCTCTGCTGATTTTAAAAGCACGGTAAATCTGCTCAATCAGCAATAAACGTATCATCTGATGCGTAAAGGTCATTTTAGAAAAGCTCAGCGCCAAATCGGCACGCTTACGCAACGCATCAGTATAGCCAAAGGCACCGCCAATCACGAAGGTGATATGGCTGTTGCCGGCAAGCGCCAGCTCGTCCAGCTTTGCCGCCAAATCCGGGCTGCTCAGCTGCTTGCCGATGACATCTAGCAAAATCACATAGGAGTTTGCCGGAATAATTGCCAGCAGGCGTTGCGTTTCACGCTCCAGCACCTGCTGCTTTTCCGCAGGGGAGGGATTATCGGGCATACGCTCTTCGTTAATTGCCAGCGTTTCCAGCTTGCAGAAGGGCGTCAGCCTTTTGCTGAATTCCTCTATCCCCGCAGTAAGATATTTTTCTTTAATTTTGCCTACACAGGCTATCGTTATCTTCAATTGCCATAATCCTTCGGAACCTCTTCCAAGACCACAGTTCTGCTTTCTCTCTGACCGTTACGCATAATAGTTACTTCGGCTCTGTCGCCTACCTTGCATTTAGAGAGAGCAGTACGCAGGTCAACGGCAGTCTTAACTTTGCTGCCATTAAAGCTCAGGAGAATATCGCCGGGGCGGATATCAGCCTTCGCTGCCGGACTGCCGGGAACAACCTTAACGAGGAAGATACCGCCGTGCAGGTTGATTTCAAAGCCATAGCGGTTAGCAATTTCCTGATCCATCAGCGAAGCGCCCAGATAAGGTCTTGCAATGCGTCCACGCTCTGCCAGCTCCTGCAGAATCGGTTTAGCTGTGTTGATAGGAATAGCAAAGCCAATGCCTTCAACACCGCTTACAGCAACCTTAGCACTGTTGATGCCTACTACCTCGCCGTCAGCATTTACCAAAGCACCGCCACTGTTACCGGGGTTGATTGCCGCATCAGTCTGAATCAGGTTGAACTTACGCTCGCCTACTTCAATGCTGCGGTTCAATGCACTGATAACGCCTGCGGTTACACTGCCGCGGAATTCCAGTCCCAGCGGGTTGCCGATAGCAATTGCCGGTTCTCCGACCTGCAGTGTATCGCTGTCACCAAAGGTGGCAACGGTAAGGTTATCCGCATCAATTTTTACTACAGCCAAATCGGTTACAGCATCGGCACCCAGTACCTTGCCTTTAACGGTACGTCCGTCAGGCAGGCTGACGATGATTTCCGATGCACCCTCAACTACGTGGTTGTTGGTTGCAATATAGCCGGCCTTGTCATAAATAACGCCGCTGCCTGTACCACGCTCCATCAGCTGCGTGCGGTTGAAGAAGTCGCGCACATAAGCCTTGTTGGTGATACCTACGACAGCAGGACCAACCTTCTTGGCGGCAGCTACAATCGGTGTATTGCGCGCTGCGCTCAGCTGCTGCTCAGTCTTGGCAGCAGGCTTTTCATGTACTGCGGCGGAGGTTTTATTGTCGCCGCAGCCGGCAACAAGAATTGCCGCACCCAAAAGGCCACAGACAAAAATATTAGCTGATTTTTTCCAGATACTCTTGTTCATCTGTATCCACTCCTTATTTTAAATCTAAGACTGCCGGCAGCGGACTGTCTGCTACTACCCTGTTCTGAGCAGCCACAAAAAGCTCTATTTCCTGCAGGCGGTTATTATCATGTAAAATATTCTGCACCGTATCCTGCGCCAGCTGCGGCAGGTTATTGTGCTCACTCAGGTGCGCCAGCACGATATGCTCCGGCAGACGTTCAAGCTCCGTCAGAAAATGTCCGGCGGTATCATTGGATAAATGTCCCAGCGTACTTAAAATACGCTGCTTCAGATGACGCGGATATGGACCATTTTTCAGCATTTCCACATCATGATTGGCTTCGAGCACCAAAGCACTGCTGCCGGCAACCGCCTCACGGATGGTATCGGTCACAAAACCCGCATCCGTAAGATATGTGCACTTAGAGCCGTTGCTGCGGCTCGTAAAGGTATATCCGTGCGGGTCAACGGCATCATGCGGAATACTGAAGCTTTGCACCTCCAGATCACCGCAAAGCAGACGGTTATTATCAATAAGACGGCAATTCTGGCGCACCAGACTGCTGTCCTTGGCTAATATTGCACGCCAGGTAAGCGCACTGCTATATACAGGCACCTGATAATTTTTTAAAAAGGTTGCCAGCCCGCGGACATGGTCGACATGCTCATGTGTAATAAACACGCCGTCCAGCTCGTTTACGCTGACGCCTATTTCCTTCATTCTCGTTGTCAACGCTCTGCAGCTGATACCTATATCAACCAAAAAGCGTTGCTTTGCTGTGCTTATCAAAGCGGCATTTCCCTTGCTGCCGCTGGCCAGCATCACAATCTGAAAGTCGTTTAGCACAACGCCTTCACTCCTATCAATATAACATCTTTATTATAGCAAATTCACTAACTGCTATTGTGGCATTTTGGTAAAAATAACGCTACAAAAATCTGACATAATTACCCAATATATAAAGAAAAGTGTACCAACCAACTAGAGAATCGGTACACTTCTTTATAGTTTAATGCATCGTAGAACACTTCGGACACAAGCCAAAGAAATAGAACTGACGGCGGCTGATAGTATAACCGCTCTGCTTTTCTACATCCTGTGTCAGCTGCAGCTTAACGCCGTCATCCATCAGCGCATCGTCTACCGCACCGCATTTCAAGCAGCGCAGATGATAATGCTCGCTGATATCAGCATCATAACGGAAGCTGTCCTCACCCGTATTCAGAATCTGAATAACGTTGATATCGTGCAGAATCTCTACAGTTTTATACACCGTAGCAAAGCTCATAGCAGGAAACTTCGGCTGCAGCTTATTGAACAGCATCTCTGCATTCGGATGCCATGTTTCATCAGCCAAGGCTTCATAAACAGCAAGTCTTTGAGGGGTGACCTTATAGCCACGCTCGCGCAACAGGTTGGTTAATTCCTGACTTGTAAGCATATTCATCACTCCATTGCCAACAGAATCGGATACAGCGGTTGTCCTCCGTAAAAGGTTTCAACCTCCCATTCATCATTCAGCTCTTCCACTTCAGCTGCCAGCTTTTCAGCCTGCTTTTCAGTTACATCGGCACCATAATATAAGCTGATCAGTTCATAATCCCCATCTGTCAGCATCTTCTGCAGCACTTCCTCCATGCTGCTGCCGTTGCAAACAATTTTATCGTTTAAGATACCAAGATAATCGCCCTCATGGATAGCAATACCGTTTACTACGCTGTCGCGTACAGCTACGGTAATACTGCCGCTGGCTGTTTCCTTGGCTTCCTTGGTCATAATAACAGTGTTTTCGTCCATGCTGCGTGTTGCATCAAAATGCAGCAGTGCGGACAATCCTTGCGCCATATTGGTAGTAGGAACATAGGCTACCTTGGAATTACCCAGCAGCTTACGCACCTGCTCAGCCGCCAAAACAATATTCTTATTGTTCGGCAGAATAATGTACTGCTCGCAGGTACCGTTTTCAATAGCATTGACAAACTCCTCAACCGGAGGATTCATGCTCTGACCGCCGCTGATAATCTCTGCAGCACCCATTTCATGCATAATCTTGGCAATGCCGTCACCGGCTGCAACAGTAAGCACACCAACGCCATGCTTTACCGGTTGAATATCCTCGGCAGTAAAGAGACGGTTTTCGTGCTGGTCACGCATATTTTCTATTTTGATATCATGCAGTGTTCCCCAGGTCTGCGCCATATTAAGCGCATCACCGGGATGCTTGGTATGGATATGCACTTTTACAATATCCTCTACCACTGCTACAATCATAGAATTGCCCATGCCCTCCAAGGCCTTGCTGACGGTCTGCTTATCAACATCAGCATCCTTGACGATAAATTCGGTGCAATAAGGATATTCCAAATCAAGCGGCTCGCCCTTTTGAATCTGTACCTTGGCACGCGGTGTAACATCCAGCACTTCGCAATTCTGACCGCGCAGGCCTGCCAGACAGCCCTCGAAAAAGACAATCAGGCCTTGACCGCCGGCATCAACAACACCGGCTGCCTTCAGTGCAGGCAACAGCTCCGGAGTTCTTGCAAGCTCTTCCTTGCCGCTGCGGATAGCCTCCAGCAGTACTTCCTCCAGGCTAACGTTGCCACGGACAGCATTATAAGCACCCTTGGCCATGCCGCGGGCTACTGTCAGAATAGTACCTTCTACCGGTTTGGATACACTGCGGTAAGCATATAAAATACCAAACTGGAAAGCCTTGCCGATTTCTGTATTGTTCAGCGTCTTTTTACCGGCAACACCCTTGCCGATACCACGCAGCAGCTGCGATAAAATTACGCCGGAATTGCCACGTGCACCCATAATAGCGCTGCGGGCAGCTGCGGCACCGATTTCGCCGGCCTCAGCCTCATCGCTCATTGCGCTGATAGCCTTCGCCACGGACGCCATAGTATGCATCATATTAGTACCGGTATCGCCATCCGGTACCGGAAATACATTTAAATCATTAATAGCTTCAAAATTCTTTTCAAAGCTATGGTAAGCACCCAGCAGCATATCCTTCAGCTGCTTGCCGGTAATTACCTTGCTATTATTCATCTAAACCCCACACCTTTCCTTATATAATGTATTTAGGTTGATAAAGGTAACCTATAACCCTTATTGACTGTA
>ERZ780125.365-NODE-365-length-15835-cov-2.72921_pt1 | contig 15835 bp, 26 predicted proteins | sample MGYA00433082_ERZ780125 | MGnify/ENA primary metagenome ERZ780125 (study PRJEB29588, sample SAMEA1970465) | human gut metagenome | biome: human gut; feature: human-associated habitat; material: faeces | place: Denmark | collected 2008/2010 ... | reverse complement strand
AACCTCGGAGGGCGAACCGCCCTTATCGGGGGTCTGGGTAAGACCGGCTATCTCGGTCTTGTTTGCCATAGTGTAAGCGGTATCATAAAATACGCGCTGGCCTACGGAAGCTTGATACTGTGCCATATATTTCTCCTTTTAAAAAGTTTTGGTTTTTTTGAAATAGACTACGTTGACGTGCCATTTCCCGTTTGCGTCGCGGTACGGCTCTGTCGTGCGGGTCTTGATATAGTGTTTTTCCAGCATTGCGGCGTGGAGTTTGTCAGCCAAATCGAGAACGCCTGTAAATCCCTTGGTGCTTATGTAGGTCTCGCCCCACACACCACATCTTATTGAGGTGGCGGGAAGCGCTTCGCCCTCTAAGGATTTTACCGATGTCTCCTGTGTGATGTTCAATGTCACGATAGGATACCTTTCGGGGGTCTCGTCAGATTCCGGCTGAACCTCAACTTTAAGTTTCTTGTTAAGATACTTCTGAGCGTCCTTATAGATATTCGTCATAGCAGTTTCCTTATCTCGTCCGCCACGGACTGAACGACAAAGTTTTTCGCCGCATCAAAGGCGGGCTTCATATAGGGGTGAGGGTGTGCGCCGTAAACCTTGTAGAACAGTCCCTTCTTGCTTAGGACGGTCTCAAAGTTGTACTTGCTCAGGTCTGCCATGCTCTCATGGACATACCACGGGATTTTTGCCGAAGAACCCAGCTCGTTATAAATACCCGTGCCGTATTCCAGCGTCATGGCCTGCGGGATAGCTGCGGTATGCACCTTTCCCTTTACGGCCCCCGTTTTTTCATCGAAGATGGTAAATTCTATCGAATCCTTCAACTCACCTGAATCAACGCGAACCATGGAAATAGCTATATCTGCCATTTCCTTGCCGCCGCTTTCTATACCTTTTCGGATGGCAGGCTGAATATCCGGCCTTTCAAACCTCTTTATGACTTTAACTTTGGCGTTAAACATACTTCTTTGCCGTATATGTCGAGAACCCACGGGCGGAATTGACGGATTCCACAATATAGCTCGGCGTTTCCTGCGGGTCGTTCAAGCAGATTCCGTCACCCTCGACTATCTGAACAGGCCCATCGGAGGGGTCTTTGCAGATTTTGATATATTCCTTGATACGTTCGCCGTACATGGCTATATCCTCTGCGCTTCCGGCAGAGTTAGCCACAAGTTTATACCGTCTGACTAAGGCCCACTCCGAAACAACAGTCTGCCCGTTTATCGTCTCCTTAATGGGGGCAAGCACATAAACGTCCTTCTTATCCTTCGCTCTCATATACCGCTCCTAACGGGTTCATTTTGCCTTTTAAAGCCAGTTTAAGATTCTCGGTAATATCTATATAGTTAGTGGACACTCCCGCCGCAGATTGGGAATTAAAGGCTTCTGCGCCCATCTTCCCTATCGCCTTTACCGCCGCGTCCTCTATATAGGGTTCTAACCACTTCGGAGGCTCCTTGTAGCGGGTAATGGCACACGCTACTGCGGTATACCGCTCCAAAAACATCAGGATAACGCCGTCCGGCGCACCCGTTTGAAGCTTTACGTTGTTTACCATTACCTCATTCATTTATTCCTCCTTCTTAGGGCGGCCCCGCCGCTTGGGTTCTTCTTCCTTAAACTCTCCGTCGTGTTCGTATCCCAGGGCGATAAGCTTTCTTATCGTCGCTTCGTTGGAAGTCTCAAAAAGGCCACGCACAAACTGTGCTATGGCCTTATCTTCCTTCACATCAAAGGGGATACTCGTTTTGTTCCCCTGATAGAATTTCATGGTTATTCAGTGGTGAGGTTGGTTATCTTGCCGTGGAGCCATTCAGGGCCGTAGTTCAGACCTACCTGTCCGAATATCTCGCCCTTCTTGCCCGCGCCGTTCTTAGCCAGTTCCTCAAAGAAGAAGTTGCCCTTGCCGGGGGTGGGCTGCTCTACAAGATGCACTACATCACGACGGAAAAGAAGTATCTGGTCTTTGGGCATGGCGCGGGAAAGGACTATGCCCACATCGCCGAAGTCGGTGATAAGGCGGGTCACGTTCACACCAGCCTCCATGCGGGAATCCGGCATCTGCATGGAACCCTCATACAGCGCGGAAATAGCCGCCTTCTGGAAGGAATTGCACATCAGTATCATACCGTTCACATCACCGCCGTTGTCGAAGATGGACTTGACCAGTGACTTTATCATAGCCTTGGTCAGCGCGGCAGCGGTAGAACCTGAGCCCTTCGCGTCTATGACGTTGGTGGTCAGCGCGGTAAGAATACCACGGGACTTGTTGACGGTAGCATCGGTGGTAGCGGCGTTGTACTCGCCCTGCAAGGAAGTGAACTCTATATCGTTGGCGATATTGAGCATCTGGCGGGAAATCTGCCAGTTCCACTCGTCGCCGGGGTTCGCCTGCTGACCGGCTATGTTGATACCGCTCATAGTACCCATGTTAGATTCCTTGGCATAGGAAATCTCGCAAGCCCTCTGGTATATCTGGGTCACGTTGGTGTGCTGGGTACGGGTTATCTTCTTGGTGTCAGGCGCGGTCATGGACGCCTGCTCGGATATGGCAGGCTGGGAGGGAGTGTCGAGGGAATACTCCTGATCCACCGCGAACTGAACGTGATTGGTGTACTGAGGCTCCGCTATAAGGTTTATAAACGGGGTCTGGGTGTTGCTCTTGGTGTAGAGCAGGCCGGAATAGTTAGGTACTGCAAAACTCATTATAGGGGCGTTTGCCATGATATTTTCTCCTTTAAGTTAAGTCTATTTTTTTAGATTGCGCGAGGGTCATAAGCTGCACTTGCTTAAGCATATTGCCCGACTTGACAGCTTCCGCCCACTCCGCTTTGAGTTGAGCGGCTTCATTTGCCTCTGCCCCGGAAGCAGGGGGTGTGCCGCCGCCCAGAAGGTCAGTTTTCGCTTTCTGCTCCGCCGCAATCACCTTAGCGGACAGAAGCTTTACAATGGAGTTGGCAAAGGCCGTAGCCTTTTCCGGCTCCGTGAATGTAGGTATTTCGGGGAAATCAGCCTCTTTCAGCCCTGCTCCGGCAAATATCTTGCCTATTTCAAGGCTGCAAATCTTAGTCTTGTATTCGTTCTCCGCATCCTTGGCGGCCTTTTCCGCTTCGGCCCTGCGCTGCTCGTCCGTCATTTCCTTCTCCTTATAGGATTTGAGGTTCCTCGACAGCTCGGCGGCCTCGGAGGCTTTTCTGTCGAATACATCTTTTTTTACATATCCCGTATAATCAGGCGTAAATTCATAAGAGGAATAAAGCGCAAGCTTTTCCTCGGCGGTCATATCTTCCCGATAGCCTTCCATTTTGGTAATGTCTATTTTCATTTTTTCTCCTTTGGGATTTATGTCTTCTCTGACAAAATGGGATTTATGCCTTCTCTGGCGTAAAATAGCACCGGCAATTAGGGTGTTTTGTCGGTATTTTGTCTATTGGATAAATTTTTCCGTTGCGTTCTTCACACTCTTTGCAGACTTTTTCATCGTTCTGTGTGTGCCACTTGATTTTTTTATAACCGTTGTCCTTGAAGGCTTTTATTACGGTCTTATCTTCAACGGTTATTGCAAATTGGTCTGTTTGCCATGTCACATAGTTCAATCCCCGCGTGAAATCCTGTTTTATAGGGGGATAATTGACGGTAGGGGGGTCTTTGCCGGAGTACTCGGCATCTGCGATTATGGATTCAGCCAATCTTGCCCCCTTTCTTTCCAGTTCTTTTATGAAAACATATTTAACAACAGGGTCGTAATCGTCCAGAATACCTATTACCCACGCTTCGAGTATCCTATCCGGCCCGTTATGGTCTGCGTATGCTTTCTTGGCTATATCCAAGTACGCTTCTTCGGATAATCTCAGGATTTTTCTGTACAGAAGATTTATCTGGTCGATTACCTTTGTGTTGGAATCAATATAAAAGAGCGCTTCCTTAGTTTTCAGAAACGCCCTCGTTATTGTTTTTTTCAGGCTCTTCGCCCGTTCGTCCCCGTACTCGTACATTCATTGCCTCCGCTATTTCGTTTGCCTCCTGCTTATCCTGTTCAAGCTTTCGCTGATGAGCGGCCTCGGAATCCTCCACGAAAGACACCATATCAAGAATGTCCTTATCTGAAAGTAGCCCGGAGCCCTTGACTTGGGTCATAAACTGTGCTTCGTCCGTCATAGAGGAAGGAATATTCCTTGCGAACGCCACATCTAATACTTCCCAGTTATAATTATTGGCGGTTCCCTCATTCATCAGCGCGGTTATCTTCTGCGCCCTGCCCTCCAGCAGACCTTTTTCAAAGTTACGCTCATACGCTATTATCGTGTTATCCATGCCGTAGTTCTGGTATCTGACGGCCTGGATATTCTGATACACTTCGGCTATTTCCGTGGGGTTAGTCTGGCCTAAAGAGGCGTATATATCGCCCGTCAGAATGTCGAAGTACCCTTGGATGGATTGTATATCAACATTCTTTATCAGCCATTCAACCTTATTATCCTCTCCCAGATATAAGGTCTTGAATTTGGACAGCCTTTCGTGGAGTTCTTCTTCGTCCTCATCGGTTTCGGGCTGCATATAGCCAATCATAAGAAGAATAGCCTCATCGTTATATTTGAACGTGTTGGAAACGTTGTTAAGAATGGCGTTTCTCGCGTGAACCAACGGAAGAACCTTTTCAAAATACCCCTCTCTGTTTGGCATGGGGTATTCTACAATGGGTATACCGCAGGTTTTGAGCAGCGCCATTTCGGAAGCTGTGGCAGGTTCCTCCCGAACATTGCCGTCAAATATATACTTTACCCAGCGATCTTCTGTAATCAATTCATAGGTCTCATACTTCCGATTGTCCACGAGCGAAAAATATTCTTCTCGAATGATAAAAGCCGTGGGATTGCGGTCTATGGTCTGGTCGTGGAACAGCATGGACTTCCGAGCATCCACGGGCTTGAACTTTGGAGCTATCAGGCCGTCCCTTTTAGAAGCGTATATCCGTTCGTATGCCGTGCCGCATATCAGCGCGGAAGTGGCAAGCCGCATATTCTCCTTGTCCTCGTGGTTCCGGCGCATTATCGCACGATAGCGGTTCAAATATGCGTCGTCCCTCGGATTCTTGTCGGGCAAGTCCTCAAACTGCATCTTAGGCCGTCCAGCAACATCGGAAGTCTTTTTGACTACCGTATTCGTCTGAACGTAGTATTTGCACGGTGAGCCTATGAAGTATCCGGCGGCTATGTCTACCGCGTATTTAGGGATAGGGGAATATATACCATTCATACCGGCGCAGTCGTACTCCTTGTACATATCGCACCTTTTCAGGATGGAATCCTCCAGCGCACAGCCGAATACGGTTCTTATGTTATCCCCGTTTATCCTGCGGGCTTCTTCCCGCGTTAAAATCATTTCTGTCACAGTATCCTACCTCCGCCGATAAGCTTAGTACCGGCAAATATATCATATCCCAGGGCATATGAAAGCGCGTCTATGCCGTGGTTGTCTGCGTCCTCCGGTATGTCTAACTTCTGTCCGGCGGAATCCGTTTTCCACCGATAAACCTTAAATTCTCCTATCAGGTTCACACATTTCTGGTCGATTATTATTTCATAGTCGTGCAACCAGTCTATTCTTCGGGTGATGGCAGACTTCGCCCCCTTGGCTTTGCCCTTCTTGCATTTGTCCGCATGGATACCCATCTCTTTAAGCTCTTTGATACGGTCAGGCTCGGCCGCGTCACAGTAAACTACATGACCTAACGCCTTGTTGTAGATCAGCTCCCCGTATTGGCGGGTAGTGACCTCGTTCACGAATAATTCATCAAACACATATATCTTATGGTTATGCTTATCCAGCGAACACTTGACGAAAGCGCAGGGGTGATTATATCCGAAGTCGCTGCCGACACGGATATTCCTGAATTCCCTGCCGGACAGGTCTGCAATATTCCAGTGCTTTCCGCGCTCGAACACGGTAGAACCTAATCTGCCAAAATTCCCTAACGTATCTACCCATAATCTTTGCCCGGTGGATTGCTCCCTTTTCTGAATATCTTCCTCGGTGAGAAAACGGTTGTCGGCATAGGTCGTTTTCAAAATAAAAACATCTGATCCTTCGACCACACCTCTTGCGGTCTTGTCTTTCAGGGTCAGAGCTTTCAGTTCGTCTATTGACTTCACATCGGGGTGATGCCACAAGGGTTCAAAAAAGACCTTATAAAGCCAGTGCGTTTCAGGGAACGGGTTGAACGCCATTATTATCCTCTTGTTCGGCTGCGGTAGTCCTCTCAGCTTCGCGTCCTTATCAATACCTCTCAAACAGTTATCCAGAACCTCAAAAGCCTCATAGGAGGGACATTCATCGCCTTCTTCCATGAATATGTCGGTCAGTATACCCTTCTTTGGCTTCAATGACTTCAATCTCCGTGTTTCCTCTAACGCACCGAAGATTATCTGACGGCCATTATACAGGCAGGTAATGGTCATGGTAGACTTGTCAACGGAAAACTCGTCTGTAAGCCCCCATTCGTCTATTACAGAGATTATTTCATTAAAGCAAGAGGTTCTTAAGTCTACCTTGTAATAACGGCACACAAGCCAATTATGGCCGTTGTAGGTATCGGCTACTATCTCCCTTACAATGTGGTTCGATTTGCCGGAGCCGCGTCCGCCGAAAATGAGCTGCACTCTCGCTTTCTCATCGAGGGTGCAGGCATACACATCGTTGAAATCGTCCTTGAGGATAAGGCGCGGTTCACCGTTACGCAGCTTGAAGTAGTAGACCACATCGTTAGGGTCAACATTATACTTGGCACAAATTGTGTAAATGTCCATTTTGTGGGGGAGAAAAAATGTGCGGGGAGCTATATGTTTGGCGCGTTCCCCCTACAAAAACCACCCCCATGCCACCCCCTCCGATTATGCAGCATATACATACATTTTCGCGGTGTATAAACGGGGTTATTCAACAGCACTTTTGTATATATATACACAGTATGCAGGTACTAACCCCGTATTATACAACACTTTATACATTTTACTTTATAACTATTCGTTAAACTACACTTTAACGAATACTTGGGCCGGAAATATGCAGACTATGCAGACGCTATACATCACCGCCAGACCGTCCAAAACCGCCCCTAATCACTCTATCAGCGTCGGCCTGGGCGACCTCTACCCGCACCCCGTCAACGTCCCCGCAGCGGCTCAGAATAGCCAGAGCGGCGGCCGTAGAATCCCGTGCATAGGGGGCATTTAGGTTTTTTTGTAGCACAAGTTGCGCCCTTGCCCTCATGCGCTGGTAGAACTTATCATCCTGCGCGTTGCGCAGTGCGGTTTGCCTGTCCAGCTCCTCCGCAAACAGAGGGAACTCGTTGAACCACCGTGTTATATTGGATTTGTGCACCCCTACCTTTTGGGCTAACTCTGATTTGGTGTCTATATAATGGGTGCTGCCGTCCTCCTGCTCCTCACCCCATACCCATAACCGGATTGCTTTTTTTTGCTCCTCGGTGAGCTCTGGCCTCTGTCGTGGCTGGCCTCTATACTGATCTTTACTGCTTGCCATGCGTTACACCTCCTCAATCCGCAACGGTAATCTATTTATTGCGATAGTTTATCCCCCTTTATAGGGGGACTTTGACAATCTTTTCAATTTTTCTTTTTTTATTTTTTTCCGCCCCTTCGGGGTTCGGTCTAATACTCCATATTGATATTATAATAGGTATTTACCCCCGCAAACCCCCGCATCAAAAGTTTTTGCCTTATTATTTTAGTTTATTTATCTTTTCGGTTGACTTTTTAACCTGGCAGGTATATAATACAGACATAACAAGAGAGGAGCACACGACAATGATGACGAGGGACGAGAACGTGATAGTATACGGCACAGCTGCCGACGGCATCAGGGCATGGCGCGGGTTAGCGTGGCGCGATTACAACTGGGCTGGAGAAATAGTCAAGGAGTGCAAGGCGGGTAGCTGTGTGCCAGAGTTTGGGCATGATCACGATGACGAGATAGCGGCCACCATAGCCAACATGATTAGGCCCTATGATTGCGATATATATATACGATTCGGCGAGTTACCGCGGGGAGGGCGGTCTACTAACTGGGCCACCGGCGAGACGGAGGCCGGCATATCCGCCTATGATACCACGTATGACGGGATAACGGGTTGCTACAAATGTTACGGCGCACTGCAGGGGGCGGAGATCAACTACCTGATGCGCGGAGCGAATATATATTTTGTGACTGGTGATGTGGTCGGCACCGGGAGCGATGGGAGCCGCTGCTGGCAAACGTTAAAATAATTGCCGAGGCGCATGCATCCGAGAATGGCTATAAGGCAGTATAACGCAGAGTGACGCCCGCAAGGGCGGTAATGCGGCAGGCCGGTCACAAGCCCGGCGGCAAAAAGGAGGATGTGAAACATGACAGACAACACGGTTAAAGCCCTGGGCCGGGCGTATGGTATAATGGCGGCGCAGCTCCCCGAAATAGTCGGGGCGCGCTGCCGGGTGCAAACAGCTAATATGTGGCCCATCCGTGGGCTGGGTGAGGGCTTGCGGTACATGATTATTAACCGCAAGCTCACCCCGGAGGTCGATAGAGCCATACGGGACGCGCTGCAAGGCGCGGAGGATATAACCGAGGACGAGCACGCGCTGCCGCTCAACCAGCAAGGCATGTGGGAGCTTGCATATATGCGGGGCCGGTGCGCTCCCGTGCTCAGCGACGGCGAGTATTTGCGGGATCAGCTCAAAGCCCGCGGCCTGACGTTGGAGCAGGCCGCCGAAGCCTGCGAGGTAAGCAAGGCCGCCGTGCATTCTTGGTGCGCCGGAGTTAAGCCGATACCGCAAGCGCGGCGGGAGCTGCTGGCGGCAAGGCTTGGGATAATGATATAAGAGGGCTATATCAGCCCTCTTTTTCCATGTCCTTATAGATTAGATCGGTTATATAGGCGTTAATGCTTTTTCCTAATTTTTCCGCCCGTTGTTTTATTTTTTCTTCTTCGCCTTTTTTCACCCTGATTATTATCCGGCTGTACGTTTTTTCATCGTACCGCCGTTTTGCACGTGTTGCAGCCGTTCCCATGTTCTCACCTCCGATTAGATTCTATCATTTTTCATATCACGGTGCAAGTATATATACCTAATTCTTTAAGGCTTTTTCCTCAATATTTTAGTTGACTATATACTGGCATCGGTATATAATGGAGACATCGAAAGGGGAACCACCCCGAACAATGGAGGTTATAAAATGGCAAGCTACAGAATCGAGAAGAACGCACAATATAACAGCAATGAAATATATTTTGAAAGCAAACCCGCCGCCGAGGTTTTAACCGCTCTGCGCGGTCTGAAAATGCGGTGGAACCCCAAAAAGGGCTGTTGGTACGGGTTCGCCGCTCAGAATGACATATTAACGGCCATCGGTGAGCATGATAACGAGCTGGGCGGCACGATCTCCGAGGGCTATTTAGGGGCTACCCGCTGGGACGGCAATAAATCCGGCAAATACCTGCACGGGGCCGAGCTTTCAAAGGCGATCCGGGAGGAACTGAAGGCCCAGGGTATTAAGGGCGTTTCCGTAAGCTGCAAAACGTTCTCCGGTGGACAAGAAGTGAGAATTAAGGTCACGGCCGCCGTCGATGATTTTACCGGCCGGGATGAGTATATAGAAATGTGTGCCGCCGGAAAAATCGGGTTCCCAAACTGGTTCACTACCGAGGATAGCAAATGTGTCTCGTACAGCGATTTATTTAGCTCTAAATATTCCGGGGAGGAACAGCGGCGCATAATCAGGAGCCACGCCGCCCGCGAGTATGATTATTACATATCCGGCAATCACGACATTAACCATTACAAGATTGAGAACAGTAAAATCTATACTGAGGCGTTTCGCGCAAAGCTGCACCGGATAAATGCGGTGTTGGACACATTTCATTATGACGACAGTAACAGCATGGTTGATTATTTCGACACTAATTTTTACCGTAATATAACGGTTGTGGCGGCATAAAGTCGCCCCCCGCCGTATGATTTTAAGGAGGTACAAAATGCGTTATCAGGTTATTACATGGACAAAGGGCGAGGGGCACGACGAGCGGCGGGAGTTTAGCACCCTCGCCCAGGCTCGCGCCTGCGCCCGCGTGGGGATATATGATTTCCGGCTGGGGGTCATTCGGGAAACCTTAGGACGGTTCCCCGATATATGATTGCATGATTTTCACGTTCTGCATGATTCTATCATCGGGGCCGTACATCAACGCATGATTCGCCGCTTTCAGGGCTTCTCTGGGGCGGCCCGTGTTAAAATAGGCTATGGACAGCATATCAAACGGCAGCGGCCCCCACGGGCCAGGCTCACAGATGTATGATAACGGCCTTTCCCGTATGTTTACGCATGATTCGCCGTAATAGATGCATGATTTCCAGTTTTTAGCATGATACATGATTTTCATCATTTCAAACCATGCTTCACGGTATTCGGGGGCCTCGATTATAGCCCTCTGTAGCCACGCCTCGGCCTCTAATTGTTTTCCCTGTATGATTTTGCACCGGGCAATGAAACGCATACTGGCGGCCCGCTCAGGCGGCCACACGGCACTTCTAAGGGCAAGATGTTTCTCCAGCGTTTCAATGGCCTTACTGTATTCCCGATGGAACATATATTCGCGGCCTAAGTAATGAATGTTTCGGTCGTTCTCCGGCTCTTCCTTAACCGCCAGCTCCAGAAGTGGCAGGTAATTGCTCCGGCTTTTCTTCTCATCGGGCCAATGGTCAACCCTCAACGGCAAATCGCAGTATGATTCTTCGCCGTATGATTTCAGCACTTCGTGAACGGGATTCTTCCAGTAGTATGATTTTGTATGAATTTTATCGGCGTTGAATGATACTCCGTCTCTGCCGTATGATTCATGGCTCCAAACATATAAATATCTTCCCCGCGTCCCGTGGAAGTTTTTCCGTATGATTTCCGCCCAGCCGGGCTGTATGATTTCGTCCAGGTCGAGGCATACCAACACGTCCGCATCTTCCGGTATGATTTTCAATGATTCATTTCGCGCTACATCAAATCTCCACGGCTGTATGATTTTGGTTTTTACGATGCAGTTGTATGATTTCAGCTTATCAACGGTTTTGTCTGCGCTCCCTGTATCGAGAACGCAGACATAATCAGCTTCTTTTGCCGTCTCATACCACCTGTCAACAAATTTTTCTTCGTCCTTAGCTATGGCATATACAGCTATTTTCATTTTCTCCCCTCAAAAACCAGTTGATGAAATAAATCTGCCCTTTCCCCGTTACTTTCGGGGTGCGGGTTATCTTGGTGCTTCCGTCAGGGTTGGCTATAACCGTTTCCTTTATCTCAAAATATCCGGCTTCCATAGCCTTTTGGGTGGGCATATTCCAGTTTTCGCCCTTCTTGCATAACCAGCCGTTATCCCTCAACCATGTGAACATTCTATTAGCCCCTATGGGCTTCCCATTCTGGCGTATCATCTTTGCAAGCTGTCCCACTAAGCAGCTATCGTGTGAGGCTTGCACGGCCTCCGCAAACAGCACTTTAGGGGCGTTGTGTTCTACTGTCGCTTCAAGCTCCTTCCGCCGCTCCTGCTCTTGTTTAAGGGCTGAAAACACCTTTATAGCGTTGGCGGGGTCGGCTATCATCTGTTCTATCGTAGTCGGTGTGGCGTACATACCATGTTTACGGATTGAGGGCAGGACTTCATCAAACACCCAGCGTTCAAACTTCTCAGCGGTGGGCAGCTTGCTATGGGTTATCAGGCGATATACATCACCTTCCGTGATAAAAAGCATCTCCTGTTCGCCACCATTGGTAGGGGTACGCCGTTTTACCGTACCCTTTGCATGGGCGGTAATTGCTTCATTCGGTCTTGCATATCCGAGTGCTTTTGCTACATCAGAACCGCAGAAAAGTGTAGTACCGTTTTCGGTAATGGTTCTCATCTCTCCAAACTGGTTGTTATTGAATATCTGTAGTTCGTTCATTGTAACTCCTTTCATCACCTGTAATTTGGCCTATTAGCGCGTTTAGAACGTTTATGTTTTTGTAGATTATAGCAAAGGCCCCATTGCTCATTATCGAATAATTTGAGACATACTCCGATACCAAGAAATTATCCGTGTAGTCAAATACCGCTTGATTTACTGACGACTGTATATCCCTTGCCAATTCTAAGTCCATTGTTACTTTCTCCAATGCGCTGATTATTCGGGCTTTTTCCATATAGTAAACCTCCATTTCCTTGACCGCAGGAGGCAGACATGATACAATTTATCTGCCTGATGTGGCACGTGAGGTTAGCGACAAATCTTGTCCCTTGTCATCGGCGCTAACCTCGTCTTTTTAGTTTTGGAGTGCTGCTTCTATGGCCTGCCGTATAAACTCATTTCGCGTTATTCCTCTTTCCCTGCACTTGCTCATTTTTTTTCTCTGTAAGACGAATACTAAACTTAACGTTTAACGGCTCCTCCACGGGCGGCCTTCCTACTTTGGGTTGGGACTTCATTCTTTCCCCCTTTCTTTTTGTCCCTCGTCAATTACAGTATATTCATGAGGGACAAAAAATCAATATATACATCTATTGTTTTTCCTTATACCGCCTTTCCATGTTGTGAAAGCCTGAATTAAGCATAATTCAGCACCGTCAATCTGTAACTGCCGTCATTATCCGGTGTGTCGTCAATCTGTACCGATTGGAGGATTATAAAAGCGGGGACAACACCATTCGAGACCGAGGGGCTGCCGTAGTAGTTGGCGGAGCCGTCCGTGTAGACGTACCACGCGTTGTCAGAGGAGTACCGCGAAGAAAGCCACCAGTAGGCTGCCGAGCCGTTAAAGGTCTTTTTGCGGCTATTTCTTCCAGTAAATATAGGCCATGTGAAGCCCTCGTCCACACCGTGGTTGTCGCCGCAGCCTACCATGGTCATTGTGGGGGCAAATACTTTCCGTGTTATATCCTCAGCGCCGCTGCCGTTATACAGCGGGATCGTGCTGGGGATAATCAGCTCTTTAAGTTCATCTGGGTAGCTGTCATAAATTTCGGTCATGCGTTCGTCCAGGTCTGATCCGGCGTACTCCGTGCTGTCGCCGAACCGGCACAAGCTGTGTATGTCTTTGCGGATAAGCGCAGCCACGCCTGCGTCGAAAAAGCCCAGGGTGTAGTCAGTCATCTCGTAGGTTCCATCCTCGCGGCGCTCGGGGATTTTGATGTTGCTTCCGAGTGGTAAATCGCTTATTCTCATTGTTTCCTCCTATTCCGGTATGTCTATGTATTTCATCATTCTGTCTATCGCACGTTCTTCAAGGTGTTCTATTGCCTTGGGGGATTTATCCATTTTTACACCTACCCTGGTATTAGACGGCATATCCCGCGAATAGAAATGTTCGTAAAAGTTATATTTCAACTCAATTACCCTTCTCTGGTTCGCGGGGAACTCATCTAATGCGGCATCTATGAACGCCACGAATGACATATCATCGTTTATTTTTTCCAGCATTTCAGCCATTTGCAGATTATACCGCTCCTTTGCCGCCATGAGCTTTATAGCGCTCCGGGCGGTCGGGTCGGTAATGTCGCTGCCGTGCGGCATACCCGATAAAACCTGTGGACGGATATCCGCTACCGCTTCCATTCTCTCTTTGATACTGGCTATTTTTTTATCTATTTCTTTCGCGCTTCTCTTGGCTTTCCCCCAACGAACAAGCAACCGCCTGATGTATGCCCGTTGTTCGCGTTTCGTCATTGGTTCCTCCTTAACAATTCATCTGCCGTTATGTTAAAATAATCTGCCAACCATATGATTCTGCTCGCGGTCGGCTCCATGCCGTCCATCTCATAGTGATAAATGGTCGCCGCGCTTATGCCGGTTTCGCGCTCCATCGCAGCCCGCGACTTGCCCTTCTTTTCTCGGTACATTCGTATCCTCTGCCCTATCGTCATGTTTCCTCCATACGCCGCAATGGCATTTAGTTTCCTGACCTTCTCTGAACTCCTTGCAGATACATCTGCTTTCCTCATCCTTGATTATCGCGCAGGGGCAGTATCCGCCCCCGCGCCGTATACACTCCCATATATCAGGCCGCAGTAATTCATAGCTCATTCCGCACCCTCTCATATCAGTGGCCTTCCCTCTGCGTCTACCATACAGAGCAAGTCCATTCATGGAATGTCCGTCCCCAATCATCGTTTTCTATTTCTGAGTGTATCCACTTCCCATACCGCACCGGCTCCACGTCTGTGCGGGGTTCTGTGATCTCGAATTCCTCTGCAAGCCAATTAAACACATTATCAAGGCAGTATGAGCCAAACCCAATGTGGCATTCTCCGTCCGCTGGGTTAAAGTACCAGATGTTGTAACACGGCTTTTCAGGTATTCCTTCCACGACAATTCTGGCGAATGGTGTTTTTATCTTGTGTTTGCACTCATCCGCACTCGCTGCCTCCCGGCTGATGTAGTTACTCATTTTATTCCTCCGGTTCACTTGTACTATCGCAAATATTCAGAATCTGTTGGAGCAATTCAATCTGCCCGTTTCTGTGACCATAGCGATACCCGGTTGTATACGTTTCGGCCGTGTCTCCACTGTTCTTGTCTTTTTCAGCAACGAGCGACTGATACTTGGCTCTCAAATCTTCAAGTTCCGTTGTATCCATAACCAAAGCAACATCGTCTGCAACCCTGTTAATGGCATTTTCTATCTCTTGATATTCCGAGGGATATAACTCCACTGCATCGCAAGCAGCTTCTATCGCCTCGCTTTTGGTTATATATTCTTTACTCATCGTTTCTCCGTCCTTTCTGCATTCAGCCAGTTTTCCAGCATTTTCCGGCATTCGCTGGGATACAATTCGCCGAGTATTTTCGCCATTTCTATGCATTCATCAACCACCGGGCATAGCGAGCAATTCATTCTTTTGACAAGTTTAGCCGCCAGCCATTCAGCGGATTGAGTCTTTAAGTATTCAAGGTTGGTCATTTTTTCCTCACTTCCCGCGTATGCTCGCCCTCATTTTAAGATTTTCATCTTCGGCTATTTCTACCGCCCATTCAAGGGCGGCTACAATAGCGCCTTTTTCGCTTAATTCTTCCCACGGGCGATTATGTTGTTCCGCCCATTTTAGCCGCCTTCGTGCCGCCTCTAACTGTTCTCGCAGTATGTCACAGCGCGTCTCCGGCCACATTATCGCGGTGTATTTCACTGGTTCCATCTCCCCTCCGCTCACCTTGAGCACAGTAAAACATTTCATCAACGTCATTTTGATCGTCATTAAACCACGGCTGATCGCAGATACCCCAATCCGGCGCACTGCCATCAGTCAGCTCCACTTGGCAAGGATGATAATGTACGCAGTTTTCACACCGCACCACTTCTACAACATCGGCAGCAGGTGCAGTTACAATCAATTCCCTCGCTCTACCCGGTGAACCAACATGCTCAGCATCATATCGTGCAAGCAACGCCTCACGCTCTATGTACTCTTTAGCCATTATCAGTCCTCGTTGCCTCCTTTCAGCATCAGTTCTGCCAAATCACACGCCGCCAGATATGTCTTCTCGTGAATTGTCCCGGCGTGTACTTTTTTAACCCGCTCCTTAAATGCCGCCATAGCCGAAAACCAACACCCGGCGCGGACAAACATATTGCCGTTATCGTCTGTGTAAAAATAGGCTTTTCGGTTTGCGCTGCCTATCCTATCCACAGCGACATAGCGGCCATTTTTCACTGCGCCGTTTTCGTAACTGCACCCCTCGCCAAAGTTGCACAGCGCGCCAAAGTCGCACCGTTCGCCAAAGCTGCACAGCGCGCCAAAGATGCACCATGC
>ERZ780125.352-NODE-352-length-16051-cov-2.57577_pt1 | contig 16051 bp, 10 predicted proteins | sample MGYA00433082_ERZ780125 | MGnify/ENA primary metagenome ERZ780125 (study PRJEB29588, sample SAMEA1970465) | human gut metagenome | biome: human gut; feature: human-associated habitat; material: faeces | place: Denmark | collected 2008/2010 ... | reverse complement strand
TCGCCTCTTATTTTATATATCAATATTATTTTGGGGGCCACGTCAGTGTGTCCCCTTTTTGCATTCTTCAAGCTAATATGATATAATAATTTGACGACTAATCTTTTCACGGTTGATTATCTGCATTTTTTTTAGGAGTTGTAATGGTAGGACTTATTAGTGGTGTACGCAAGAACAGCTTGGCAGCGGACGCAGGCATCAAGGCCGGCGAAAAGCTGTGCAGCGTGGACGGCGTACAGGTTAAGGATATAATTGAATTGAGCTTCTATACCTCCGATTACGAGGTTGATCTGGAGATAGAGGCTACCGATGGCACACGCCGTCAGGTACATATAGAAAAATATCCGGATGAGGATCTTGGCCTGGAGTTTGACTCCGCAGTTTTTGACAGAGTTGCGACCTGCTACAATAACTGTGTTTTCTGCTTTGTTGACCAGATGATTCCCGGTATGCGTCCGGGTCTGTATGTGCGTGATGACGATTACCGTCTGTCCTTCTTATATGGTAACTTCATTACACTCACCAATATGAAGGATGAGGATTTTGAACGTATTATCCGCACGCATCTTACGCCGCTGTATGTTTCGGTACACGCTACCGACCCGCAGGTGCGCTGCCAAATGATGCACAACCGTTTTGCCGGTCAGCTGATGGAGCGCTTGCAGCTTTTGTTCGATGCGGGCATTCAGGTGCATACGCAGATTGTGTGCTGTCCCGGTTATAATGACGGCGAGATTCTTGCCAAGAGCTTCCACGATTTGTACGCGCAGTATCCCAATGTACTGACGATGGCGGTTGTTCCCGTAGGTACTACTAAGCACCGCGAGCACCTGACGCAGCTTGCCACTTTTACGAAGGAGCAGGCCGCAGAGGTTGTGGAGCAGGTGACCGCATGGCAGGAGCGCTGCCGTAAGGAAACAGGCAAGACGTTTATCTACTTGGGCGATGAATTTTATCTGCTGGCGGAAAAGCCTTTTCCTCCTACCGAATGGTACGACGGCTTCCCGCAGCTGGAAAACGGCATTGGCCTGACTGCCAACTTTATGCTGGAGTGGGACGAGGCGTTGGCGCAGATGCAGGACTTTCATCCTGCAGAGCCTGCGGTGATTCCCGTGGGTGAGGGCGCTTATCGTGTGCTGGAGCCTTTGATGACGAAGCTGAACAGCCAGTTCGGTTCGGAGCACCGCTTTGTACCTGTGCCCAACAGCTTTTTCGGCGGCAAGGTAAATGTTACCGGTCTTTTGACGGGCAGCGATATTCTGGCGAACGTGCAGGGTAAGCAGATTATTCTTCCGGATGTGGTTTTGAATAACGATAAGCTGTTTTTGGATGATATGTCGCTGGCGCAGTTCAAGGAGCGCTACCCTGGCAAGGTGGAGATTGCCAAGGGTGCGAAGGAGCTGCTGCATTTATTATTGGAAAGATAGGTGAAGCGTATGCTGCAGGTTTATACAGGTACAGGCAAGGGTAAGACTACTGCTGCTTTGGGCGTGGCGCTGCGTGCCTCCGGTTATGGTATGAAGACGCTGATGCTTTCATTTTTGAAGGATGATCCTGAGTACGGCGAGGCGCGGGCTGCAAAGAATCTGCCTTGGTTTACGCTGCGGCAGGTGGGACGCGACGCCTTTGTTAATTTCCATAATCCCGATCCTGTTGATTTAAAGATGTGCCGTGACGGCTGGGAAGAAGCGAAGAAAGCTATTAGCTCCCACGCTGCGGATGTTATTATCCTTGATGAGCTGAATATTGTGCTTGCTACCCAAATGCTGCCGACGCAGGAGGTTGTTGATTTTTTGCGTGAGCATAAAAATAACGTTGAGGTTATTACTACTGGTAGAGGTGCACCGGAAGAGCTTATCAAAATTGCCGACCTTGTTACTGATATGAGCGAGGTTAAGCACTATTTCCACAAGGGAGTTGGCTCTCGTAACGGCATCGACCATTGAGGTGTGCGTTATACCACTCCATCTGCGTTACCCCCTTTAGTCGCTGACGCGACAGTCGCCCCAGGGCGCCCTCTCTTGCCCTTCGGGCAATTCACCTTGTCCCCCAAGGGGGAACCAAGAACATACTAATGAAGGCTAATTGAAAGCTATTAGTCTTGCCTTCCCCTTGGGGAAGGTGCCGAGCATAGCGAGGCGGAAGGGGGATGCTTGTACGTCGCAATCAAATATCGTTCCAGTCAGTAGCAATTTTCCCGTGCCTTGGGGCACAACGCAAATTTCGTGTTGAACCAGGACGAAGCTTCGGTAAAATTTGCCAGACGGTAATAGAAAGTTACGTACCCTTGCTTCTATGGTTCCAGACACTCATTTGCTAAAATTGCTATTCCTTACACGATATATTAATTGCTCGTTAGAGCTTTAAGCTAATTGTGTTCTATGAACCCTCTTGCCTGCCCCTCGGGGAAGGTGCCGAGCGTAGCGAGGCGGAAGGGGGGCGTATGGCGTTGCAATTAACGTATTGCTCTGCAATGAAAAATTTTGTTGTGAGTTCACTAATACATATATTTTTAAGAGGTCTATTAAGATGAGTTATATTACAGATACATTTGATGTAATTGTGGTTGGTGCCGGCCACGCTGGCGTGGAGGCCGCCCGTCTGGGCGGCAAGACGCTGCTGGCGACGCTGTCGCTGGATAATGTGGCGCTGATGCCGTGCAATCCGTCTATCGGCGGTCCGGCAAAGGGACATCTGGTGCGTGAACTGGATGCTTTGGGCGGCCAGATGGGTATCAGTGCGGATTTGGCGTGTATCCAGATGCGTCTTTTGAATACCGGTAAGGGCTATGCCGTGCATGCTCTGCGCGGTCAGGAGGATAAGCCTTTTTATCACACGCTGATGAAAAAGATTGTTGAGGATCAGGATAATCTGGAGCTGAAGCAGCTGATGATTGATAAGCTGCTGGTGGAAAACGGTGCGGTTGTTGGCGTAGAGGCCGAAACGGGCGAGGTTTTCGAGGCGAAGTGCGTTATTTTGGCTACCGGTACTTATCTGCGCGGCCGTATTGTTTACGGCCAGGTTAATTATGAATGTGGTCCTAACGGCCTACGTAGTGCGCAGAAGCTTTCGGCTTCGCTGTTGGAGAACGGCGTGGAGCTGATGCGCTTTAAGACCGGTACGCCGGCGCGTATTGATGCCCGCAGTCTTGATTACAGCAAGATGGAGCCGCAATATGGCGATGAGGAGGTGCGCAACTTCTCCTTTATCAGCGATATCAAAACGCGTGAACAGGTTCCCTGCTATCTGACCTATACGAATGAGGCTACGCATAAAATTATCCGCGATAATCTGCATTTATCCGGTATGTATAACGGCATGATCGAGGGTGTCGGCCCGCGCTACTGCCCGTCTATCGAATCTAAGATTGTGCGCTTTGCCAATAAGGAGCGTCATCAGCTGTTTATCGAGCCTGAGGGACGCAGCACCAATGAAATGTATGTACAGGGCATGAGCTCTTCGCTGCCGGCGCACATTCAGCTGCAGTTTATGCAGACTATTCCCGGTCTGGAGCATTGCAAGATGATGCGTGCTGGCTATGCCATAGATTATGATTGCCTTGATCCGTTGCAGCTGCGACCGTCTTTGGAGCATAAGGCTATCAGCGGCTTGTTCAGCGCCGGTCAGTCCAATGGTACCAGCGGCTACGAGGAGGCTGCTGCCCAAGGCCTGATGGCAGGTATCAATGCGATGATGAAGATTAACGGACGCGAGCCGTTGGTGCTGCGTCGTGATGAGGCGTATATCGGCGTGCTGATTGATGACCTGGTTACCAAGGGTACATCCGAGCCTTATAGAATGATGACCTCGCGTGCGGAATACCGCCTGCTGCTGCGTCAGGATAATGCTGATTTGCGTTTGACGGAAAAGGGCAGAGCGATTGGCTTGGTTGATGATAAGCGCTACGGCATTTTCACCGAAAAGCGCAGTGCTTTGGAGCGCACCGTGAGCGAGCTGGGCAAGCAGAATATTTCTCCTAGCGCGGAAAACAATGCCAAGCTGGAGGCTATGGGGACGGCGCCGCTGCGCAGCGGCAGCAGTCTTTTGGATTTGCTGCGCCGCAAGGAGGTTACCTACAGCAAGCTGCAGCAGGCGTTTGACCTGCCGGAGCTGGCACCGCAGGTTGCGGAGCAGGCCGAGATTTTTGCCAAGTATGAGGGCTATATTACCAAGCAGCGTCAGGAGGTTGAGCGCTTTATGAAGCTGGAAAACAAGCGCCTGCCTGATGATATAGATTATCGTGCGATTAAGGAGCTTTCCAGCGAGGCCGCTGAAAAGCTGGACAAGGTGCGTCCGGCAAATATCGGGCAGGCATCGCGTATCAGCGGTGTTTCGCCTGCTGATATCAGCGTGCTGATGATTGCGCTGGAGCTGAAGCGCCGAAAGGAGCAGGAAGAATGACCTTTGCAGAAATTTTAGCCGAAAAGGGTGCGGAGGCCGGTTTGAGCTTTACGCCGCTGCAGCTGGAGCAGTTCAGCCGTTATTACGAGCTGCTGGTGGAAACCAATAAGGTGATGAACCTTACCGCGATTACAGAGCCTGAGGAGGTTGCCGTAAAGCATATGGTAGACAGTCTGCTGGCCTACGAGGCGGAGATGGCCGGGAAAACCCTGGCAGACGTGGGCACGGGCGCCGGCTTTCCCGGTGTGCCGCTGAAAATTTACTGCCCCGAGCTGAAGGTGACACTGATAGATTCTCTGGGCAAGCGCCTGCGCTTTTTGCAGCAGGTGATTGAGGAGCTGGGGCTGAAGGGTATCCGCTGCGAGCATTTGCGTGCTGAAGATGCCGGCCGCGATAAAAAGCATCGCGAAAAATATGATTATGTAACGGCACGCGCGGTGGCGCGCTTGAGCGTGCTGAGCGAATACTGCCTGCCGCTGGCCAAAAAGGGTGGTCAGTTTATCGCCCTGAAGGGCAGTAAGTTTGCAGAGGAAATTACCGAGGGCGAGGCTGCGGTAAAAATTCTCGGCGGCAAAATTATTAGTGCAGAGCCTGTAAAATTACCCGGTCTTGACGATGGACGTGCTATAATAAAGATAGCTAAAATCAAAACAACACCGGCGCAGTACCCGCGTAAGGCAGGTACGCCGGAAAAACAGCCCTTAGGCGCTAGATAGGGGGAAGCAAATGTTAGTAGATGATGGATTTTCGGTATTAGATACAGATTGCGGTATTATTGGTGAGCGTAAGGCCGTAAATGAGGTGAAGGTTGTGAAGGTGCCTATCGGGCAGATTTTCCCTAACCCGTATCAGCCACGCAAAAGCTTTGACGAGGCAGCCTTAGAGGAGCTGTCTGCTTCCATCGCCCAATATGGCGTGCTGCAGCCTCTTTTGGTATCCCCGACGGAGGACGGCCGTTATCTGCTGATTGCCGGTGAGCGCCGCCTGCGTGCTTCCCGTATGGCGAAGCTGACGGAGGTACCGGTGATTATCAGCGATTATACTACGCAGCAGATTGCAGAGATTGCGCTGATTGAAAACCTGCAGCGTGAGGACCTGCATTTTCTGGAGGAGGCAGAGGGATACGAACAGCTGATGGAGCAGTTCCATCTGACGCAGGAGGCTATGGCTGCGCGCGTAGGCAAGAAGCAGTCCACCATCGCCAACAAGCTGCGTTTGCTGCGTCTGTCGCCTGCTGTACGCAAGGTGCTGGTGGATGCCGGCCTGAGCGAGCGTCATGCACGTGCCTTGCTGAAGCTGGATGATGATGCCAAGCGTCTGGAGGTGCTGGAGGTTATTGTGGCCAAGAACTACAGTGTGCGCCAGACTGAAGAATATATCAGCAAGCTGCTTGATGACAAGCAGCAGGAAAAACGCCGCCGCATGGTAATTGTCAACGACGTCCGCATCTACCTGAACAGTATTAAGCAGGTTGTCAACGCTATTAAGGACGTTGGTATTCCCGTTAACATGGAGCAGACGGTAGAGGGCGATGAGGTTATCGTCAGCCTGCGCATCAAGAACCAGAAGAAGCCGAAGGGTGGCAACAGCAAGCCCCTGTTCTAAAAGTAAATAAGGCAGGAAGCTTCCTGCAGCAACGATAAAAGCAGAGAGCCGTGTTTCACGTGAAACACGGCTCTCTGCTTTTTTGTACAAGGAGGTGGATGATTATACTCCGACTGCTGCCGCAGCCGTTTTCTACCAGAATTTGAGCATCTGGAAAAGACTCTTTTTAAAGCCCTTTTCCGGCGGAATTACCTCATGCAGGAATTTGGGCTTTACGTAACGTACAATCATCGGCAGCGTACGCATAGTGGTTTCGGCAAAGCGCGGCAGCTTGCTGTTGGCGGGCAGCGCTTTTGCTGCTGACAGCAAAGCTGATTTATGCCTAGTTACGGGGAGGCGATAGCGTGGGACGTATAGAATGGACAAGTATGCATTTTTCTCATGAGCTCAGGCTTAGGTGTTTGGCAGTTGCGTGAATGCAAGTTGCTGAATATGCTGCCAGCGCTGGTCATGCCGCAGGTTTTCTAGGCGCTGATGGGGCTGGTGAAGTGAGCTTTAGAGAAAAGTCTCCTTTAAAGTAAAATTATTTTTTATTAATATAAGTTGTTGACAGACGCTGGGAATGAGTTATAATGTAAACGATATAATAGTGCTTTATAAAAGGTCAAGGGAGCGCTGTTAAAATTTCATATTGGAGGAGATGATATTGTGAGCAAGCATTTATCAACTTCCGTGAGGGTGCCTATTGAAGCGGATAATCCCAGTATTGTCCGTAATGAGTCATTGTGCATCAAATGCGGTCAGTGCAGTAATGTCTGCACAAGTCCTGTTGGTGTGTTGGGAACCTATGCGCTGGAGCAGACCGGAGACAGAGCTATCTGTATTCACTGCGGTCAGTGTGCTAATGTCTGCCCTGTTGGCAGCATCACCGAGGTATATGAATATCCAGAGGTTAAGGCTGCCGTGCAGGATAAGGACAAAATCGTCATTGTCAGTACGTCACCTTCTGTACGCGTGGCTTTGGGCGAGGAATTCGGCCTGCCTAAGGGGGCGTTCGTGCAGGGGAAGATGGTTGCGCTTTTGCGTGCTCTGGGCGTTGATTATGTGCTGGATACGAACTTTGCGGCTGATTTAACAATTGTTGAGGAAGCAAGCGAGCTTCTTGCCCGTATTAAAGGTGAAACTGACAAGCCGCTGCCGCAGTTTACAAGCTGCTGTCCGGCGTGGGTGAAGTTTGCAGAAACCTATTACCCTGAGCTCCTGCCGCATGTTTCTACAGCTAAAAGTCCGATAGGGATGCAGGGACCGACGATTAAAACCTATTTCGCACAGAAAATGGGCATTGATCCGAGGAAGATTTTTAATGTCGCCTTAACTCCCTGCACGGCGAAAAAATTTGAGATTCGCCGTGAGAAAATGAACGCTGCCGGGCAGAAGTTGGGTATAGCTGAATTGCGGGATATGGATAATGTCATCACGACGAGGGAGCTGGCACTGTGGGCGAAGGAAGCAGGCATTGATTTTACCAGCCTAGAGGACAGCGATTTTGATAAATTTATGGGCGAGGCCTCTGGTGCAGGTGTTATTTTTGGCAATACAGGCGGCGTGATGGAGGCAGCTCTCAGGACTGCTTATGCTTATCTTACGGGTGAGCAGCCACCTAAGGAAATACTCAAGCTCGAGCCAGTGCGTGGTTATGATGGATTGCGTGAGGCCAGCGTGGAGATAGCAGGCAGGGTTATCAATGTAGCAGTGGTTCACGGAACGGAAAATGTCCGAAAGCTCATAGCTGGTGGCATTGAAAAATATCATTTTATAGAGGTTATGACCTGTCCTGGCGGCTGTATTGGCGGCGGCGGGCAGCCGAAGGATTTTGCTTATGATGCTGACGCAGCACGCAAGGCACGTATCGAGGGTCTTTATGAGCGGGACGCAGAGATGGAGTTGCATCTGTCTCACGAAAATAAAGAAATTCAGCAGCTTTACCAGGAGTTTTATGATACGCCCTTGAGCGACATGGCTGAAGCAATGCTGCATACTGCTTATCAGGACCGCAGCGCAGATTTAACAAAAGGAGCGAAAAAGAAAATGATGAAGTGGAAATGTTTAATTTGTGGTTATATCTATGAAGGCGAGGAGCTGCCAGCTGATTTTGTCTGCCCAATCTGTAAGCAGGGCGCAGATAAGTTTGTAAAAATCGAGGATACTCCTGGCGACAAGGCAAAGAATCCTTATGCTGGCACAAAGTCGGAGAAGAATCTGTTAGAGGCCTTTGCTGGCGAGTCTATGGCTCGTAATAAGTATACTTATTTTGCTAAAGTAGCGCAGGAAGCAGGCTTTGAGCAGATTGCTGCTTTGTTCTTGCAGACAGCAGAGAACGAAAAGGAGCATGCACAGCTATGGTTTAAGGCTTTGGGCGAGCTTGGCGATACTGCGGCAAATCTGCTGCACGCTGCTGAGGGAGAGAACCACGAATGGACGGATATGTATGTGCGTATGGCCCAAGAGGCAGATGCCGAAGGCTTCTATAAGCTGGCAGAGCAGTTCCGTGGCGTAGCAGCTATTGAGAAGCGTCATGAGGAGCGTTATCGTGCGTTGCTGCACAACGTAGAGGCACAGCAGGTATTTGCTAAGAGCGAGGTAAGAATTTGGGAGTGTCGCAAGTGCGGACATATCGTTGTAGGTACGAAGGCTCCGGAGGTTTGCCCGATTTGTAAAAACCCGCAGGCTTATTTTGAAATTCATACGATAAATTATTAAGAGCGGATGTTAGCTCGGTTTCTTCTGAGCTGCCGGAATTTCCCCTGATGCTTGCTATGAAGCTGGCGTCAGGGGATTTTTAGGTTCTATAAATAAGTGTTGGAATTGTAGTAAAATATTATCGACCAAAACAACATAATCTACAAAGGAGACCAGACACTCTATGCTTTACAACAATTATACACAAAATAACCCGTTTTCTACCAGAATTTGAGCATTTGGAAGATACTCTTTTTGAAGCCCTTTTCCGCTGGGATTACCTCATGCAGGAATTTGGGCTTTACGTAATGTACAATCATCGGCGGCGTGCGCATAGTGGTTTCGGCAAAGCGCGGCAGCTTGCTGCTGGCAGGCAGCTGCAGGCTGCGTACCTTGTCCTTGCTGTTGACGAAGCGGGCGCTGGCAGCGCCGGTCTGGCCGTTGACAACGATGACGAAGCGTTCGCCGGCGCTGTTGTCGGTATAGTCAACATAATAAATCGGCAGCATGATGTCAGCAGAATGCTTGCGGATATTGCGTGCCCATTTTTCAATCGTAACCGTTTTCAGACCATAATTTTCGCAGAGCCTGTTGCAAAGCTGCTCATTGATCATGCGGTCAAGATATTTTTGTACCGGGAAGAGGTTACTGCGGGTGGTGATATGCACGTCGCCCTCCAAAAATACCGGGTCGAAGGGGGCGAATTCATCAAAGTTCCAGGGAGCAACCATATCGACGGCGTTTTCGTCAAAGACATAGGTTTGCGGATATACCCAGTTTAAAACCTCCTGATAAATTTCGCAGTCGCCCTTGTTGCTGGAGATTTGTGCCTTGACGCGCAGGTCTGCCAGCGTATAGGGAGTATAGAAGGCGGTAAATTTTTCCTTGATGTCCTTTTCCGCACCCTTGAAGGACATCGGCTCGCGGCGCATCAGCAGCTGCGCTCTGCCAAAGGCCTGCTCCTTAGTGAGCTTGAAGGGCAGGGCGATAGAGGGGTAGCTGCGGGAGCCTGCGCCGATTAGCTGGTCCTTGTTGTAGCCGCCGGCCTTCAGCTCCTCCTGCGTCAGACGGTGACCGCAGTATTCGCAGGTAAAAATAGTCTGCGTGGATTCGCCGGTAACATCGGCACCGCAGAGCGGGCAGGGCAGCTTGATGGTGTGGCTTTCTTCGTAAACCTTGGTGCTGAGGGCGCTGAAAACGCCCAGCTTATCTTCGATGCTTTGGGTGTTGTTTTTGAGCATCTCCGGCAAGGGCTCCATGAAGTATACGTGTCCCAGCTTCACCAGTCCGTTGACAACCTCTACAGGCTTATGGCGATACTTGATTTCGCTATCAAGAATATTTTCGCTGTTTGGCCAAGGCTCCTTGCTGCCGCAGAAGGAGCAGATGAAGCTGGTGCTGGCAGCGTCGGAATACATGGTGCCGCCACATTTTTCGCATTGTATAGCACAACATTCGTCGTTTTCTTTAAACATAGGAACATCTCCCTTCCTTATCTTGCCTTCATTATAGCGCAAAAAGAGCGTCTGTGCCCCACCCGAAAGGGGAAATTTGGGTAGGATGGGGTTGGTTTTATTTTAAAAGATGATAAAATATCGTAGCAATAGCAAAATTCAGCTGAATTTTAGAGATAAACACAAAAATTGTGCGGTTTTTTACGACCGCACAATTTTTTATTGCTTAATTACAGTACAATGTTGTTCTGCATGTTGAAAAGACGGATCTGTCAGAATGTCCAGCGCATACCTACGTTCCATTGCCACGGTGTCTTGTAGTCGCCGCCGAAGGCTTTGGAAACATCTGCATACAGATAGCTGTTATCCTTGGTTTTGAGGTTGAAGCCGATGCCTGCCTCGTACCAGGTGTCGCCCAAATCGTTGCTGTAGGTGGTGGATACACCGTTGTAGCTCAGGCGGGTGTCAGCACTGCCGCCGAAGTCATGCAGTACAGAAGCTTTGGCGTATACATTACCGTTGTTGCCAAGTCTGCTGCCAAGCTCGAAGCCTAAGCGGCCGATGGTGCTGCTTTGGCTGTCCTGACTGATAGCAATGCCGTTGGCGGTAGTGTAATCCTTACCGGCAATACGCAGCCAGGAAAGCTGTGCCTGCGGGGTGAAGTAGGCCTTGTCTCCCATAGCGATTTCTCTGCCGTATTCCGCGCTGATGCTGCTGCCCCAGGTTTTGTACTGACCGTGAGTGAAGCCAATCGGTGCAGAGATATCGTAATCATTGCTCAGACGGCCTTCCTTGAGTACGATGTCTGCATAATGGCCTTTGTCGCCCAGCCAGGTGCCGTACAGAGTAAGTGCTAAGCTACGGTTTTTCGCTGTTGCATCGCCGTAGGTGGTTTTGCCGCTGTTGCGGCTGATAGCAGCGCCGTAATGCCAATCGCCGCCAGCCTTATCATAACCCATCTGGAAGAAATTATTCTGGTTTTTGGCATTGTCATATTTAAATTCGCCGCGATTCAAGCGTACCCAGAAGCCCTGGTCATCATCGCCCTGACGCAAATCGCCCAAGCGTTTACTCAAGGTAGCGTCCTCCTGTCTCCAGGACAGTGCTGCTGCGTTTTGCAGATGGCTGATAGCATCTACAGTAGTGCTTTGGGCAATTTTTACATTGGCGATTGCGCTGCCGTCAATATGGTTGATGGTATCTGCCTGCATCTGGCCGATGAGCAGACCTTCATTAACATGAACGTCAAATTTTGCCGCACTGTCATCGTGAATCTTCAGGCTGTTTCTAACAAGGCCTTCCAAGCCGGCTGCATCCTTCACGTTATCAGCATTGATGCCTGCATAAGAGGTATGTACTGCGGCAGCGTCGGTATCAGCGTTGTTTACGCGGAAGAAGCCTGTATTGAGGTTTGCATCAGCCTCCAGCGTCAGCTCGCCGCCGGTGCCCTGCAGGTGATTAACGTCAATGTTCTGCACCTCTTCATTGGTCATGGTGATGCTGCCATTATTCAGGGTGAGGTTTTCCAGATAGCTATAACCAATGCCGTATTCACCCATAGCATGCCATGTAGCCTTGTTGGCAAGGGTGAGGTTAATGGTACCGGCAGAATCATCCTTGTCTACATAAGGACCGCTTTGGTCGAGATTGCCGGTGATGCTGGAAGCGTCAGTATTCAGGTTGAGGTTGACTATGGCGGTGTTGGCTGCACGTACGTCGCCAACGATTACAACATCGTGAGTTGTACCTTGGTTGATGTTGACAATAGTGTCGGTATGCCAAGTCGGATCCGGATCCTCGCCGTAAGCATTGATAGCGTTGAACAAGCCATTGTTAGCGTTGTTGGCACCGGTGATGCTGCCGCCGGCCATATTGAGAACGGCGCCATCTTCGACAAATAACACATCAACAGTACCGCCGTCACTATTGTTTTCGGCTCGGATATCCGTAATGCCCAGGTTGACTTCGGAATAAAAGCCTGCGCGTACACCTATGGCTGAAATCTCGCCGTCGCCGCTGCTTTCAGCGCGAATAGTGCTGTTGTCACCGAGAGTAATGGTGGAGCTGTGGATAGCATTAAGACCGTAGCTGTAGCCTTCAGTTACAGCGTTGCCTTTTACGTCAATATGTGTTTCGCCGGCGTTGATTTTGGAGTTGCCTGCGGCAAAGATGCCGTTAGTACGGGCTAAATCTTCAGCCATAGCTTCGGTAGCGATTGTCAGCTTGCCAAAGTTCATCTTGGCTTGGTCTTGGGCTTCAATACCTGCAGCCCAGGCATAAGAGCCGTTTTTAGAAACAGCCTTGATATTTGCAGCGCCGCTTACGGTCAAAGTATGTTCGCTGTCTTCATCCTCAACATCGCGGCCCATGAAAATACCATCAGCAATACTTTCCGGTTTGCCGTCAGCTGTAACGTCAATATGGAGATTTTTCATCTGGATATCGGCAGCATAAGTATCAATGCCGGAAATATAGATTCTGTTTATATCATAATTAGAGCCTGTAGACTGACCTGTGATATTCACATCTTGGGCAGTGAGCCTGCCGGGAGTATCGTAGTTAGAGGTTGCTGCATGAATACCGCTGGTAGCACCATCTTTAACGTCAAGCTGCAGATTTAGCGGCGTAGTAAATTTTAAATGCGTTCCTTCGTCCCAAACCTCAACAGCAGGGTAGGCGTTAGTCCATTTTACTACGTCACCCTCAGCGAAGGTATAAGTTGATTCCATACCGACAGTAGTGCGGATGCCATGAGCTTCATAAGCGTCATTAGCACCGGTGATTTGGTCAGTATATTCCTGTGCAGAAGTTATGGATGGTTGTGCCACCCCGATGTACAGCGCAAGCATTACAGCTGTTGTCAGGGTTTTGGAGATTAATTTTTTGCGTTGCATAAACAAGACCACCTTTCTTTAAATCGGCCAATATAAAGAAAACTTCAAGAATATTACAATAATTAATCAGCCGATTCTTTTCTACATCTGCATTATATATCAGGCAACAGAAAAACACCCCACCCCAAATGGAAAATTCGGGTAGGGTGAAGTGAAAAAATTGCTACTTTTGCGAAAAATTTTGCAGTCACCTTCTCTTCCTACCCCAAATCAGCCTTTCGGGTAGGGACAAAGCTGCGCTGATACGCTATGCTATAAGCAGAAGAATAGCAAAAGGCGGTGAGCAGCATGCGCAAACAAAAAAGTAATAAGCTGAGAATTATTCACCTGCTGTTATTGGCAGCGCTCCTGTTGCTGACAGCAAAGCTGATTTATGCCCAGGTACGGGGAGGCGATAGCATGGGACGTATAGAATGGACGGATATGCAATTATACAGAAACGGCTCGAATTATGATTATAGCTATAATTATGCGCTGCGTTTGGACGCTAAAAGCGGGCAGATGCTTTATGACTGCAGCTTTAAGGCTCCGGCAAATCTCAATGACGACACCTGGCGCTGTGAGCTGGAGAGCGTGCCTGTGACGCGCGAGGAGCTGGCGCCTCTTGATGCGCTTATCCAAGGACTGCCGCTGGCACCGCCCAAGGAACCCGCGCCGTTAGATGATGATTTGGTTGTCTGCGATGAGACTAATGAAATTTTTGATGTGAGCATCGCCAACTATAAGGATAAAAGCGTCAAAAAGCTGACGGCGCCTTTGAGCGGGGAGCAAAGAGAGGAAATGCAAAAGCAGTTTCTGCAGCTTTACCTGAAGGCTAAGGACAGAGCTCCGCTTCGCAATTAAGGCTTAACAAAGGCGGTGAACGGTATGCACAGTAAATTATGGAAAATCGGCAAAATGCTGCTGGCGGTGCTTGTGCTGCTGACAGCTAATATAGGTTGTGCGCCGGTAAAAGGAGAAGATAAGATGACACACGTAGAATGGTCTGCCTTTTATATGAATCAGAACCATCAGTTCCGCACCCTGTGCTATTGCTTTGAGGTTAATTATGATCCCTTTAAGGAAGGGCAGGGAACCTTCAGTTGCTTTTTTGTCGATAAAAATGGCAAGAATTGCCTGCTGTCATCAGCAAAGGTGACAAGTGAGGATTTGACAGAGCTGGATGCTTTTATCCAGAAGCTGCCGCTTGCGGAGCAGGAGCAAAAGCAGAAGCAGAAGCAGAAGCAGACGGATATGCTGTTTGCGCACGATGCGACGACAAAAGGGTTTTATATTACTCTTGGCAGCTATAAAAATAAGAACAGACGTAAGGTAAGGCCGCAGCTAAGCAGTATGCAGCAGGATAAAGCATTGGATATTTTGAAGAGGCTGTATGCTGAGGTGAGCAAGCGAGAGGGGAAATAGCGCCAGATGCTTGGAGTTTAGAGAACCGCCGTGAGGCGGTTCTTTTTATGTTTGTGTGTATGGATGCTATACGAAGAGAAAGGCTCTCCTTGGGAGAGCTGTTACCAGTAGGGCGACTGAGAGGGGGTTGGGTTATGTATATGTCTTATTTTGCTGTAACCCCTCTCCGTCATCGCTGCGCGATGCCACCTCTCCCCCAGGAGAGGCCTTATTGTTTTGCAATCTAATATTTTAAAAGCCGCTTTTTCCTAAAAATATCCCCACAAGCACTGCCGAAGCGCCTTACTCAGTGTACTTTGCTCAGTAAATGTGTTATAATAAAACAGGTTATTTGTAAAAATAAAACGAGTTTTTATAGGATGGTGAAAAAATGAAAGTTTCTGCTGAAGACGTAAAGCATATCGCACAGCTTTCCCGTTTGACTGTTCCTGCTTCCGAGATGGAAGTATTCACCGAGCAGTTCAACCAGATTCTTAACTATGCCGACATTCTTGAAAAAATTGATACCGCAGGTATCGAACCTACCCCGTACGTATTGCCGGTAAGCAATGTACTGCGTGAGGACGTTGTCAAAGAAGGCGTATCCCACGAGGAAGCATTGAAGAACGCTCCTGCTGTTCACAATGACGGCTTTAAGGTACCGCGCGTAATCGAATAAGAAGGAGGCAAACGCTGTGGATTTGTATAAACTTACTGCGCACGAGCTGCATGAAAAGCTCGTCAACAAAGAAGTAAGCTCCGTCGAATTAACTAACGCTGTTATTGCGCGTGTCGACGCAGTTGAAGACCAGGTTAACGCTTATGTAACCCTGGATAAAGAAAATGCTCTGGCACAGGCTGCCAAGGTTGATGCCAAGATTGCCGCAGGCGAGAAAATCGCTCCGCTGGCAGGTATCCCCGGTGCAATCAAAGATAATATCTCTACCAAAGGCCTGCGCACTACCTGTTCCTCCAAAATGCTGGAGAACTTCATTCCCGTATATGACGCACATGTTATCAAAAACCTGCGCGCTGACGAAACCATTTTCCTGGGCAAAACCAACCTGGATGAATTTGCTATGGGCTCTACCACCAAGACCTCTCATTTCGGTGTAACCCACAACCCCTGGAACCTGGACCGCGTTCCCGGCGGTTCCTCTGGCGGTAGTGCTGCTGCTATCGCTGCAGGCGAAGCTATCTGGACTCTGGGCTCCGATACCGGCGGCTCTATCCGCCAACCGGCATCCTTCAACGGCTGCGTTGGTATTAAACCGACCTACGGCCGTGTATCCCGTTATGGCTGCGTAGCATTCGCATCCTCTCTGGACCAGATTGGACCTATCACCAAAGACGTAACCGACGCTGCTTTGGTACTCAACACCATCTGCGGTAAGGACGAGATGGACTCCACCTCCCTGAACGTAGAGGTTCCCGACTTCACCAAAGCACTGGTAAATGATGTTAAAGGCCTGCGCATCGGTCTGCCGAAGGAATACTTCGGTGAAGGCGTTGATGCTAAGGTTAAGGCTGAAATCATGAAGGCCGTTGAAAAATATAAAGAGCTGGGCGCTGAAATCGTTGAGGTTTCCCTGCCGCATACCGAATATGCTGTAATCACCTATTACATCATCGCTC
>ERZ780125.334-NODE-334-length-16597-cov-3.02466_pt1 | contig 16597 bp, 18 predicted proteins | sample MGYA00433082_ERZ780125 | MGnify/ENA primary metagenome ERZ780125 (study PRJEB29588, sample SAMEA1970465) | human gut metagenome | biome: human gut; feature: human-associated habitat; material: faeces | place: Denmark | collected 2008/2010 ... | reverse complement strand
AAGAGAACCTATCGCAAGGCTTCGGCGCGTAAATATTCGCATAGGGAACTGAACGCCATTATGCGGATACTTGAGCGGAAGTTCCTGTCGGAAGACAAGACCCCGGCCTTGCGAAATGTTGTTGGATTTGGAATGGGATCCAACTCCATTGATGTTGCGCTCCGTTGGAACACGAAGGAGAAGCAGCAGGAGTTTCGTAGGCAGATTTACAACTCGCCCGCCATCAGGTTTGAGGGCAAGTTGGACCCTATCATCGACAACAGGGAAGGCGTGAGCACCTACCAAGGCATCTCCCTCAAGGCGGAGAAGCCTTCCTATCCATTGGGCACCACGGAGATCAGATTCACGATTACCAACCATAGTGGCGAAGAATTTGTGTATGGCGATGCCTATAGCATCACGGCCCAAGGAGCGGATGGCAATTGGTTTGTTGTGCCCACCGATTGCTCGTTCACGGCCATCGGTCATGTTTTAAGCGATGGTCAAAGCGGCACCATCACGGCCCATCTTTTTCCCGATATTCTTCCCAACAAACCAGGCGTTTACCGCTTTTTTTATGAGGATAGCATAGATGGTGAGAAGGTGCCTTTCATGGCAACCTTTGAGTTGAAGTAAATAAAAAGAATTGTTGCTTATGAAAATACTCTTCAGTTTATTGGCATTTTGTTTATTTGCCTCATGCGTCCATTCCCAAGAGGCGGTGGACACGGTAAGTGTGCGTGTACAATACAGAGTAAAATATAATGAACGTAATATGAAACTAAGAGATAAAGATGCAAAGAAATATTTGCTCACAGTATTTGTGGCTACATTTGTTGCCTATATTATTCCTGCAGTGGTCTTGTACTTGGGACATTTTATGGGCATTATGCTTACGATTTGTATTTCCTTGTTTAACTTGAGTATGGCTTTGCTTGCTTGGCTTTGGGCAAAATCTGTTAGAAAGGAATTTTTGCTGAAAAGACAAATAATATTGAATAGTCTTGTGACGTTGCTTTTGATAGGCATTATTTCCTTAGTTGTAACCAATGGTGCTGCCTTATCTTTGAGTCTTATGGTGTTTGTATGGTTGGGGATATTCAATCTCTTGCCCATTTGTATCCACTATGCCATTTATTCTTTTATTTCCAAAAGAACCAATTCAAAGAAAGAGAGGCCTATATGAAGTATATAGAATTGTTTTGGAATAGGCTATATTATTGCATTTTTAACTGCGATAAGAAAACGCAAACTCTTTTAAACAGATTTTTTGAATGTTTGTTTTACTATTTGAAGTTTTACAGAAATCGTAAAGGGAACAACACAAGAATACCTTATAACGAAACTGTAGGAATATGTGTATCGGATTATATCATGATTGGATTTACTTGTCTGTTGATATGGACTTTATTCAATCTCGTATCCATATTATTTTCATGTGTTTCTTTACTGCCTTTAGGCAAGACTGCGTTTATCCTTGTCTCAGTAGTACCTTGCCTCTTTATAAATTACTTTTTCTTATGGAGAAAGGATAAATATCTTAGGTACTGGGAGGTGTTTGCTAAAGATACGCCAGGAATCAGACGAGTATGGTATTGCATAACTTGCGTATGTTTGCTCCTCGTCTGGCCTATATGTATATTTAGCATGATAATAATGTCTGACTAAGAAGAATCAAATAATGGAATATTTACGTCTTTGGGGAATCCTTTCTTTTATAACAGGTATAGCCTTATTGTTCCACACAATAAGAAAGCGAAAATCAATAGGTCTCATTTTGTATGTTACTTATTTGATTTTTGCCATCACTTGTGTCTGCTTAGGAATTTACTGCATTATCCGTAACCAATACGACGAGTTGTGCGCCATCATTTTCGGCATAGCATTCACAGTCTTTACTTATAAGGACAAAGACGAGTTTCCTCCAAGTTTTACCATTAACTATATCAATTATCTTCAAGGATACTTTGTTGGCTTAGGCTCGATATTTTATGGTTTGGTCAAAGGCTTTTTGAAGTAATGGAAAGACTGTAATATGAAATCGTTTGAACCCTTACAAGAAAGATATTTATGAAAAGAAGTGAGTTTATTCTTGAAATTGCGCAGTTGTTGTCTGTGGATATGAAAGAACTTATTACGAATGAAAAAGAACGTAATGTTTAACGTGATTATGGGAAGAAGAAAAGCTATCATTTTGACAAGCATCACCATACTGTTTCTATGCAGTATGGGATGTCAATCAGCTACTTTTGGAAAAGGTATATGTTGTTATGTCGGAGATGTGAAACTTTCTGACACAACAATATCTGTAAAACTTACATTTGATAATGACACCACTGGCACATTGGAAATCTCCAAAAGTAACAAAGCGCTTGGCAAAAATAAAATCGAAGAATTTTACTTTGCTTCATTAGAGGCTGATACGCTAACTTTGACTGGCGAAATCTTCTATGATATAAAATACTTGTTTAAAAGAGGGCGAGAAAAATGTTATATCTATCCACTAAACGCTTCTACTGATGGAGTCCTTTTCTGTGACAAAAACATAAGAAGGATAGAATTGAAAGGCAAGAAAGAAACGAATACCGACAGCCTATTTCTCAGCCGAATCATAGATGGTGATTTCTTTGCCCAAGAACATTCCGAAGAGCAGGACTACATATTGGTGATAAGGCATTGCTTGTCGCATACCGATGAGACGTATGACGAGACCCTTTCTGAAGGATTAACCCGAATGTTGCGGAAATATCCCCAAAAGATAGAAGGGCTTCGGAAAGCATCGAAACGATTGTCTCCACGGCAGAAAGAAAAGGCGAACTACGAAATGATGGTCTTAATCGTTTCGGCATGGATGATGGAGCAAGATTCTGACTCCATTGACCCGAAGGACTTTTATCATACATATCCCTTTTTCAAGAAATGTTCTATGATAGATAAAATTCTCATGGAACAATGCAATAATTTATAAATCCGCAAGGACAAATAAGGAAAGCTATGGGAAGAAAAATAGTTGTGGCTATGATAAACATAGCTGTCGGACTTTTTACTGCATATATGTTTATAGTATCTGATAGAGAAACTAAAATCTCTACAACACAAAGCAATATCGCTTGTGAGATAATAAATTTGGATTTGCGAAGTGGCTCAAGACATCACCCATCGGCAGACATTATTTATCAAGGTAAAAAATACGATACGGTCATAAATAAAAGAGACAGTTTACAGTTAGGATTCAACACCACCACGTTCTTTTACGATGAGAAACTTGATAGAGTTTTTTATCGTGATTCTGGTATAGAAAGAGGAAAGTATGTGGCTTTTATATGTTTTCTATTATCTTTTCTGCTTTGGTTAGAGGCAAATAAAGATGTCAACAAGAAGAAAAAATAGACATTAATATTCACTTTCTGTGGATTGCAAATTCACAGGCTAAAATTAATACTACTATGGATAAAAAAGTAAAGCTAAGAGATATACTTGTAGATGTTGCTTTGCAATGGCAAGCAAGTTTTGGTATAGCTCCGTCTATTACGAGTTCAATTTCTGAATATGATGCAGCAATGTTGGTTGGTATGTCAGAGAAAGAATACTCTGATTACATGAGAGACAAAACTGCTGTTGCCAAAGGGACGGATTTCGTTTATAGAAATATAAAATATCAAGTAAAAGCCAATCGTCCAAGCGGTAAAAAAGGAAGTAAAGTAACGATGGTTCCCAAAGCCTCGAACTACGAATGGGACATGTTAATTTGGATATTATATGACAAAAATTATGTAATGCAAGAAGCCTGGGAATGGCATGTGGAAGACTATAAAATGGCATTTGAAAATAAAAAAAGATTATCTCCCGAAGACTACAGAAAAGGGCACTGCCTGTATCATAGATAACAGAAAATCGTGGATTCAAAAAACCACAAAAACGAATAGCTTTATGATAGAAAAAATAATGTCTAAACTTGGAATGGTCGTTTTATGGAGTTGCGTCATCATATATGGCGTATATATCTTTCTCCTTCTTTTCTTTACGAATATTATAGGGTTGGCAGTCCTTGCCGTTTTGGCAATTATCGTCATTGCTTTCAAGCTATATCGCAACAGATATAAAATATTGTTCAAGAGGCGAGTCAAGATGCTTAGTAGGGTTTGCGAGAAGTCGCCCAATGATTCTCAGATCATGCCTGAAGAACAGTTTACCGAATCTTTTGATTCAGCCAACTTCTTCATACATTACAAGCCTGAGACGAAGGAGTTCTTTTTCAGCAGCTACTGTTACCTTATTTTTCCTGATTACGTCGAGATTTGGAGCAAGACGGTGAAGGAAGTCAAGATACTTGTCTCCAAGGAAGCCCCAGAAACAGAAGTTGAAGTGCATTCCGTAGGTCAGCTTGGCAAGGACTTCACGCTGATAATGTCTCCAAAGGATGCCAAGAAAAGTTTTTTATTGTCCTTGGCCCATTTGTGCATCCGTCTGAGAAAACAACTTCCATGCAACAACAGAATATTGATATACAAGTTCTATTTCAAGATAAAGGCGTTCGACACGATTTGCTATGGCGAGTTTGATGGCGTGAGAGTATCAAAGGCTATCACAATTTCTGCGGATGGCAATTATTGCGTAGCTAATGTCGACGTAGATGGTTGCTTTCCAGAAGATTTCATCAAACTTAATCCACCGATGTCCATCATCCTGCAATATGACTTGCATTCGATAGAAACCAATATGTTGGTTAGCAAAGAGGAATTCGATGCCCATTGGGAGAAATGCAAAGATTTATGTAATGCGTAAGTATTTCTTCCGCAAGCTGCGGAAGAATTCACGATAAACTCAAAAACAATCACTTATGAAATACCTATATTTTATGTTTTGTATCCTTCTTGCTGGAGCATGTAACAACAGAAGCTATAAAGACACATTGTTTTGTGAATTGGACAAAGAGATACAAGATACACTGTTATTTATAAACCAGCATTGTTTTGAAGAAGGTTATGATACTATAGATTTGATTGACTTTTCGGGCAACTGCAAATCAAGCGTGAATTTTTTTAGTTCTTGGGTGATTAGCAACCAAATAGAAGATACGGTTAATAAGATAAGTGTTTCGTTACCTACAAATGCCCCAAAGCCATATATCGTGCATAACAACACTGTTTATTATCCCGAAGATTATAACTTGATGGTATTTGGATTTAACAAAAATACGAAATTCAGAACTATAAAAATGAAGTAATGAATACTGGACAAAAGATAAAGGAGGGTGATTGGTTTTGTGCCATCGAGGGCTTAGCCATAGCTGATAAAATTTATGATTTCTATTTTGAGGAATTTGATAAAATTCCCCAAGGCAATAAAGTGGGAGATTACAAGATGTCAGTTGTTCAATATTGGTTGTTCTGTGATTTTGACGGAAATCCGGTAAAACGCAATCGGGTCAAAATCTCCAACGCAGAATACGTCAGTCCCATAACTCCCAAGTATGACAGAATTTTAAAGAAGAGTATCAAAGAAAATCCCAAAGAGTATGCTTCTTTTGTTAAACTTTCAAAGACTCCAAAGGAAGTGAAAGGTCATGTGGTCGTAAACTATGCTTTGGCTGAGAACGATAAGGGAGAAGTCGCCCAAAATCTAAATGCAATTCGGGAAAATTTGCATCTTAAGTTTACTTTTATGGACTTTGTGAAAGTCGCCCAAGAAGGTCAATGTGTAATCAATATGAACAATGTCTTGGATGACACCGTTAATGCTCAACGATATGTCCGCATCTATCTTGTTTATAAATTCGGGGACAGTCTTGGAAAAAGAATACTCTTCAATGATTTGGATTTTGAAATTAAAGGAGGTAGGCTCTAAATAGAAGCAATTATGAAGTTGTATCAATGTCTATTTTGGAAAGAATACTTTTTGCCCCATTGAGGATTCGTTTGAGTATTAAACCTGCAAGCCTCAATAGAATGGCTATTTACAGATTTATTTTCCACAACTCTGTGCAATCATCATTCCTATACCTCCTGCAACCACCAAAATACCAATCGTGAAGAAGAACCAAAAGAACCACTGGGCATAGTGACCGAGATTGCAACCATCATATTCCTTGTAGCGTTCACAGTCTTTTTCCCGTTCATCAGCAAACATGGAATTGACCTCACGAATATGCATCTGCATCTGTGCGGTCATCCTTTGGCGTTCTTTGGCAAACAGTTCTTGAATCTTCTGCCAGTCAGCATCATTGATATTTACAGACACCTTTAATTTCGTGGGAGCATTCTCCAAAACCTTATCTATATGCTGATTGATGGCATGCAATGTGTCAATATACCACAAGAGCATTGAGTGTTGCTGTAGTGTGAAGCAAATAGGGGGACAAGATAATCGTTAAATCTTCAAAGGTGATAATAATATGGAAGTAACGGCAATTTGCAGATTTTAGTATTTGAGGTAAAACGCCTAAATGTGCAAGATGAAAAAATCAGCCTTTTTACCTATGTAAAGGTAATATGAATTAGGATGAAAGGAACGGAAAAGTGCCATCGGCGAGGTGTTTCAGGGAGAAAAGGGGGAGCTCAATAACCATGGAACGGACTTGACAAACAAAATATCAGATAAATGTAGAGATGGAAAAATCGTGCCTAACATGGTTACAGCTTATTGAGTTTACTCATGCTGTGGGCCTTTATTTTGTGTGCCAGGCTTATGAGGCTCTAAAAAGGATTTCATTCTCGTAAAACTTAAAAATATGATTAATAATAATGGTATCATGATTCTCGCGAAAGAAGAAATTTTGCAGTTTATGTAATAATTTTTAATTGAAAAAGAAAGATATATGAATAAATCTGCTCATTTTACGATAAAGGTTTATATCTTTGTGTCAGAATTAAGGCAAATAATAGTTATGGCAAATCTGAATAGGCTTAAAGCTATTTTGGCATAATAACAGAAGACGGGTTCGGCTTGAGTGGAGAACTTGGTGGATTAACTAATAATGTTGGTAAATGGTGCGGCAATATAGCCCATCATGATTTTGTAAACTCTCATCAAGAGTGCAAACACCCTTCATGTTGCTGTTGAAGATTTATTAGTGGTTAACGATTCTTAAAAGTATGACAGATAAGGTACGTGCAGAACGTAATAGAACTCTTACGGTTTCGGAAAGCGAAGTTCCAGCATTGGAGAAATATATTTTGACTGCGGATGATTTGGTAAAATCATTTGCAGATAATACTATTGTCAATGCTGACTTGTTTGATTGTTTGGATATTATTCCTAATAATTATTTTAACTTGATTATTGTAGATCCACCATATAATCTTGATAAGGATTTTCATGGGAAAAAGTTTTCAAGTATGAAGACAGAAGCATACGAAAACTATCTAAGAAGTTGGTTTTATAAGGTTTGTGATAAACTTGCACCCAATGGAACACTATATATGTGTGGTGATTGGAAATGTTCATCTTCTATGCAAAGAGTTATTGAAGAAAGGCTCACTGTTATCAATAGAATTACTTGGCAAAGAGAGAAAGGAAGAGGGGCAAAAACAAATTGGAAAAATGCAATGGAGGATATATGGTTTGCGGTAAAGAATCCTAAAGATTATTATTTTGATGTTGAGTCTGTTAAGATGAAGCGTAAAGTAATTGCGCCTTACAAAGTTGATGGCAAACCTAAAGATTGGGAAGAAACTGACTCTGGTAATTTTCGTATTACATATCCTTCAAATTTCTGGGATGATATAAGTATTCCATTTTGGTCTATGCCTGAAAATACGGATCATCCCACTCAGAAACCAGAGAAATTGTATGCAAAATTAGTACTTGCTTCGACAAAGCCAGGTGATAAGATATTTGATCCTTTCTTAGGTAGTGGTACTGCTGCTGTGGTGGCTCGTAAACTTAATAGAAACTATTTTGGTGTTGAAATAAATCGAGAATATTGTCTTTGGTCGGTTAAAAGACTTATGAAAACGTTAGGTGACAAATCTATTCAGGGTTATTTTGATAGCGTGTTCTGGGAAAGAAATTCTCTCAGTGACCAAAAAGCCAATAAATCAACAAAATCAACCAAAAAGAAGAACCTCAACTATCATAGTACTAAAAATTATGAATAAAAACGTTCATGATTTTGTTGAACTCATTGAAAGAAACAAGAGTATCAACACAAAAGAGGAAATGATTAGCATCGTTACCCAAACCATTGCCATGGTAAGAGATGGTAGAGCTGTGTTTCATACCAATTTCTTTGCTGTCGTTTTTTGTTATAGCAAGAACAGTTCATTTAGTAATGTGGTCTTGTCTTTATCAAAACTTGAGAAGTATGACCATATACCATGTTTTGTGGTTTTGGTAAGGAAGAATTTGGATAATGTCATCTATATGATAAACACCACACTTCTGGATAAAAACAGTCATAGTTCACAGGAACTTAGAGTTGATAATATAAGAGGTAGCTTTCTTGGTAGCAATATTCGTAAAGAATTGCCGGAAATCGGAAAGGTAAATGCTCCAAAAGATTTTGATGAACTATTTGCTTATCACGAAGGATTCACCTGGCAAGAGAATATTGAACGACTTGTGGAAAGAACGAATAATATAAAGCCCAATATTGGCAGAGCGGAATTAAGTGAGGCTGAAATTAAGAATGTGTTAAATTCTCCAAAGAGGGCAATAAAGTTTATTCAATCCCATGATTACGGTATACTCTTGAAAGATTTAAGAACTCGTTGTGAAGAAGTGAAAGATGCAATACTTGTGGCATCTCATATACCAAATGTGAATATAAGAGGAAGACTTATTGAAGTTTTGATCACTTCTGATGAGGAAGAACGTAACAAATTGTTGCGGAATATCGAAGAAATAGAACATTTTCTCCCTACTTATGACACAAAGAATGACTTAGGTGACTATGTTAGGAACTTTTCTGATTCAGACTCATATACAGATATCAAGACAAAAGTCCTTTATCTTGATTCTAATCCTAAAGCCTATAATATTGACAAGTTCTTGAAGTGCATGGGTAATGAGAAGTCCGTATTTATGTTTTTCTTTGTAGGTATTGATGAAACAGGAATAGTTAATACTGTTTTGGCATCTGTATTTCATGACAAACTCCAAAACACGACTCTCCTTCAACATCATTGGGCTGGAAGAGGAACCAGAGGAACGGCACAATTTAATGGTAAAACCATAAATGAGTTGCTATATGATGAGCAATTTGAGAATAACATTAACGATAACGAATCTAAGAGTTTTCTTCAAAAGCTCCTTAATCGCTAAAATAATGCGGTCCTTCAAACTTATCTTGCCCTGTCTTTTTCTGGTCCATCAAGTTTAGCGGACAGCAATAACTAAGAACCATAAAGATACAGCCAGCAATGGCTGTATCTTTATGGTTCTTAGGGGAATGTCGTTATACTTTACTTGAACAGCTGAGGGATGAACAGGAGCGAGTACTGGCGCCAGTTGCTCCAGAGGTGGCCGCGCGAACTCTCGTGGAATGTGTACTTCAGTCCGTCTTTGTCCATGCGCTCCATGAGCCGCTTGTTCGCTGGCAACAGCCAGTCTTCGTTGCCGCATGCAATCCAGTAGAGTTTGGGGTTGCCTTGTGCCAGCTTGGTGAGCTTGGCATCGAGGTTGGCATAGGCTGGAACCTCTTCCATATTAAGATGAGAGAAGTCGACGCCGGCGGAGTAGAGGCCGATGTAATTGAACATGTCGGGATAGTTGGCTGTAATCATAAGCGTGTGCATTCCACCCATTGACAGTCCGGCAATGGCGCGATGTGCCTTGTCGGGGATGGTGTTGAATGTGGCATCGACATAGTTTACGATTTCAGGGAACGCCAGTTCGAAGAGTCCGTCCTTGTAGTGTGGCAAGAGGTGGGTCGATACGGGTCTGAACGCGAGATTCTCTGCCGTCTCGCCGGCAGCGGCCTGCTTGCCGAAGTTGCCGTTGGGCATGACGACAATCATCGGCACACACTTTCCTTCGGCAATGAGGTTGTCCATGATGCGCGCCATGTGGCCCAAGTCGAGCCATGCAGTCTCGTCGCCACCACTGCCATGGAGAAGATAGAATACAGGATATTTCTTGTCGGTCTTGCCATATCCGGCAGGCAGATACACATTCATACGGCGGTCGGCGTTGGCCGTGTTGGAGTGATACCATACCGTGCGCACCTGGCCATGGTCCACATCCTTTACCAGATATTCGTCGGCAGCGCCGCCACCCACATAGAAGATGCTGAATATGTTGCCCACATCGCGGCGCGTAAACGGATTTACAGGGTCGATGCCCAGCACACCATCGATGTCAAAGCGATAGGTGAACATTTCGGATGCGAGCTGCGGAGTGGTATACTCCCATATTCCATCCTTGCCTTTCTTCATAGTAGCCTGGCCGTTGTTCTGCTCCCAGTCGGCCAATATCTTCACACTCTTGGCCTTGGGCGCTTTCACGCGGAAGGTTACGGTGTGGTCGTCGTTTACCTGTGGCGAAACGATGTCGCCCTCACGAAATGAGATGTTCTGCTGTGCGCTCATGCCCATTGCGACGAGCATGGCTGCCATTGCTACGATAGTCTTCTTCATAGATTCTATTTTTAGTTGTTGATTCCTAATAGTATCTACAAAAGTAATAATAATTTGTCATAACCGGACCCATCTTCCGTAGCTTTTTTCATTTATGTTGTTCGGTTTCGGCTCCGACTCTTTTCTTGTCGGTCAATGTAGAAACCTCAACGTGTCTTCGTTCAGGCTGCTTTAGAAGAGAAATGTCGTAAAGCGTTTGGTGTTTGCTTCTTTCTGCTTCAATTCTTCATCCATTCTCCGTGTCGCCATCTTGAAAAAGAAACGAATGAGATGTTCATCGGTCGCTTCTGTACGAATCATGCGGAGCGCAGCAATGTATTCCTTGCGATTCTCTGACGGGATGATAAGGAGGGGATGCCCCATGCGCAACAGTATGTAGTTGCTGACCAGGCGCCCGGTTCTTCCATTGCCATCGCGGAACGGATGAAGATATTCGTAGAAACCATGGAAACGGGCAGCAAGTATCATGGGGTGTAAATTAGCGGCGACGATGGCTTCCTCTGTCGATTCCAATAGCCTTGGCACTCTTGCGATGAGTTCTTTATGGTCGCCGAAGACCGTGTCGCCAGCCGTCATATCCGTAGTGGTGTATTCTCCCGCGATGGCCTCGGGAGCGTGATAAGAAAGCGTGTGACGGGTAACTCGCCTGTTGATTTCCTTGAGCAGTTCTTCGTCGATAGGATGCTGCGTATTTTGCATCATATACTCGAATGCCTCGAAGTGGTCAAGCATTTCGAATGCCTCGAAAAGCGTCTTTCCCGCAGGAATCATTCCCAATCCTTTCTCCTTCAGCTCTCGGGTGTCATCTACGGAGAAAGAGTTGCCTTCAATGGCGCACGAATAGGTGGAAAAAAGCACTTCGTTGTATTTGATGTACTCTTCTCTATTCATTTGATTGATAATCGAGGTCTGGTATTGCTGCCTTGCCGCCTCGTATTCTTTTATTTCTGTGTCGAACGCCATTATTGCTTTCTTGTTGTTCTCTGCGGTGATTGGGGGATGCCTGTAGACACAGGCTTAGTTATTTATCATGGCAAAGATACAGTAAAAAAACTAAGCGCCAAACTTTTCTGACGGAAATCGTTCCTTTTTGTTAGGCAATGATGCCACCCAACACCTGAAACGCCACAGAGAAGCATGCTTTCTTATGTATTGCGCTCGGTTTGCATTACTTTACGGCATTGCCGTGAAGATAGGCTGCACCTTGGCAATAAAAATAAATATGATTTCTTATGTATTGCGCTCGGTTTGCGTTACTTTACGGTATAACCGTGAAGATAGGCTGCACCTCGGCAATAAAAATAAATATGATTTATTTTGTATTGCGCTCGGTTTGCACTATCTTTGCAGAAGAATTTATAATAATCAAGATGGAAGTAACAATCACTAACGAGAATTTTAAGGACTATCTGAATGGCGAACTGCCATTGGTAGTGGATTTGTGGGCTACATGGTGCGGACCTTGCCGCGCGCTGGCTCCCATTGTATCTGAGTTGGCCGAAGAGTACGACGGCCGTCTTGTGGTGGGCAAGTGTGACATCGAGGAATACGATGACATCGCTACCGACTATGGCGTGCGCAATATACCTACCATCCTCTTCTTCAAGGGTGGCGAACTGGTAGACCGCTTCGTGGGCGCAGCCAAGAAGGCAGTAATAGAAGAGAAGTTCAAGGCGCTGCTCTAATCCCACGCGCTTATTGGGGATTAACAGCCTGTACAGACCGAAAACAACGAGCCAGGTATGCTGACGATTGTCGCATATCCGGCTCGCTGTATATATAAATAAGGTGGAGCTAAAACTCCAGCAGGCGGCTGCCGTCGGCATCGACGCTGATTTTTACGCGCACGGTGTCATCGGGCAGAATGTCTTCTATCAGTTCGGGCCACTCCAGGAGACAGAGGTTGCCGCTGTAGAAGTAGTCTTCGTAGCCCATGTCATAGACTTCCTCGATGCGGCGGATGCGGTAGAAGTCAAAGTGGTAGATGGGGTCGCCATGCCCGTCGGTGTATTCATTGACGAGGGCGAAGGTGGGCGAGGTGATGACGTCGTCTACGCCCAGTTCCTGGCACAATGCCTTGATGAAGGTGGTCTTGCCGGCGCCCATGCCGCCATAGAATGCGATGACGCGGGCTTCGCCGATGCTGTTGACAAACTGCTGTGCCGCTGCGCGTATGGCGTCGAGCGACTCTATTCTGATCTGTGTCATATCTTTTTATCTTTTCTTGGGTTTCAGTGTGATGAGGGGGATGAGCATCTCTTCCATCGAGATGCCGCCGTGCTGGAACGTGTTCTTGTAATAAGACACGTAGTAATTGTAGTTGTTGGGGTAGGCGAAGAAGCTGTCGCCGGTGGCAAACACATAGCTGGTGCTCAGATTGGGCATAGGCAGCTGGGCCTGCTTGGGGTCGCGAATGACAAACACGTCCTTGGCGTTGTAGCTGAGGTTCTTGCCCAACTTGTAGCGCAGATTGGTGTTGGTGTTGCGGTCGCCCACTATCTTGATGGGGTTGGTGCAGCGTATGGAGCCGTGGTCGGTGGTCACCACCACGCGGTATCCGGTGGTGGCGAGTGCCTTGAAGAGGTCGGCGATGACCGAGTGGCGGAACCACCCGAGGGTGAGGTTGCGGTAGGCAGACTCGTCGTTGGCCAGCTCGCGTATCATCTTAGACTCGGTGCGGACGTGCGAGAGCATGTCGATAAAGTTGATTACCACCACGTTGAGGTCGTTGCCCGTACACTCGTTGAGGCGCCCCAGAAACTTCTCTGCTGCAGCGCTGTCGTTGATTTTGTGATAGCTGAAGGTGTCGTGGCGGCGGTAGCGGTCTATCTGGGTCTGGATGAGTGGCGCCTCGTTGAGGTTCTTGCCCTCTTCCTCGTCTTCATCGACCCACAACTCGGGAAACATCTGCGCTATCTGCGTCGGCATGAGTCCGCTGAAGATGGCGTTGCGCGCATACTGGGTGGCTGTGGGCAGGATGCTGGTATACATGTCTTCGTCTATCTCAAAGAGGTCGCTGATTTCCTGAGCCAGCATGCGCCACTGGTCGTAGCGGAAGTTGTCGATGACCACGAGAAACACCTTCTCGCCGCTGTCGAGCATGGGGAAGATGCGACGGCTCATGATGTCGTTGCTCATCAGCGGACGGTTGCTGTTGCCGGGCTTCACCCAGTCCAGATAGTTCTTGCGTATATACTTGGCAAAACCTATATTGGCTTCCTCCTTCTGCATCTGCAGCATCTCGGTCATCTTGCTGTCGGTGCTACTCAGCTCCAGCTCCCAGTGGGTGAGCTTGCGGTAGATGTTCTGCCAGTCTTCGAGCGTCTGGCAGTCCATAATCTGCATCATCAGGTTCTGGTAGTTCTGCTGGTAACCGCTCTGTGTCACCTCGGTCTCTATCTCGCGCCGATGTATGTTCTTTTTGAGGGTGAGGAGTATCTGGTGGGGGTTGACGGGCTTGATGAGATAGTCGGCTATCTTTGAGCCGATAGCCTGGTCCATGATGTCTTCTTCCTCGCTCTTGGTCACCATCACCACGGGAGTCGCCGGGTTGATTTCCTTGATGCGTTGCAGTGTCTCGAGACCGGTGAGACCGGACATCATTTCGTCGAGAAGCACCAGGTCGAAGGTGCGCTGCGCACACTGTTCTATGGCATCGGTACCATTGGTTACGGTAACTACCTCGTAGCCTTTCTTCTCAAGAAACAAGATGTGGGCACGCAGCAGTTCTATCTCGTCATCGACCCATAGTAATAATCCGTTTGTCATAATTGTTGTCTCTGTTAATGGGTTAAAATCCCTCCAAGTCGTAGTATTCGTCTTCGAGGTCAAACTTTTTCTTCTTTGCCGCAGCCTTGGGCTTCTTGGTCTTGGTGGTGTCGGCAGGCACCTTGGTGACTTTGTCGCCGAAGTAGAAGCCTGTTTTGCTTACGGGCTTGGGTGTAGCGGGCTTTGCCGCTGGCTTGGTGACAGGAGCTGTCGGCTTGGCTGTCGTGGCTGCTGGCTTGGTGGCTGGGGTGGCGGTCTTTGTGGCAGGCGCGGCAGCCTTGGCCTTCTGAGTCTCTTCGGGCAGCACGACGATGGTGCCGTTGGCCTTGGGCGCTTCCTCAGTCTGTGGCGCGCTGACGATGGTGCCGTTTGCCTTTGGCGTTTCCTCGGTCTGCGGCGCGCTGACGATGGTTCCGCCTGCCTTGGTCGTTTCCTCAGTCTGCGACTCGCTGATGATGGTGCCCGAGGTGGCTGCGCCCTCCTTGCCCTCGTCGGGCAGTACGTAGGTACCACCCTGCTGTTGAGGCTTCTGCTCGCCCTCGTCTATCACCATACCCTCGCCCAGGGCATTGTCGATATCCTCTACCGAAGGCTCATCGCCCTGGCGGGTCACTATCTCGGCGGGCTCGGCCAGCAGACGGAAGGTGCTCACCTTGAGCGGCACGAAGTGCTTGTCGTAGTACTGCGCATAGTCGTCGTAGCTGTAGGGATGGCCGATGAGCTCGAGGTTGGCCTCGCTGATTATCATCGTGCGCAGTCCGGCATGGCGTTGCAGAATGTGCTGGGCGTAGAGCTGCCGCGCATATTGCAGGGCTTCGTCGTAGTTGCGGAAACCGCTCACCTCCATGTGGCAGAGCCCGTGGGCGTCGTTGACTCCTATCTCAAAGTTGCGCACCAGGTAGTTGGTGAAGTTATAGCGCGCCAGCTCAAACAGCAGTTGGTTGGCATTGATGGAGTCGGGCTGGTAGACGATGACAAACTTGAAGTCGATGTCGCGCTCGTTGGTAAACGTGGGTATCGAGTCTCTACCCTCGCTGTCGAGCAGAGCCGAGCGGCGGCTCCACACGTCGCCGATGTCAAACTTGCCGCCACGCAGCTGGCGACCTGCGTTGACGCCTTTGATTATCATGCCCGCCAGCGTGCTTATCTCGCTCTGCGGATATTGCTCGACCACGCGCTTGAGGTCTGCCAGACAGCTGTCGGGCTGGCCCATGTTGAGCTTGGTCAGCGCTCCCACAAAGAGGAATTTGTCGCGGTTGTCGCCCATGGGGAAGCGCTGCTCCGACACCTTGAGATTGCGCATCACGTCGTCCATTCTGTCGTCCTTGAAGGCGGTGTAGGTGGCGGCGTAGAGCGAGTCTTCGAGATGGGTGCCCTCGCGGGCGTTGGCTTCAAAGTAGGGGTCGGTGAGGATGCTGGTCCACTGGCTCTCGGCATAGTGCTGGCGCATCAGGTCGAGATAGTGGCGCGCTGTCTCGCCGCGGTGGCTGCGCATATAGAGCAGGAAGAGGTGGTAATAGACCTCGTCCATGTTGGCGTAGCTCTCATACTGGTTGGCCAGACGCGTCAGGTATTTCTCGCTCAGCCTGAGGTTGTCGAGCTTGTCCTTGAATATCACGCCGGCATGGTAGAGGCCGTCCATAATCAGGGCGTTGCTCTGCTCCACCTGCTCGGGAGTGAAGGGTATCTGGGCGAGGTAGTACTCGCGCTTGTGCGGGTCGTTCTGCAGACTGTCGGTGGTCGATGCCAGCGAGTCTTGCAGCGCTTCCTCGCGGGCTATGGAGTCGCGCTGCTCGTCGGTGAGCTCGTCCTGCTGCCCCATGCCAGCCACCACGGTCTTGTTGACGCGCTGCCAGTTGTCCACATTCTCTCGCTTGCCCCACAGCTTCTGGAAGGTGGCCTTGCCCTGGCTCACGGCGATGGGGTTGTAGAAGTACCACTGGCCGTTGCCTGTCGTGGCGGTGTTGTTGGGCCTCGACGGGGTGTTGTTGCGGTTGTTGCCCATATCGTCGCGGTCCATGTTTTCGTTCTGCTGCTGCATGGCGTCGGCTTCCTGCTGGGCGCGCCGCTCTTCGCGTTCCTTCTTCTTGAGTGCGTCGATGACGCGGTCTATGGCTGCGTTGCGGTCTTTCTCGCTCATGCGGGCGAGCGACTGGAGTGAGTCCTGCAGCTCCACGGCGTCGGTGTGGGGCACCAGCTCGTCGAGTATCTTGGAGCGGTCAGAGAGCTGGCGGTAGTCGGGGCGGTCCTGGTCCAGCAGACCTATCGCCTCG
>ERZ780125.297-NODE-297-length-18036-cov-4.09532_pt1 | contig 18036 bp, 20 predicted proteins | sample MGYA00433082_ERZ780125 | MGnify/ENA primary metagenome ERZ780125 (study PRJEB29588, sample SAMEA1970465) | human gut metagenome | biome: human gut; feature: human-associated habitat; material: faeces | place: Denmark | collected 2008/2010 ... | reverse complement strand
TTTGATCCATATCCACATCAAAAATTTCACCGCACTTTATACATCTTACATGGTAGTGATTTTTCAAGGTAAAATCAAATCGGTTCGGTCCATCTGGGACTTCAACCTTTCTTATAGCACCTTCTTCTGCCAATATGTCAAGGTTTCTATATACGGTTCCTTTTCCGATTGTAGGATATCTTTCCTTTATGAATTCATATACTTCATTTGCTGTAACATGCCTTTTCATCTCATATACAGCATGTCGTATCAGATCCTTTTGAATAGTATTTCTTCTACTTGTCATTCGCTCTCCTTATTAGGATTCGTTCTTAATAAAGATTATATTTCGTTAGTGTTGTGTTGTCAAGATAAAATAGTAATAATTCCTATTATATAATAAAAAGATGCCCATATTGAGCATCTTTTATCTGTCTTAATCTCATTTCCTATAAAACTATAATCTTCCGCCGTATACCGGGAAGCCACTGTTTGCGCCGTAGCTTTCGATTTTCTTAAAGTGCTTCAGCACTTCCATATCCTCTGCACTGATCTCAAAATCTACATCTGCATTTGTCTTCATATGGGCAGGATTTCCTGTTTTCGGCAGAGAGATCGCACCAAGCTGCAGTGTATAACGAATGCAGAGCTGTGGAACGGATACGCCGTATTTATCTGCCATTTCTTTGATCTGTGGCTGATTTAAGATCTCGCCATGTGCGATCGGAGAATGGATGATCATCATATCCAGATAATCCAGCCCCATGGTTTCAAGTGTTTTGTTGCAACTTTTCACAAATCAAATTCAAAGGAAAAATAATATGCATAATCGTTTTCCGGGATATACTCCCCGGTCTCATATGCCTCTACGCCTACTGTCTCTATTGCATTTTCTCCATATAACAGCGTAACCAGTCCCTGCTCCTCATTATATCGGATCTGTGTCTTCTCATCGATTCCCGACGCGGATCTTCCATAATAAAGCCGGTTTTTCACGCCTTCCAGTATCGGCAGATCTGTAGACATCTTGGAACCATGACCGGTTGCGATCAGCTTGACCTCAAACCGTTCAAAATCCGGGACGATCGCAAACATCCCTCCTTCGGGGATGCCTGTATTCTCATGCATCCGCATGATCTCGTCTTTGCTGATGAGCTTCCCTTTCTCATAAGTCGAAACATAGATCGTCAGCTGCTGAAATGGCTTGGATACCTTATATTTATAAAGAAACGCACCGTCTATACCGGCTAATAGCTGCGCCGTCTTCATTTCCGCGCTTTCCGGATCAATGGGCTCCACATAATTCTGCGGTCTGTGCTGCCGGTAAAACATGACTCCCAGAGCCAGCACGATCACACCGGTAAATGCCAGAAGTCCGCCTATGATACGTTTTAAAACCTTCTGACGACGCTTTCCATCCGTCGTTACCTGCAGAAGATTATCCTCCGACTTCTGCTGCAGGTCATCCTGTCCGATATCTTCCCCGGCAAGGAATTCATTCAGACTGATCCCAAGTATCTCGCAAAGCGGGCTGTATACAGAGACATCAGGCAGACAAATGCCGCGTTCCCATTTGGAAACCGATTTATCGCTCATACCGAGCCGGTCCGCCACCTGCCTCTGTGTCAGCCCCAGTGCTTTTCTTTTTTCTGCAATATATTTCCCGATTTTTACAAGATCCATTCCCGTTCTCCTTTTCAGATAAGTGTCCTTCATTCCTGCATATACGAATACCGATATGCGTCACCCAGCATTACTATCCACGCAGAATGATTATATAAATCATACAATGATTCACCCCAAAATGACACCTCTTAAAAGTAGAATTATGTTTTAACGCTATCATCTGATCTATCCGGAGTCCCGAACCAGCCCTTTTAGAATGCAGCCTTATAAATCTCTACGATATCTTCCTTGCTGAGCGGTACAAAGGAACCCTTGGAACCGTCACAGGCTTTCTGTGCCATGACATCAAAATTCTTATCATCTGTAATACCAACTGCCCGCAGATTCTTCGGAAGTCCCATCGTCTCAAAGAAGAACGTCTTGAGCGCATCGATTCCCGCATGTGCAAGTGCATACTCATCCTCCCCGGAAAGTCCCCAGACATTTTTCGCAAATTCCACAAACATCGGAAGTGTGGCATCATTTAAAATATGCTCCATCCAGGCAGGTGTCAGTATTGCGAGACCTTCTCCGTGGGTAATATCATAAAAAGCACTCAGCTCATGTTCCATCGGATGCACACACCAGGCAGGAGAACAGCCGTCTCCCACTACACCGTTGATTGCATGTGTACCTGCCCACATCAGATTGGCACGCGCTTCGTAATTATCCGGCTCTGCCAGTGCGGTCGGTCCGTTTTTGATCATGGTGCGCAGCAGTCCCTCTGCCATAAATTTCTGGCAGTCTGCATTTTCCATAGAGAAATAATTTTCCATCGTATGGCTCATCATATCAGCCGTTCCGGCTGCAGTCTGCTTTTTAGATACAGAATACGTATATTCAGGATTTAAGATCGACATGGTCGGAACCATGTACGGAGATCCTGTACCCCATTTTTCATTTTTCGTCAGATCTGAAATTACCGCAAACGGATCCATTTCTGTTCCGGTTGCAGAAAGTGTCAGAACATCAAAGATCGGAAGTGCTGCCTTGATCTTTGTTGCATCTAAGACAAGATCCCATGCATCCCCGTCATACTTTGCACCTGCTGCAATTACCTTGGAGCAATCGATCGTACTGCCGCCGCCAATAGCAAGCACCATATCAATACCTTCCTCTTTACAGATCGCAACACCCTTTCTGACTGTTTCAATACGCGGGTTCGGTTCTACACCGCTAAGTTCAAATACTGTAAGTGCCGCATCCTTTAAAAGCTGCATTGCAGTATCATAAATTCCGTTTTTCTTGATCGATCCACCGCCATATACAAGAAGGACTTTATCACCATATTCCTTCAGTTCTGATAAGTAGGAAATAGTATCCTTTCCAAAATGGATTCTGGTTGGAATCTGAAGTGTAAAATTGTACATAAGCTTTCCCTCCGTTTCTTTCCTGTCTGCAGGAAATGATTTTGTAAAATTTTCTAAGATCACGTTTTGATCTATCTTTATTATACAAAAAAATGGGGAATTTCTCTATAAAATTTCTCTTAATTATTACGCCTCTTTCTTTAAAAGGCTGGCATAGCTCCGGTCGATCCCGATCGCTCCGAGTGGTGCAGTCAGGATGATCGCAAGAACCGCTACCGATAAAACCGTCTTACCGCAGGCAAGCCCTGCTGCCAGCGGAACAGAGCCGATCGCTGCCTGCACGGTTGCTTTCGGCAGATAAGCGATCACGCAGAATAATCTTTCTTTCCGGTTCAGCTTCGTTCCCGCCACACTGAGCCAAACACCGATTGTTCGGAATACAAGTGCGCCAAAGATCAGCAGAACCGCCTGCAATCCTGCGCCTAGTGTATACCGGATATCCACAGCAGCACCCACCAGAACAAACAGGATCACCTCTGCTGCCAACCACAGCTTCCCAAATTTCTCAGACAACCTCTTTGAAACAAACGCCGTACTTTTCAGCCTGATCACACACGCCATACTGACCACCGCCAGCAGACCGGAAACTGCAACCGTTCCTTCCAGCCAGCCTTCTATCGCGATCAGCAGGAAAGAAACTCCCAGTACGATGATCACTTTCATACTGTTTCTGATGCAATGTTTTTTTGCGTATGCCGTTTCAAAGAACAGACACAGCAAAAAGCCAAAGATGCCGCCAAGCAGAATCCCCAGCACAATAGAAACTGGAATATTTACAAAATCAAGCACATTGGCGGTTCCGCCCTGGGCCATGCTCAAAAAAGTCGTAAACAGCACGATCACAAAAATATCGTCACAGGAAGCCCCTGCCATGATCATCTGCGGGATTGCTCTTTTTGTCCCATATTTTCGTTCCATCAGGCTAACCATACGTGGCACAACGACCGCCGGTGAAACTGCTGCCAGGACCGCTCCCATGACTGCTGCCTCGATATGATTCACACCCAGAAGCACCGGTGCCAGCAGAATATAACCAATGATCTCACAACTGGCAGGTACAAAAGAAAGCATGATCGCAGATCTGCCTGCTTTTTTCAGATCCTGCAGATCCAGTGAAAGCCCGGCTTTCAATAAAATAATGATCAGTGCCATCTTTCTGAGTTCCGCGGAAATCCCCAGAATAGAAGGATCTAACAGATCCAGCACATAAGGGCCTAAAATAATACCGGTTGCCAGCATACCAATGATACGCGGCAGTTTGATCTTCTGGCAGATGGCTCCCATTGCCAGTCCTACCAGAAAAATGAGTGATAACGATGTCAGCATAATTGCTCCTCCTTATTGCTTACGCAGAAGTTTAGCTTAAAATAAAAAAGCTGACACTTCTGCGACATAATATCGTAGAAGTCATCAGCTCTGTAAGCAGTTTAGGTTTCCCAAGGGAGAACTTCATTCCCTACGCTGTATAATATAACAGTGTTTTATTTCTTTGTCAAATCAGCTAAATAGCCAGACTGCCGGTAATTTTCTGAAATTCTGTGCACCGCACTGATTACTTAATTTCGGCATAACTCTCTCCTTTGTCTAATATCTGCTTCAGCTTCTGCGCCGCCACGCTCATAGGGCGTTTCCTGTCATATACCATACATACATAACGTTCCGGGATTTCTTCCTTTAACCGGATCTGAATGATCTCATGCTTTGCCAGCGCTTCTTCTGTCATCTCTTCCGGCAGAAAGGCAAGCCCCAGCTCACTTTTGACAAGTGGCAGCACCTGATCGGTCGTCGCTGCCTCTGTATCCGGAATGATCTCCACGCCATATTTTAAAAAGAGCTGGTTGTAAAAATGATAGGTTGTTGTTTCTTTTCCCAGACAAATATAAGGATACTCTTTTAAATCTTTTAAGGACAGCTCCTGACTTCCCATCGCCGTAAATGTCCTGCCGCCGATCAAAATATCTTTAAATGCCTTTAAGCGAACCTCTTTCAGCGGTGCTTCCACATCAGCCGGTGTTGTAATCACCGCAAAATCTGTTTCTCCGCTTCTGACAGCACTGATCGCCTGCGGCGTAGAATGATTGTATATCTTTAGCTGTACCCCCGGATATGCAATATGGAATTTTTTCAGTCTGTCGAGCAGATAGATATTCAACGCGATCTCGCTGGCACCGATTGAAATGCTGCCATGCTCCAGCCCGACACTTTCCGCCAGTTCTTCTTCTGCCTGCTGGATCTGCATCATGGCTGCTGAAACCCTCGTATACAGCCGTTCTCCTTCCGGCGTCAGAAAAGCGCCCCGGTTTGTACGGATAAAAAGTGTACAGTTGACCTCCTGCTCCAGACAGTTCATTGCCCGTGTGATATTAGGCTGGCTGTTATGCAATATATTGGCAGCTTTTGTAAAGTTATTGTACTTTGCTACATAATAAAATATTTTGTAATACTCAAAATTGACATCCATACTATATTCCCTTGTCATATCAAATACTTATTTTTGCCATATCAATAATATCTTTTACTTATTCCTGGTACATCATTATAATCATTGCAGAACGAAAAAACAATAGATGGAGGTAAAAAATATGTTAACTGCTGTGACTGGAATCAACTGGGGTGACGAAGGTAAAGGACGTGTTATTGATCTTCTTGCGGAACAGGCAGATATTGTTGTCCGCTATCAGGGAGGAAACAATGCCGGACATACCGTTGTTACCGATCAGGGAAAATTTGTACTTAATCTGCTTCCTTCCGGAATTTTGCATTCAAATGTCGTCTGCATCCTCGGAGATGGCATGGTTGTAGATCTGGAACATCTGGAAAACGAAATCGCACAGATTCGGAAAAATGGAGTTCAGGTATCTCCTTCTAATCTGAAATTATCCACAAGAGCAACCATTTCCATGCCCTGGCATCGTGTACAGGATGAACTGGAAGAAGATCGTCTTGCCAAGTCCGGTTCTGCTTTCGGATCTACCAGACGTGGTATCGCATATGCTTACAGTGATAAATATCGTAAAAAAACAATTCGTCTCGGTGATCTGCTGCATCTGGATGATGAAGCTATGCAGGCGCGGCTAAAAACCATACTGGAATCCAAAAATCTGGAGCTTGCAGGCTGTTACCATCAGGAACCGATGTCTTATTCCGCACTTTTATCCTGGTGTCAGAAACAGGCACAGCTCTTTGCTCCTTATATTTGTGATACAGGACATTATCTGGAACAGGCACTGCTCAACGGCAAAAAAGTAGTTCTGGAAGCACAACTCGGTGCAATGCGGGATATCGATTACGGTATCTTTCCTTACACTTCCAGTTCTTCCACAATTTCAGCCTACGGTCCGATCGGAGCCGGTATTCCGGGCACACCGATTGACCATGTGGTAGGCGTTTTGAAAGCCTATTCCACCTGCGTCGGTGCAGGACCGTTTGTCGCAGAAGGTGCCATGTCAGACTCCTGGATGAAAGCACTCAGGGACTATGGCGGAGAATATGGTGCAGCTACCGGACGTCCGCGCCGTGTCGGACCTTTTGACGCTGTTGCCAGCCGTTATGGACTGAAATGCCAGAAGGCGGATAAAATTGCCCTGACAAAACTTGATGTTCTGAGCTCCTTCAGCGAAATACCGATCATTATCGGTTATCACAAAAACGGAACCATCACCAAAAACTTTGATCCACTGGATAATCTGCATGATTATCAGCCTGTTATCGAATATCTGCCTGGCTGGACAGAAGATATCTCAGCATGTGAAAGCTGGGAGCAGCTTCCGGACAATGCTAAAGCCTATGTTGCCTATCTGGAGAAACAGCTGGATCATGAAATACAGTTCGTTTCTGTTGGTGCCAAACGGGAACAGTATATCGTAAAAGGAGAATGGGTATGAGACATTTGATCGATCCTCTTGATTTTACCAAAGAAGAAACATTGCGGGTTCTGGATCTTGCCGACCGGATCAAAGCAGATCCTTCCATCTATTCCCATGTGGGAGACGGAAAAAAACTTGCTACTCTTTTTTATGAGCCAAGCACCCGGACCCGCCTTTCCTTTGAATCCGCCATGCTCAGCCTTGGCGGACAGACTCTCGGATTTGCCGGTGCTAACCAGTCCAGCGCCACAAAGGGAGAAACCATCGCAGATACTGCACGCGTTGTCAGCTGCTATGCTGATATCATTGCCATGCGTCACCCAAAGGAGGGTGCACCGCTCCGTGCTTCCATGTATGCAAAGGTTCCCATCATCAATGCCGGTGACGGCGGACATAACCACCCATCCCAGACGTTGATCGACATGATGACGATCCGTCAGCTGAAAGGCAGACTGGATCATCTTACCATAGGCTTTTGCGGTGATCTGAAATTCGGTCGTACCGTACATTCTCTCGTAAACAGTCTCGTCCGTTTTCCCGGCAATACATTTTATTTCATTTCCCCGGATGAGCTGCGGGTTCCCGAATATCTGGTGGAGGATACTTTAAAACCATCCAATACCACTTACCATGAGGTAACTGATCTGGAGGCAACAATCCCGAAGCTGGATGTCCTGTATATGACGAGAGTACAAAAGGAGCGTTTCTTCAACGAAGAAGATTATATCCGTTTGAAAGGCACCTATATCCTGACTGCGGATAAACTAAAGCTGGCTGCTCCCGATATGCCCGTTCTGCATCCGCTCCCCAGAGTCGATGAAATCACACTTGATGTGGATGACGACAGCAGGGCAGCCTATTTCGACCAGGTACAAAACGGTGTATACCTGCGAATGGCACTCATCATGTCACTGCTTGGTATCCCAGATCCACAGACAAAGGAGGAAATACTTTCATGTTAAAGGTTGAATCCATACAAAATGGAATTGTGATCGATCATATTACAGCGGGAAAAGGGATGGAAATCTACCGTCTTCTCGATCTGGAGGCTTCCGGTCAGTCCGTTGCACTTTTACAAAATGTAAAAAGCCGGAAATACGGAACAAAAGACCTGATCAAGATCGAAGGTACCACAGTACCGTCCCGGCTGGATATTTTAGGATATCTGGATGACAAGATTTCCCTTATCTACATCCAGAACGGTACAGTAGACAGAAAGGTACATCCTGTACCACCAAAGGAACTGAAAAATGTGATCCGGTGTCAGAATCCCCGCTGTATTACCAGTATTGAGACAGACTGCGATCACATCTTCCGTATGTCCTCCTCCGGAAAGTACAGATGTATTTACTGTAATCAGGAAATTCATATGAAAAGCCAATCATACACAGACAAATGCGCCATGGTAAGGAGATGATCTTATGGCACTAGTATTACCACGGGAAGAAGAAGTGGAAAATATGTTTTCCAGAATTCTTTCCTCAGAAGAATCCTGTGAAAGACTGATGGAAACATTTTATGATCATTTATGTGATGATAAAAGAGAAATGGACGCTGATCCACAGCATTTTGCGGAAGTATTGCTCAATGCTTACAAGAACGGAGATGTCAGCGCCCTTTTACTGGAGCTCTGCAACAGAAGTATGTTTGATCTGTTAAAGGAGGCTTACCTGATCCCCCGCCGTTTCCATGGGAAAAGCGGCGAGAATCCCGTTCTTCTCACAGATGCTGAAGGAAATCTGCTGCCAGATAAGTCGGACAAAGTTACCCGACACGAATATAAGAAATTTCATGAAATCTATGAGGCACACCATGCTGCGCCCCGTTCCAAACTATATCTGGCAGATGGCTATCATCTGGTCCGCTATTATACAACCGGCATGCAGATCTGCGAAAAGCAGGAAGACAAAGAAAGAGGTATTTTAATTCTTTATGCACTTCCTGATACAAAGAAACTGCATCTGACAGAGGCACAGGCTTATGATATTATCTGGTCTGCCTTTCAGGATATCCAGAAAGAAGCCTTTTCTGCCATCGTCTTCTATGGGCAGGATACCGGCATAAAATCCGGTAAAGGCTTTGATGAACTCGGCGTTTTATTGCCGATCCACCAGTTTGAATCCAATATGCTCCATCACATGCGTGCCATAGACGGTCTTGTATTGTCCTGCCGTGAAGAAATGATTAAGTTAGCCGGGAGCAACAGTTTAGACCTGACATCAGAATAAGGAGTATATCATGAAAGCTTCTACTGTCACAATACCTGTCAAAAAAAATCATATGGAGATCCACTGGCACGATTATGCAGACAAAGAAAATCCTGTTCCGATCGCCAAAGCCAGTCTGGATGCCAAGGCATCCGTGATCGGAAGAGTCGGCATTATGATGCTCGCCTGCGGAACAGGAGCCTGGCGTGTGCGCAGCTCCATGAATGAATTGTCAGAACTGATGAATATTACCTGCACCGTGGATATCGGACTGATGTCCATTAACTATACCTGCTTTGACGGCGACAACAGTTTTACACAGTCTCTCTGTCTGACAAACACCGGTGTCAATACTTCACAACTGAATCGTCTGGAAAAGTTTGTGATCCATTTTCAGGAAAAAGAACTGCTGCTAAGCTGCGATGAAATTCATTCTGCCCTGGATGAAATTGAACGGATCCACAGCCTGTATTCCCCGGTGGCACTCGCTGTTTCCGCTGCATTGGCATGCGGTGCATTTACGTTTCTACTTGGCGGCGGTATGATCGAGATGCTTTGCGCCTTCATTGGCGCAGGAATCGGTAATTACATCCGGTGTAAACTGACAAAGCATCATTTTACTTTATTCCTATGCATTATCTCCTCTGTTTCCGCTGCCTGCTTTACCTATACAGTGCTTCTGAAGCTCCTGCAGCTTGTATTTGAAGTAAATCTGCAGCATGAAGCGGGCTATATCTGTTCCATGCTGTTCATTATTCCGGGCTTTCCGTTTATTACAAGCGGAATTGACCTTGCCAAGCTGGATATGCGTTCCGGTATAGAACGGCTTATGTATTCTCTGATCATTATTACCGTTGCGACTATGACCGCCTGGATCCTTGCCATGCTGCTCGGGCTGAAACCTATTCCGTTTCTTCCCCTGAACCTGGCACTGTGGCAGATGATCCTGCTTCGTTTATTGGCCGGCTTCTGTGGCGTCTTTGGATTTTCCATGATGTTCAACAGTCCTGTCCGGCTTGCTGCAGCAGCGGGGCTGATCGGTGCTGTCTCTAATACCATGAGACTCGAGCTCATCGATCTTTTCTCCCTTCCCCCGGCTGCAGCGGCATTTATCGGTGCCTTTATCGCCGGTATCCTCGCTTCCACATTAAAAGGACTGTCCGGATATCCGCGTATATCCATCACAGTCCCTTCGATCGTTATTATGGTTCCGGGCTTATATCTATACAAGGGCTTTTACAATCTGGGCGTTATGAACCTGACCGTTGCCGCCTCATGGCTTGCTTCCGCACTGCTTGTTATTCTTGCATTGCCATTCGGTCTGATCTTTGCCCGTATTATCACAGATAAAACCTTCCGCTATTGTACCTGATCTCTCCTACAGCTTTACCTGGATAAAAGAATGGTGCATTGCCGGTAATAGTTTCTCGATCAGGTCAGAAGTCTTAAAACGGATGCTGGACGTGTTGATGCACGGATGGCATCCGATCATTTCTCCCGAAAGCACATCCTCGTCGATCAAAAGCTGCACCTGATCTTCCGTATCATTCATCAGTCCCATCACACTGACAGAACCCGGTGTGATATCCAGAAACTTCTCCATGTATTCCGGCTTTGCAAAGGAAAGTCTTGCCGAACCAATCTGCGCAGACAGATCCTTTGTATGAAACGTCTTTGTATCCGGAATCATCAACAGATAAAACGCCGTTTCCTGTCTGTTGCACAAAAACAGATTCTTGCAGACAGTTGCCTGCAATGCCTCATCGATCTCCTGACAGTCCTCCATCGTCATCGCAGGCGCATGATCGATGCGCTCATACGAAATACCAAGCTGATCTAAGAGATCATATGTCCGTATCTCCTTTGCCAGCCTGCCTGTTGTATCCTGTGGTCTTCCTTTTTGTAATTCCATATGTAATACTTCCTCCTTGTCGTTATAATAGTCCTCTGTTATTTTATGATCACCGCCACAGCGCATGGCACTTTGCCATCACACCATGTATATGTTACATTCTGATACCCTGCGTCCAAAAAAAATTTCTGATAGGAAGTAAGCGTAAATGCTCTTTTAAAATCAGCTCCTGCTTTTCCGATCTGCGCTGTGATCGCATTCGTTTCTCCCTTTTCATTCTCATTCATATAAGTCGGAATAATGATCCTGCCACCTTTTTTGCAGACACGGTCAAGCTCATGCAGTGCCTTATACGGTTCCTCCAGCAGATGAATGACATTCGCCGCCACAACCACATCAAACCTTTCCGCCGCAAAATCGATCTGCAATATGTTACCCTGCTGAAACGTTACATTCCGATATCTTGCACATTTTTTCTCTGCTCTTTTCAGCATTGGTAGAGAAAAATCTGTGGCGATCAGACTCTTACATTTTCCGGCGATCACACCACTCAGCATACCTGTTCCGCACGCACATTCCAGTACCTCATCTGTCGGCTGTATCAAATCTGCTACTACCGCACATAAGGTCTGATGTGTTTTTCTGTTTATAATGTTTGTGAAAATATCGTAAACACCCGCTACTTTATCCCAGAACATAGCCTTTCCTCCTATTCATTCATCAGCCATGCAAACGCCTTTGCCGTTCGTAAAACAGGATCTTTGAAATGTCCGCCCGGATTCCATTCCAGCGTACACAAATGCCCGCTCTCCTGCAGATGCGCATAGCATTCCCGGATGCAGGCTCCCACCTGTGCCATAACCGGATTTTTGGTCTTTTCTTCCTTCTCACCCAGACTCAGATAAACCTTTTCCGCTTTTATCTCATGCTCTTTCATATAAGGGATAAAGCCCGGAAACCAGACGGAGGGCGAAGCTGCTGCCACGCCTGCAAACAGATCCGTCTGGTAAGCCGTCCACAACGAAAAAAGCCCGGCAAGAGAATAACCTCCGATATAATACGTTTTACTTTGATCTACACACAACTTCTTGATTTCATCCAGTGTCTGCGCTGCCCCGTCTCCAAATTCTTCTGTACCATATACAGCTGGTGCTTTCCATGGTGTAAGTTCCTGATTCCACGCGTCCACCTTTGCCGCGATAAGCGAAAATGGTCGTTCGGTCATTTTCTGTATCTCTCTGACTTCGTCCTCTACCGTAGGCAGATCATGCTCTCCCACAAGCTGGATCAACACATTCTCTGCCGCCTGCTCACCATATTGATATATCGTCATATTGCTTACCTGACATATCCACAACCGTTTCTGACCGGCTGTTCTTCTCCCGAAACATAATGTGTTCTGAATGCCATATTGCATTCGCGCAGCTCCATCTTACCATCAATATATGGCTGGTACATTTCCAGAATGCCCGGTGCACACCCATCACAGCCACCCTCTATATTTCCAAGTGACTCTGCTACGATTGCTTCTCTTTCTTCCTTTGTTGTATCTTTGATCAGTAAACTTTTCATGAGTTTTCTCCTTTTTAACATATGTTGTACATTTTTTTATTACCACTTGCATATTGTAGGATTTTGTTAATATTTGTAATAGAATAGTTTTGTTTCTTTCAGTACTTTTTCAATACGCTTACAAGCTTCCGCATAACTAATATAAAAAAATTCCCTATCCGCGCGTATTCTGTATTCGTCTAGTTCCTCATGCACTTTTCGTTCTGCTATTATCGCATCCTTTACTCTATACACTTTTCGTGGTGAAAATGGGAAAACTACTCCCGTGGCCGAATTAATTTCATTACATCGTTTAATAACATTCCTTGTTGTCATTCCAATTTTCAGTAATTTCTTCTCAGATTTTTGTGACAATATGTATATATAATCATCAGTATCCTTCTTAAAATCAAAATCCAAAAAACTATCTATATATGCTACAAAATTTGTTCTAAGAATCTTCTCTATTTTTTCTTCTGCTTTTGGCATATCAAGGTTTTTAAGATCTTTACGGATATCTAAAAGCAAGTTCACTATGTCATAAACTTCTTTAGTTTCCGGATAATCCAAATACATATTTACAGTAAACCAATCCCATTGATCCTGCCTTAATATTCTATTAAACATACCCTTTACTATACTAATACTATTTAGCAGATCTTCATTTAATGGTATAGAATAATCAAGGAAAAACGTTTTTACACCAATCAAAGAATTTTTATATTTTTCTTTTGTATCTGGTTTTAATGGAGCTGCTCCAAATCCCCATTTTTTTATATCATTCACAATTCTGCTCTCCCGTTTTAATTAAATATAATCCATTTAATCAGCGTAACCGTATAAATCTCATCTATATATTGATACCATTTCTATAGTATAACTCATTTCATTTTTACCAAGTTCCATATCAGAAATTCTTTTTACATTTTCATCATTTATTGCATCACATACATTATTAAACTCAGCGCGAATACTTTCCAATAATTCACTTAATTTTTTAATTTCTAACCTACTATTTTTTCTTGTCATGTCTGTATGGGCTAAAAATTGTTTTCTCATATTTATTATATCATTCTTAACCTCTTGTGATATTACTTCTTTTTTTACTTGATCAACTGCTCTTCCATCTTCTCTTAATAACTTATTTATATTATTTCGAAATTTAGATACCGTATTTGCCTTGGGATCATTATCAAAACAAATTTTCCATAATGATAACGCCAAATCTTTTTGTAATAAAACCACAAAATGATTATTAATATTAATTGATTTACAATATTTTTCTTTATCCCCTATTTGTAGTGTGCGGTAAAAATCAAGAATTACAAGATCTTTATAACAATGCAAGATAATGTCGGCTAATTCTGAATAATTTCTAAATAATTGATTACTTAATTTCATTATGACCACCCATATTATAATTTTAGATACACCTATTTACTATTATCAGTTTTAGAAATAACTTAGTTACACAGTTTGGATAAATAATAATTCTACATATAGTAAAACGCCCCTTCACCAAGTGAAGGGGGATTATTCTCATGCCATCTATTTAATTAGACGCGGGTGGTACGCGAACATTATTTACTATTTTACGATACGCATAAACATTAGTTTTGTCAATACATAATATTTGCTCTTTCAGCCAATCAATTCGAGAAATTGTTTCTTTGCCTTATCTTTCCCACTCACATCCCCTGCAATAATATCTGCCAGCAACGCCACAATCAAAATCACTGTAAATGCCGAAACCATGGTAATTTTTTCTCACAAAATCACCTCATGATTCTATCTCTAAACACCAGAATTTAGCATTATTCAACGTGATGATAAATTTTCAATCTTTGTGCCTCATTTGCCTCAAATCCAAACTTTTCATAAAATTGGATCTTATCAGGGACTGCACATAACTCCACAAAAATATCTGTACCTTTCACTCCATTGTCATTTATGAATCTTATTAATTCATTTATTAACATCTTCCCGATACCTTTTCCCTGATATTCAGGTCTGACAACAACGTCCTTAATATAGTAATTAAGTCCCATATCACCATTCATTCTTGCCATCGCGACAATACAATCTCCATCCCATATAGAAACTCTAAATATAGTATGCATCATTGCTAACCTTGTCTGTTCAAATGACGGTCCATCTCCCCATACCGTTTCCCACAATTCAATAAATTGTTCTGCGGTTAACTCGTTATACTTCACTATAAAATCTGACATAATTTCATTTTCTCCCACTGCTCTTTTGTCATTCTATTTGTATGTCCCACTCTCGTTTCATTGAGCAGTGGCACCGGAACATTTTCACAAGTATGATGATAAACAAAGCCGACCTTTTCCTGCACTCGTTTCGACTTTTGATTGCCATCATAATAGCCACACCATATGGTACGCATTCCAATATCCTCAAACCCGTGACGCAGAATCTCTCTGACAGCTTCCGGTACATAACCTCTGCCCCAGAATGGCTGTCCCAGCCAATAGCCCAGCTCACACTCATCATCCCGGTCTGTCATATCTGTATGCCCGTTCAATATCAGTTCGATTGCACCGATAGCTTTCCCATTCTCTTTTTCACAGATAGCATAACTTTCCGCACCATTCAGTACATTCCTGATCACTTGCAGACTATCTTCTACCGATTTATGTGGCGACCATCCTGCGATTGGGCCGATCTCCGGATTCTTTGCATATTCGAACAGGCTCTCTGCATCCGACTCCTGCCATTTTCTTAATAGTAATCTCTCTGTTTTTAACATTATCCCTATCCCCATAAACTACCAATTTAACTTTCCATCATTTTAATTGCTTCATCAACAGATATACATGTAGCAAATCTCTTTGGCCACATCATATCATTGTAATATTTATAGGTTTCTTCTCCAGTCATATAATCGTTATCAAACGTTGAATTTGCCCCTTGCGGAACAATTACTTTATATCCTCTTTCAAAAGCAGATTTCACTGTTGCATCTATACAGAAGTTTGTTTGTAGTCCCACTATCATTAATGTATTATCATCTTTAATATAATCTGTAAAATCCTTATTTCCAAAACAACTATTGATATTTTTTATAAATATCTTTTCCCCATCCTTTGGAATCACTTGTTCTGCAATTTCGAAGTCTTCATCACCGATTGAAAATCCCGTCCCTGGTCCATCATCATGTTGAAAATAGATAACCTCTATTTGATTATCTCTGGCCGCTTTTATAATTCTTGTAGTATCATCAATAAATGCTTCAAAATTAAAAAGTCTACTATCTGTTATTCCTTTTTGTATATCTATCACAAGTAGTTTCATTCATTTCTCCTTTACACAAAAAATCCCGATTTCTATCACTTTTTATTCTTTACACTGACGAAAATAAGTAAGAATATTTTCGCATCTGTGCAAATATAATCGTTTCTACCCGATTTCTGATTTCTTTCGGATATACCTCTGCATTTTTAAGCAGTTCTGTTACATCTTTTTTCGTAAAATTGAATTTTAAGTTTGTTTTATATAAGGCTTCCGAAATATCTAATTGTTCGTCAAATTCGCTGCATATTGTTTTTGACTGGACATTATCCATAAGCCTATAAACATCTCCCGACAAAGGATAATCCATAGTTGTATCTGCCAGTAATCCTGCCCCATTATCAAAAATCGGACAATATGCATAGTCCCCTTTCCCATTCATCAGAACCGCAATATTGTGTGTATGACGATCTTCATTCAGAAATAACGCATCAATCGTCAGCAACTTGTTCATATAAATACCAAATTTCTGAAGTCCTGTCATACGTTCTACCTGCTGCACTAAAAAATGTAATCGTTCTTCATGCTCTGGTATTCTATACAAAGCCTTATATAAACTTTCCCCGAAAAAACTCTTGAACAACCGCTCCAGTGTAATAATCTGCCAGTCTTCACTGAGAAAATTTTTACTTTTTACGCCATTATAAATCACAGTACCGTATTTTATTTTTTCTAGATCATAGCATGTAAATTCATTCTCTGCCAAAGTTGACTTTTTCAAAAGATGGGAAATCATATACTCTGCCAGACCTTCATAACCTGTATAATCTGCTTTATACCATATTCCTTTATTCTCCCATTTTAGTTGGTTCCCTTTTGAAGACTGCCGGTCATTTGTCCGGATATTCTGCTCAAATAATTCTATCATGCATCTACCTCTCTATGCGAATCCAAAAATCATCTTCTGCCATTCGTCCCTCAGTCTTCTCTATAATCATAATCGGATCATAAAATGGTAGTCCCAGATCCTTCAATATCAATTTCATCTTATCTCGACTTTCCGGGAAACATCTTGATTTCAAAAACTCCTGATAATCATTATAATCCGGATCTTCTACAGTACCAAAAGCACGGAACATAACCTTATCTGTATAATTCCTTATTTTCACTTTTCGTTCCAGCTCGTTCACATCAATCAAAGTGCATACGTCCTGCTCATACATATACCATATTCTGAGCGACCACACTTTTTCCGGCACCTTCACTTCCTGCTCATATTCCGGATATTTTTGCAACATTTTTAAAAATGGAACAATTGGCCCGCGAATCACTTCTTCGCTTCTCTCCCAACGTTCTACGGTCGGCTTGGAACAATTGATAAATTCTGCAAATTCTTTCTTCGTCAAATGTAATTCCTTCCGAATCTGTTTAATTTCCTTTGCAGTTGTGTATTCCGGTGTTACAAATAATCTTTCTTTCATAAACTCACCTTTCAGTTTTATGATTTCCGACTTTTTCTTTATTAAATCATAAAATATAATATTTGTAAACAAAAACCATTATTTTGATTGTTTTATATATAAAAAAGTAATCAAAATAATGGTTTGTTTTAATTTACAGGAAATATGCTGGTCAGTTCTACAGTCGAGTAGACTAAGACCTCTCAATCCTAGCCCCTCACAGATCCGTACGTGCGGCTTTCCCGCATACGGCTCCTCATAGTAACATTCGCTTCAATATAAACAATAGTACGTTTTAGGTTTTGCTAACGGGTAATACTTGAGCATTTCCACAAATCCATTCCATGTGTATGCCCGTCTACAACCTCTCCGATTCATGGCTTTAAACAGAAACTGCTGAACTCTATGCAAAAATGTTGTTATCTTTCGGAAATTCCATGTAACACCATAGTACCGATAGTGTCCGATTAGCTTCACATTTAATTCCTTGATTATCTCTCGCATCGGTCGATTCCGATTATCATAAATCCAATTCTTATAGGCTCTGACCTTTTGCTCAAACTTCTTTCTTGAAGTCTGTACTTTTGGTACGAAACCTCCTTTTCGGTTTTTGCTACAGTAGAAAGTAAATCCCAAAAAGTCAAATGTTTCCGGTTTATGTTCTCCTCTTGCCCTGCGATTCTGCTCTGCAAATCTTCCAAATTCAATCAGTCTGCTTTTACTACTCTCAAGTTCCAGACCAAACTTTTCCATTCGTTCTTTTAACTCTTTATAGTATCTTTCAGCTTCTGACTTATATTGAAATCCTGCAACAAAATCATCCGCAAAGTTGAC
>ERZ780125.295-NODE-295-length-18155-cov-2.34464_pt1 | contig 18155 bp, 17 predicted proteins | sample MGYA00433082_ERZ780125 | MGnify/ENA primary metagenome ERZ780125 (study PRJEB29588, sample SAMEA1970465) | human gut metagenome | biome: human gut; feature: human-associated habitat; material: faeces | place: Denmark | collected 2008/2010 ... | reverse complement strand
TGCTTACGGCGGATTTCTTCCAAATCATTCTGCGCAAACCATTGGAAAGCAGTGTACGGCTTAGGTACGAAGGACGAAGCACTTACGGTAACCTTGCAGCCACGCTTACCGGTAATCTGGAAATATTTATACTGTACCTTGCGCGCCAAATCAGCAATCGCCAATACGTCCTCGTCAGTTTCATAGGGAAGACCGATCATAAAGTACAGCTTAACGCTGTTCCAGCCAGATTCAAATGCTGCACCGACAGCATTCATCAAATCTTCTTCCGTTACGCCCTTATTGATAACGTCACGCATCTTCTGGCTGCCTGCTTCCGGAGCAAAGGTCAGACCGCTCTTACGCACTGCCTGTACCTCCTTGGCTATGGCAACACAGAAGCTGTCAATACGCAGAGAAGGCAGAGAAACGCTGACGCGTTCATCCTTAAACTCGCCAATCATCTTATGTACGAGCGGAGCCAGGCAGGAATAATCGGCGCTGGAAAGGGATACTAGGCTGATTTCGTTATAGCCCGTGTTATCTACCAGCTTACGCGACAGGTCCATCAGCACCTCCGGCTTGCGCTCACGCACCGGACGGTAAACCATACCTGCGTGGCAGAAACGGCAGCCACGGATGCAGCCGGAAAACCTCCAGCATGATGCGGTCATGAACGATTTCACCGAAAGGAACAATCGGAGAGGTCGGGAAATCTACGCTGTTCATATCCTCTACAACACGCTTTTGGATAACAGCAGGAATATCCTCGCGCAGCGGCTTAATTGCCTTAAAGGTGCCGTCCTCATTATATTCTGCATCATAGAAGGAAGGTACATAAATGCCCTTGATTTTTACCACGCGCTGCAGGAATTCTTGTCTGCCGCCGGGTTTGCCTTCACGTTTCCATTCTTTGTAACAACGCATAACCTCAACTAAAACCTCTTCGCCTTCACCGATAACAGCAAAATCGAAGAAATCAGCCAAAGGCTCAGGGTTGTACACGCAGGGACCGCCTACAATAACAAAAGGATCTGCATCAGTACGGTCCTTAGCCAGCAGCGGTACGCCACCCAAATCAAGCATATTTAAGATATTGGTATAGGAAAGCTCGTATTGCAGAGTAAAACCTACAATATCACATTCGCTCAAAGCCTTTTTAGTTTCCAAGGTGCAAAGCGCAATTTCACGCTCACGCATCTTAGCCTCCAGGTCAATCCAGGGTGCGTAAACACGTTCTGCGGCAATTCCGTCTTCCTTATTCAGCAGATGGTATAAAATTTTGAAGCCAAGGTAACTCATACCTACTTCATATACATCAGGAAAGGCCAGAGCAATAGTTGCCTCTACTTCGTCAGCAGGCTTAACAATGCTTGCGAACTCGCCACCGGTGTAGCGTGCAGGCTTTTGCACACTGCTTAAAATATCAATAGTTAAATCCTTTTTCAAATTCATATTCTCCTCTATTAAAATTGAAGGTTTTGCTTCTTCACCTTAATATTCAACAAAATCGCCACCAACATAAGGTTCGTCGTCAGCGAGCTGACGCCATAGCTCAAGAACGGCAAAGGTACACCGGTTACAGGCATAATACCGGCAGTCATACCAATGTTGACCATAACATGGAACATGAACATAGACGTTACACCGGTTGCCAGAAGCATGCCGAAGGTATCATCGGCATCAAGCGCAATCGCAATACCGCGCCAAATGATAATCATATACATAGAAATGATAAACACCGTTCCGATAAAGCCAAACTCTTCACCGGCAACAGCAAAAATAAAGTCCGTATGGTTTTCCGGCAAAAAGTTCAACTGGCTCTGCGTTCCGGCCAACCAGCCTTTGCCAAGAAATCCGCCGCTGCCGATAGCAATTTTAGACTGAATAACATGATAACCGCTGCCGAAAGGATCAAGCTCCGGGTTCAGAAAAACGCGGATACGGTTCTTCTGATAATCCTTCAGAATCATCCAAAACGCAGGCAGCAAGGCCATAAAAGCCAGCCCCATTCGGAAGAACCATTTATACTTAAAGCCGCTGACAAAAATCATACCTATCAAAATAGCAATAAATGTCAGCGAGGTTCCTAAGTCCGGTTGACGCATAACAAGAATAAACGGCACCAGGATATATGCAAAAACCGGCAGGTAATCCTTAAATTCCTCCAGCCATTCAATACGCTTATCCATAAAGGTAGCTAAGCAGATGATGAGAAAGACCTTAGCAAATTCACTGGGCTGAAAGGACAGCGAGCCTATTTGAATCCAACGCTGTGCACCCAATTGACTTTGTCCTACAAACATTACTGCCAAAAGCAGTATGATATTAAATATATACAGCTTGGTAGCATAATTTTTGAGTACACGATAATCAAAAGCCAACGATGCAGTAACAATAGCCAGGCCAAAGACCATAAACATGCTTTGGCGCTGCACATGCCAGGCCTTACCGGTGCTCACCGCAAAGGAATGGGTAGCACTGTCGATAAGCCCCAAGCCACAACCCATAAGTATTAACACAGCAGCAATCAGCCACCAGTCAAGATTTTTCAGGATACGTTTAAAATCCACAATGTACTCCTTCCTGCATTATTGGATGGTGTCCTTCTTCGGGGCAGCCTTATCAGGGCGGGGCATATAACCCTTCTCCTGGAAAAATTCTTCAAATGCTTTATAAACGATAGGACCTGCAGCGATAGAACCGAAGCCACCCTGCTCTACAATGCAGACCACGACAAGCTCAGGATCATCTACCGGTCCATAGGCTACAAACAAACCATGGTCACGTCCATGAGAGTTTTCGGCAGTACCGGTTTTACCGGCTATAGGCTTAGGCAAACCGGCAAAATACGATGCCGTACCACCCTCCTGCGTAGTAGCACTCATGCCCATGCGGATATAATCAATTGTCTGCTGCGACACATCAATATGCTTACCGGCAGCACGCTTAGGCTTTTCAAAAAGACTGCCGTCACTGTTGATAATACTGTCAACCAGATATGGCTGATACTTGGTACCGCCGTTAGCAACAATACTCAGCATAACAGAAAGCTGAATCGGTGTTGTCAGGTTAAAGCCCTGACCGATGGCAGCATTGAAGGTATCGCCCAAGCGCCAGTCCTCGTTCCAAATTTCACGCTTAACCTTTTTAGAGGCAACAAGGCCCTTGCTTTCGCCCTCCAGGTCGATACCGGTACGTTCGCCAAAGCCAAAGATATGTGCATATTTCTCAATGTTATCAATACCTACGCGATAACCAAGCTCGTAAAAATATACGTTATCACTCATCGCCAGCGCTTTGATAAAGGTCAGCCAGCCTAAAACCTCGCCGCCGGCGTTACCCATAGTAGGAACCATCGGATGAAAGCCGCCGTCGAAAATGGGCTCGTTCAGGCCAACCTTTTTCAGCTCGAAGGCAGCACTGCCAGTAACAATCTTAAAGGTGGAACCAGGCGGATATTCGCCTGTGATAACCTTATTATTCATCGGGAAATTAGTGTCATTATTAATGGAGTTCCAATTTTTAGAGGAAATGCCATGTACAAACCAGTTAGGATCATATCCAGGACGGCTGACCATCGCCCTCACCGCGCCATTGCGCGGGTCGATGGCTATTACTGCCGCCGCTCTCGCTCCAGGAGCAATACCACTGTTGCGCAGGTAAGCAAGATGCTTATCGGTAAACTCCTCCAGCTCCTTTTGCAGCTGATAATCAAGCGTCAGCTTCAGATTTTTACCGGGTACAGGCTGTACAGAATCGTAATGCTTAACAACATTACCTGCAACGTCAACCTCCTCCATAAAGGCGCCATCCTCACCGCGCAGATATTTATCATAAGTCTTTTCCAATCCGGCCTTACCAACAAGACTGCCCTGAGTAATATTCTTAAACAAGCCCTGCTCAATTTCATAAGCACTTACCTCGCCTACGTAACCCAAAGCATGTACAGCAAGCTCATGATAAGGGTAATTGCGGATAGGCTGCACCGAAAGCATAACCTCCGGCATATAGCGGCGCTGTTCCTCTATTTTTGTTACCATCTGCTGATCAAGATTATTCTTCAGCATAATAGGTTCATAAAAATTTTTGCTCGCCTTAATTTTAGCGTTAATTTCTTCTACCGGCATCTGCAGCAAATTACTGAGGCGCTGCAGTGTTTCCGGTTTATAGCTGGACTGCTTCTGCAATACTACCGCATATCCCGGCAGATTGTTAACCAGCTCTTTGCCCTCACTATCATAAATAATTCCACGGGGAGCAAGAATACGCGACTGGCGCAGCCTGTTGCCGTCAGATTGCTTAGCGTAGTAATCACCGCGCCACAGCTGCAAATAAACCATTCGTCCCAGCAGCACAGCAAATAATACCAGACACACAACCAGCAAGGTGTGCAATCTGGTTATCCGGTTTCTATCTTCCATAGGCTACGTCTGTCTCCTTTCCTGCTTCCTGGTTAATAAGATATATCTTCTTTTCTGATCCATTCATAAATCATCTTCATTATAACTACAACAGGCCATACCAACAGCGCATTGCCTATAATATAGCCCAGGGAATCCCATAAATATGCAAAAAATATGCTCCAGCGTCCGCCACTGCGCAAAAGTTCCAGCCACCAGTAAACAAAACGCAGGATAAAAGTAATCGTCGCAATAGCGCTCATATGATAAAGATAATTATCCTTAAACACCTTTTCCTTTGTCAGGCCTACTATATAACCTACACAGATACGACTGAGAATATGGAAGCCAAAAATACCCACCGTCATTGCATCCTGCAGCAGTCCGGTGATACCGCCAACTACCGCACCAGCTTTTTCGCCGCGCAGCATCGCATAAGCATATACCGCCAAAAGCAGCAAATCACAGGAAAGCCAGCCTGTATAGTACACAGACATCGAACCCTGCAGCAGCATTAAGAACAGAAACAGGACGGGCCAAATCAGTCTCCTCATTTTGCCTGTCCTCCCTGTAATACAATTTTCGCTTCCGGCGTAAAGCCAACAATAACCAATACCTGTTCAACATCTGCAATATCAGCAGCAGGTACAATATCTGCTTCCTGCAGCAGACCTACACTATCCATATGAGTAGCAGTAACCTTACCGATAAGAATATCCGCAGGATGGCTGCCGCTGTAACCACTGGTAACGATAATATCACCCTCACGCAGGCTTGCTTCGCGGTAAATATGCTCCAACAGCAGCTTATCCTTGCCGCTGACACCGCCGGCTACACCGACAGCACGTGAATCAGCGCGCAATACCCTAGCACCTACACGACAGCGCGGCGATGTGAGCAGCAGTACGCGGGCATAATCATCATATACCTCATCAACCACGCCTACAAGGCCACCATTAACAACTGCCATATCCGGTGCCAGACCTCTGTCTTTACCGGCAGCAATATAGATGCAATCGCGTAAATCTCCAAAGCTGCGGGCAATTACCTTTGCTGCCACAACCTTCTGCGATTTATGCTGCTCCTTATACTCCAGCAAGCCTCTTAACTGCCTGTTTTCTGCATACATCGAAGCCATCTGGATATTGGCATTACGCAGCTCTATATTTTCTTGTTTCAGCTTTGCATTTTCGCTCTGCATTACTGTCAGTGCCTTCCAATAGCCACGCACGCCATCACTGGCATTGCCTAACCCGGTCAGCATACTTTCTACCGGCAGCACTACTGCCGCCACCGCTCTGTTGACCAAAGGAAAACGGCTTCTGCCTGCTACGGCCATCGCCAGCATGGAAAACAGGACCAGAACAAACAAAGCTACCAACATAACCTTCTTATTCATGCTGCATTCCTACTTATTTAGAGGTCATAAAGCCTTTGCGGTAAATGTCAATATTTTCTACAGCAATACCGGTGCCGAGAGCAACACAGTTCAAAGCTTCATCAGATACGAATACCGGCATACCGGTTTCCTGAGAAATAAGTCTGTCCAGATTGCGCAGCATAGAGCTGCCGCCTGTCATAACAATGCCACGATCCATAATATCAGCGGACAATTCAGGCGGTGTACGCTCCAATGTGTTACGAACAGCGTCCACAATCATGCTTACAGGCTCGTTAACAGCTTCGCAAACATGGTTGGCATTAACCTCTATACTCTTAGGCAGACCGCTGAGCAGGTCGCGGCCGCGAACTTCCATAACAGCAGGCTCATCAACCTTCATTGCGGTACCGATTTCAATTTTAATATTTTCTGCTGTACGCTCACCGATAAACATATTAAAGGCTTTGCGGATATAACGTACAATAGCACTGTCGATAGCATCGCCGCCGCAGCGTACGCTCTTGCTGACAACAATGCCGCCCAGAGAAATTACGGCAACCTCACAGGTGCCGCCGCCGATATCAACAACCATGCTGCCGGTTGCTTCCTGTACAGGCAAGCCTGCACCGATTGCTGCCGCCATCGGTTCTTCAATCAAGTAAGCCTCACGCGCACCTGCTTCAATAGTAGCATCAACAACTGCACGCTTTTCTACTTCGGTAACACCGGAAGGCACACCAACCAGAATACGCGGACGTACAAAGGTACGGTTGCCCATAGCCTGCTTAATAAAATATTTCAGCATAGACTGAGTAATTTCATAGTCGGCAATAACGCCATCCTTCATCGGACGGATAGCGACAATGTTACCGGGAGTACGGCCAATCATTCTCTTAGCCTCCGCACCGATTGCCAGTACCTCGTTAGTGTCCTTTTCAACAGCTACTACCGACGGTTCGCGGATAATAATACCCTTATCCTTGCAATGCACCAGCGTATTTGCAGTGCCCAAATCTATACCCATGTCATCCGACATATTGTTAAAAATACTGATATTAGGGAAAGTAAACTTCATTTCCGACTATCCTCCTAAACTTCTAATGCTCCATCTTCCTGAAAGCTGTAATAAGCACCGTCCCCGATAATCAGATGGTCCAGAAGCGGAATCCCCAACGTTTGTCCTGCCGCCAGCAAAACAGCTGTCAGCTGCCTATCCTCAATGCTTGGCATCGGATCACCCGATGGATGATTATGTGCCACGCAGATAGAGGCTGCATGCTGCAGAATCGCCGGCAGAAATACCTCACGCGGATGCACCACCGAGTTGGTCAGCGAACCCTCTGATACCAGCTCTGTGCCTATTACTTTATTCTTACTGTTTAACAAAATTACCAAAAATTGTTCCTTTGTGGCATAACGCAGGCGTGGCATCAAAAATGCCGCACCATCCTGCGGACAGCCAAAATGGATTTTATCCAAAGGGCGAGCCGACGCAATACGTCTGCCTATTTCCAGAGCTGCCAAAACGGTTGCTGCCTTGACCTGCCCCATACCCTTGATTTGCATAAGCTCATTTAAGTCCCTCACTCCTGCCAGACGCCTGTACAGGCCTCCGTCAGCTGTGAGCTCCTTAGCAATCTCCAACGCTGATTTTTGCGCAGTGCCTGTGCGCAGCAATATTGCCAGCAGCTCTGCATCTGTCAGCGCGTTAACTCCACGCAGAAAAAGCTTTTCCCGTGGTCTGTCCTCTAAGGGAAGGTTTTTAATTTTTTCTGTGTTTGTTGTCTGGTCGATACTACTAAAATCACTGCGAAAATCGCAGGTCCTGCTTTCTGCAGGATTAGTCACTCTTCATAGCTCCTCATACTCCCAATCTTTGCATCATTAAGTACAGCAACGACAACGGCAGACCTACAACATTGTTATAGCAGCCATTGATTTTTTCCACCAGGACAGCACCTCTGCCCTGAATGCCATAGGCACCGGCCTTATCCATAGGCTCGCCTGTGGCAATATAAGCATCTATTTCTTCAGCAGTCAGCTGACGAAAGCTTACATAAGTAACGCACACCTCGGACATCTTTTGTCCCTTATAACATACAGCAACGCCTGTCATAACCTGATGTGTACGTCCGGACAAGCGCTGCAGCATAGCCTTAGCAGCTGCTGCATCCTGCGGCTTGCCCAAAATAACATTATCAATTACTACAATTGTATCTGCAGCAATAACCGGAAGCTCATCTCCCATTTTTGCTGCTACAGCAGCGCATTTGCCGGCTGCATTATGCAAAGCAACCTCCTGCGCCTGGCTGGCAGTGCCGCTGCCTTCGGCAAAATCCGCAGGACAAACCAGCGGAGTAATACCTATTTGCTGCAGCAGCGCCTGTCTGCGCGGAGAGGCTGATGCCAAAATAACCTTCATGCTTCAGCCTATTCCTTTTTACCCATATCAATAACAATCTTCGGCTGTTGGATTTCAAAAATAACAACCTTCTTGCCTTCGCGTACCGCATCACGTTTAAAAATACGTGCATAGTTTACGGTTACTAAAAGCCACAAAACAATGCAGCCTGCAATAAACGGCAATTCATCCATATGAAAGAACGTAGCCATGCTGTGTCCGCAGGCAACACCTGCAAGAATGCCTGCTACCGGCAGACCGTAAATAACCAGCTTAGCCTTGCGTTGGTCAAAGTCACGGTATTCCGCACCAACCACATCGCCGGCCTTGGCACCTACCGGGTTCCAGCAATCTATATATTTAGGCAGGCCTGTCAGTTCGCTTTCAGCTTTGTCAACCTTTACCTCAGCGCGCTCGCCCTGCTTTTTAACAACAATACCTCTAATTTCTGCCATTGAAGCAAATCCTTCCTCTACCAAATATTTAGCTTAATAAGCGTGTACGAAAATATACCAATAGCCAAAGCCGAAAACTACACCGTAAATTGCCAGGAAAACAAGAACGCCTTGCCAGCATACAGGATAACCGAAGTTGATATCCTCGCCGAAAATACCACGGCGGTTAAAAAAAGTATATTTTTTACGTTTTCTGAACCAGGCCAATTTGTTATCGGGGCCAACCAGCTTGGCAATCAGATAAATGTAAATAAAAGAACCAAAAAATATTTGCATAACGCGGGCGCATACTACCACCGGTTCTACGTTAGCTATAGTTTCCATATCTCAAAGCCTCCTATATCAAAAACAATCATCAATTAAAGCTGAATAAATTTATCCGGCATTTCCTTACGCAATACACGGACAAACTCATCACTGGATTTAAACAGCAAACCCGCCAGCTTATTTTTCTTGCCTTCGGTAAATACCAGCAAGCGCTGCGGATTTTCATCAAGTGAATTATAGCGATGGATATAATGCTTAATCGCTGTTTTACGGAAAAAGCTCTTTACATATTTATCGGTAAAGCTTTCTGTACGGGTCAGGTCAACAACATAACTGCGTTTAATAAAGCCTAAGCCGTGGCTGATTACCTCAAGCTTCATATCCTTGTAGAGTATCAGAGTATAGCCAAAGGCTACACGCCAAATCCACAGAGCCAAAAGCACTGTATCCATACCCCAGCCCAGCATATCAAAGCGTCTATGTTCCTGTAGCCAGGTCCATTCATGCCAATAAAGGCTCGCAATCATCAGCAAGGCAATCACTGCAAAGATTTTTCTTTGCGTACTTGTTCCAGATTCTTCACGATACAATTCTTCCAAAAGAGTTCCCTCCAGCTTCCTAAATTGTGCAATAGCAACAAAGCAATCTTATCCAATTAATTATATCAAATTTTACACTTAAAGCATATACCTCAGGCAATAAAAATCAGTGCAAAAATGTGAATTTTACCTGCATCAGACAGCTTTCATGCAAAAGCAAAACACCGCTTCGCCGGCTTACGCCATTGAAGCGGGTTTCAGTAAGTATTATGCTTTAGTGAAATTCAGCGGCTGGCAATTGCGTCAGTCACGAGTATTTAAAACCATTACCGAGGTTTTTCATCGCTAACCATTCAGCAACTCCAGTACATGAGAGCCTATTTGCGCACCTGACCATTACCGTTAATCAGGTACTTTGTACTCGTAAGCTCCGGCAGCGCCATCGGTCCGCGGGCATGCAGCTTTTGTGTGCTGATGCCGATTTCAGCACCGAAGCCGAATTCGTTGCCGTCGGTAAAGCGGGTAGAGGCATTGACGTAAACAGCAGCAGCGTCCACGGTATATTGGAAAAGCTGTGCCGCCTGATAATTATCGGTAACAATACATTCGCTGTGGCCGGTGCCGTATTTGGCAATATGTGCCATAGCTTCCTCAATGCTGTCCACAATCTTTACAGAAAGGCGCAAATCGCCGTATTCCGTAGACCAGTCTTCTTCAGTTGCCGGATGCACCTGACCGCTGTACTCCTGCACAGCCTCATCACCGCGTATTTCTACGGCAGAGGAATTATACATCATCAGCATCATCGGCAAGAATTTATCCGCAATATCCTTGTGCACCAGCAGTGTTTCCATCGCATTGCATACGGAAGGACGCTGCACCTTGGCATTGAAAGCAATTTTCATAGCCATCTCCACGTCGGCATCCTTGTCAACATAGGTATGGCATACGCCCGCACCTGTTTCGATAACCGGCACGCTGGCATTACGCACCACCGCCTGAATCAGCCCGGCACCGCCGCGAGGAATAACCACGTCGACAAGGCCATTCATATGGATTAAATCCTGCACAGCCTGTCTGTCACTGGTATCAATAAACTGAATAGACCCCGCAGGAATGCCTGCACCCTCCGCAGCCTGCGCCAAAATCGCAGCAACAGTTTTATTGGACTCCATCGCCTCACTGCCGCCCTTAAGGATAACAGCATTGCCGGACTTCAGGCACAGGCCTGCGGCATCCGCCGTAACGTTGGGACGTGCCTCGTAAATAATGCCGATAACGCCCAAGGGAACGCGAATTTTAGTAATATGCAGACCGTTAGGCAAGGTTTTGCCGTCAATAACATTACCAACAGGGTCAGCCAAACCTGCTACCTGACGCAGGCCGTCAGCCATACCGCTGATGCGCTCGGCAGTCAGCTTCAGACGGTCCAGCATTGAGCTTTTCATGCCCTTGGCTGCAGCAGCAGTCATATCACGCTCATTCGCAGCTAAAATTTCAGACTGTTGTGCCTCAAGCGCAGCAGCCATCGCCAAAAGTGCCGCATTCTTAACTGCAGTAGAAGTAACGGCAAGCTTTGCTGCAGCCTGCTTTGCAGCCTGCGCCTTAGCCTTCACCAATTCATACGTTGCCATAATCCTCACCCTGCCTTATAAAATAACCAGGTCATCGCGGTGGATAACCTCATCAAAATTTTTATGTCCCAGAATATTTGCAATCTCGCCGGAATTGCAGCCCTTAATCTGCTCCAGCTCGGCAGAAGAATAATGCACTAAACCACGCGCCAACTCATGCGCATCCTTATCAATAACGCTCACCGTACTGCCCGGCAAAAATTCACCCTGCACGGCAAACACGCCTGCCGGCAGAATACTGCAGCCGCCGGCCTTGCGGATAGCCTTAGCGCAGCCTTCATCAACAACAATGCTGCCGGCAATCTTGGCGCCAAAGGCCAGCCAGCGCTTGCGGAACTGCAGACGGTTTTCACGGCTCACGAACAAGGTTCCCAGCTCTTCACCCTGCAGCACACGGGTAATGGCATTCTTCTCGGTACCGCTGGCAATTACCAGATGAATACCGCTGCTTGTCGCAGCCTTGGCAGCCTGAATCTTAGTCGCCATACCGCCGGTACCGCGGGAAGAGCCGACACCGCCGGCACTTGCCTCAATCTCCGGAGTGATTTCCGTAACCTCTGGCACAATAACAGCATCGGGATGCGTTTGCGGATTAGCGGTATACAGGCCGTCAACATCAGAAAGAATGATAACAAGGTCAGCATCCACAATGCCTGCAACAAGAGCAGACATATTATCGTTATCGCCGATTTTCAGCTCATCGAGCGCCACAACGTCATTTTCGTTGACGATAGGGATAACACGCTGACGCATCAGCTCCATAAAGGTATTACGCGTATTTGTATAACGATGGCGGTCAATGGCCTCTGTTTTGGTAATCAGCACCTGCGCCACGATCTGACCGTAATCGGCAAAGAATTTTTCGTAGGTGTGCATAAGAACGCCCTGACCTACGGCAGCAGCGGCCTGCTTGCCGGGAATAGTTTTCGGCTTGCCCGGCAATCCCATACGATCCACACCCACAGCCACTGCACCGCTAGTAACCAGAATCATTTCCTTGCCCTGATTCTGCAAATCGCTGATTTCGCGTGCCAGACGATCAATCTGACTAAAATTGCGCTTGCCGTTGGCATAGGTAATCGTACTCGTACCAACCTTAATGACAATACGCTTAGCCTTTTTTAAAGCCTCACGGCTTGCTTCATTGTTTAACATTTCCCCTCACCTGCAGTTCTAGTTTTTTATATTTTTTGCGTTATCCGCAATACATCTCTTTCGCCAATGGCGCAGAGAATGTGCCGGATGCTAAATGAAATTGCCGACGGCGTACTCCTCGTACGTCGAGGAAATTTCATGACGCAGATAGCACGTTATCCGCACACTTGCTTTTTAGAGACTGTGGAGAATGTGCCGGATGCTAAATGAAATTTACGATGGCGTACTCCTCGTACGTCAAGTAAATTTCATGACGCAGACGGTGCGTTATCCGCAGGATCAATCTTTGTAGTCGAAAACCATATCCCTAATACGCACACTCTGACCTTCCTGTACGCCTCTCTCCTTCAGCGCCTCGTCAATACCAAGACGTTTCCAAATAAGCTGGAAGCGGTAAAGTGCCTCATCGTTATCAAAGTTGGTCATAGCAACAAGACGTTCAATGTTCTTGCCGCGAACCTCCCAGTCAGTATCATTGCCGACAACAATTTCGTAGCTGTCCGGATCAATTTCGTCAAAGCGTGCCAGGTCTTCTTCATCCTCTTCCGGAACATATTGCAGCAGCAGGTCGTAAGCCTTAAACATCAGCTCACGCAGACCTTCGCCGGTAGCAGCACTGGCCTTACAGATTTCGTAGCCTTTAGCTTCAACGTATTCCTTTAAGCGCTCAAAGTTTTCCTGCGCTTCCGGCAGGTCCATTTTATTGGCAACAACCAGTTGCTTACGACGTGCCAGACGCTCGCTGTATTCTGCCAGCTCTGTATTGATTTTGTCAAAATCCTCAATTGGATCACGGCCGTCAACGCCTGCAACGTCAACAATATGTAGCAGTACCTTGGTACGCTCTACGTGACGCAAGAAGTCATGACCAAGGCCTACACCCTCATGTGCACCTTCAATCAAACCGGGGATATCCGCCAGCACAAAGCTGCGCTCCTCATCCAGACGTACCACGCCCAAAACCGGGGACAGCGTTGTAAAATGGTAGGCAGCAATTTCGGGGCGGGCAGCGCTCACCTGTGCGATAATGCTGGACTTGCCTACGCTGGGATAGCCTACAAGGCCAACGTCGGCCAGCAGCTTCAGCTCCAGCTTCAGCCAACGGTTTTCACCGGGTTCGCCCTTTTCTGCAAAGGTCGGTGCACGGTTGGTGCTGGTAACATAGCAGGCATTGCCCTTGCCGCCACGGCCGCCTTTAGCAGCCGTATAGGTCTGGCCGTCCTCAACAAGGTCTGCCATAACGGCGCCGGTTGCGTCGTCACGTACCAAGGTTCCCATCGGCACCTTAACGAATACGGTATCAGCGCGTACACCGGTACAGTTTTTGGTACCGCCCTGACCGCCGCGCTTGGCAACATATTTTCTCTTGTAACGGAAGTCAATCAGGGTATTGAGATTTTTGTCCGCAATCAGGACAACATCACCGCCGCGACCGCCGTTACCACCGTTCGGGCCACCCTTTTCTACAAATTTTTCTCTGCGGAAGCTGCTCATGCCGTCGCCGCCATCGCCTGCTTCTACATAAATTCTCGCTCTGTCAATAAACATTTTGTTTTCTCCTATATCGTAAATTTAGCTATTGCTAGGTATATTTATCTATATTATAGCTTATCTTGCAGGGAAAGTGCAACGTGGTAACAATCAAATCCGCAGAAAAGCTTTGAGTTTGCGAAGATTTCACTTCTGATTTATATGACGCAGATGGTGCATTGCTGTAGCCGTTACCTATTTCAAGGCTACAGCTAATAAAAAATGTGCCTGCAGCTATTTTTTATATACACAAAAGCTGCAAGCACGTTTATAAAAGGAAAGGAGAATCTTATAGCTTACTTACGCAAAAATTTATCAACCGCATGTGCTGCGCCACGCCCTTCGGCAATAGCCCACACCACCAGGCTCTGTCCGCGACGTGCGTCACCAGCGGCAAAAACGCCGGGTACGCTGGTCGCATAGCTGCTGTCATCAGCTGCTATGCTGCCGTTAGGTGCCTTCGCCAACTTGAATTCCTCAAACAGTCGCTCTTCGCTGCCCACAAAGCCCATAGCCAGAAGCACCAGCTGTGCAGGCACAATATGTTCTGTACCGGGGATATCTGCCGGCACCATGCGTCCGTTTATCTGCTTCCATTCGTTTTGGCACAAGCGCAGACCGCTTACCTTGCCATCCTCACCCAGGAATTCTTTAGTTGTAATACAGAATTCACGCGGGTCCTGCTTAAATTTATGGATAGCCTCCTCCTGACCGTAATCCGTTTTAAAAATACGCGGGAACTGCGGCCAGGGATTATCTGCCGTGCGGCTGTGCGGCAGACAAGGATTGATTTCCAGCTGACGCACGCTGCGGCAGCCCTGACGAATAACTGTTGCCATGCAATCATTGCCGGTATCACCGCCACCGATGATGACAACATCCTTATCCTTGGCATCAATAGCCAATCCGTCCTCCAGATTACTGTTCAACAGGCTCTTGGTTACGCTTTCCAGATAATCCTTAGCGAAATAAATACCCTCCAGCTCGCGTCCGGCAACCGGCAAATCACGCGGCACCGTTGCACCGGTACACAGCACTACGGCATCATATTCCTCCAACAATGTGCTCGAAGCAAGCTTTACACCGATTTCGCTGTTTAAGACAAAGTTTACACCGGCGTCCTCCAGCAATTTAACACGCCGCTCTACCAGCTTTTTGTCCAGCTTCATATTCGGAACACCGTACATCAACAGACCGCCGGCACGGTCGGCACGCTCGTAAACAGTAACGCTGTGACCGGCCTTGTTCAGCTCATCGGCACAGGCAAGGCCGGCAGGTCCGCTGCCGATAACAGCAACCTTTTTGCCGCTGCGCTTGGCAGGCTTATTGGGTTTTACCAATCCATGCTCGAATGCGTTTTCAATGACATACTGCTCAATATTGCGAATGGTAACAGGATTATTCACCAGACCTGCATTGCTGGCACCCTCACAGGGAGCAGGACAGACGTGAGATGTAAATTCCGGAAAATTGTTGGTTTTATTAAGACGGGCATAGGCATAATCATCCATCCCATGGTAAACAAGATCATTAAATTCCGGCATCAGATTATGCAGCGGACAGCCTGAAACCATGCGGTTAATCATTACACCGCTATGGCAAAAGGGAACACCGCAATCCATACAGCGCACTGCCTGGCAGCGCAGTGCTTCCTTGTGCGGCAGGCTGCTCGTCTTAATTTCCTGCCAATCCTTAATTCTTTCTTTGGGGGCACGCAAAGCAAGCTCCGCACGCTTGTAATCCATAAATCCGGTAGGTTTACCCATTATGCCTTCACCTCCTCAAATACCTTCATGGTGGCAGCTTTCCGGCTGCTGGTCAATAAGATTCAGTTCCGGACCGATACCGCTGGTTGTATCCGTAAAAACCTCCTCACGAATGGCATCAATCGGCGGATTACCTGCGCAAAGAGCTGTTTAAAGTAGTTATATAAAAGCTGCGGCTTTTCGCTGAGTACTGTTTGGCGCATTCTTTGACAAAAAAGTTATGCGGAATTTGCAGCAGTACACCGGCACCGTCACCGGAGTTCATATCTGCTCCCTGACCGCCGCGATGGTCCATGTTATGCAGAAGCACCAAAGCCTGTCGTAAAATTTTATTAGACTTCTTGCCCTTAATATTGGCAACTACGCCAACACCGCAGGCATCGTGTTCAAACCAAGGATCGTACAATCCATGTTTCTTGGGCAGCGAAGTATTCATAATAAATTCCCCTCTCAAAGCATTTTATCAATAAATCTATTAACAGTTCTATTAGTGTTTCTATTGAAGGCCACCATAACGACTGTAATTTTAATTATAATGCCACGTTATTACGATTGCAAATTGTATATATGTATATTTATTTGCATGACAAAAGTTCTGTAAAAGGTAATTTTCTGAAAGAAGCATTTTTTATACCCCTACACTCCTTTGCACTTCAGCAATACTTTTTCCATTTCAGATGCACATTAAATGTTTTTCTAGGCATTTTTCCATTTTCACACTTGACAAACCACGAAATTGTTGCGATAATGTGAAGAACACAGTGATGTGTTTGTTTTAATTTAAGAACAAAATGCAATGACCGGGAAAATTTACCTGCCCCAGCATTCAGAGAGACGGCGTATGGTGCAAGCCGCCAACAAGCAGGCAAAGAAGCTCACCCGCGAGCAGCTTCTCTGAACCAAGTAGGAGCAGACGTTTCTAGCACGTTACGCTGCCGATTCGCTAATCGGAAAAATTAAGTACAACTTAGGGTGGTACCGCGAAAAAATTTCGCCCCTATCTGCAAGCGCAGATAGGGGCTATTTTTATTATAAGGAAGAAGGTTACTTTTATGGGAATGACAATGACGCAAAAAATCTTAGCCAAGCACGCTCACCGCGACAGCGTAAGCGCCGGCGACCTGCTTGTTTCTCAAGTAGATTTAGTATTAGCAAATGATATTACCGGTCCCCCGGCTATCAACGAATTTGAAAAAATCGGTAAACCGGTATTTGATAAAAACAAAATTGCTCTGGTTCCGGACCATTTCTCACCCTGCAAGGATATCAAATCCGCAACCATGTGCAAGCGTATGCGTGACTTCGCCCGCAAGCACGAAATCAAAAACTACTTTGAAGTGGGCCAGATGGGTATCGAGCATGCACTGCTGCCTGATAAAGGCCTTGTTGCTCCCGGCGAAATCATCATTGGTGCCGATTCCCATACCTGCACCTACGGCGCGCTCAACGCACTGAGCACCGGTATGGGCCAGACCGATATCGGCTGCGCTATGGCCAGCGGTACCTCCTGGTTCAAGGTTCCGCAGGCTATCAAAGTCAACCTGACCGGCAAGCTGCCGAAATACGTTAAAGGCAAGGACATCATCCTGACCATCATCGGTATGATTGGCGTTGACGGCGCCCGTTACCAATCTTTGGAATTCACCGGCGAAGGTGTCAGCGAGCTTTCTATGGCCGACCGTCTGACTATCTGCAACATGGCTATTGAGGCCGGCGGCAAAAACGGCATTTTCCCTGTTGATGAAAAAACCATCGAATTCTTAAAGGAACGCGGCGTAACCCGTGAATGGGAAGCAGTTACTGCCGACGAAGACGCTGAATATGCCCGCGTACTCGATATTAAGCTCGACGAGCTTGTTCCCGTTGTTGCTTATCCGCATCTGCCGGAAAACACCCATCCTGCTAAGGAAGGTCATGCAATCAAAATTGACCAGGTTGTCATCGGCTCCTGCCCCAACGGCCGTCTGGAGGATCTTGAGCAGGCTGCCGAAATTCTCAAAGGTCACAAGGTTTGCGACCATGTGCGTATGATTATCATCCCGGCAACCCAGCAGATTTATCAGGAGGCTATGCATCGCGGTTACATCGATACCTTTATTGATGCCGGTGCTGCCGTTTCTACTCCAACCTGCGGCCCCTGCCTTGGCGGTTACATGGGCATCCTCGCAGCAGGCGAGCGCGCTGTTTCCACCACTAACCGTAACTTCCGCGGCCGCATGGGCCATGTCGACAGCGAGGTTTATCTGGCAAGCCCCTATACCGCTGCAGCCAGTGCCATCACCGGTTATATCACCAGCCCTGAGGAGGTAGTAAAATGAGCAAAGTTTGGCGTTACGGCGACCACATCGATACAGACGTTATTATTCCGGCAAGATATCTGAACATTGCCGACTTCAAGGAATTAGCAGAGCACGCTATGGAGGATGCGAAGGAAAACCTGGAAATTAACTTCGCCGCCAACGTACAGCCCGGCGACTACATCGTTGCCGGCAAAAACTTCGGTTGCGGCTCCTCCCGTGAGCATGCCCCGGTAGTATTAAAGGTTAAGGGCATCAAATGCATCGTAGCAGACAGCTTTGCCCGCATCTTCTATCGCAATGCCATTAACATCGGTCTTCCGGTTATCGTCTGCAAGGATCTCTATG
>ERZ780125.293-NODE-293-length-18288-cov-3.15406_pt1 | contig 18288 bp, 16 predicted proteins | sample MGYA00433082_ERZ780125 | MGnify/ENA primary metagenome ERZ780125 (study PRJEB29588, sample SAMEA1970465) | human gut metagenome | biome: human gut; feature: human-associated habitat; material: faeces | place: Denmark | collected 2008/2010 ... | reverse complement strand
TACGCTTCTTCTCCTCATCGAAGTCGAGGATAACAACGTTGATCTTCTGGTCGAGCTCTACTACCTCGTGAGGATCGCTTACGCGGCCCCAAGACAGGTCGGTGATGTGGATGAGTCCGTCAACACCGCCGAGGTCAACGAATACACCATAAGAGGTGATGTTCTTAACAGTACCCTCGAGTACCTGACCCTTCTCAAGTTTAGAGATGATGTCCTTCTTCTGTGCCTCAAGCTCGGCCTCGATAAGAGCCTTGTGAGAAACAACCACATTGCGGAACTCCTGATTGATCTTGACAATCTTGAACTCCATGGTCTTGCCTACGAATACATCGTAGTCGCGTATTGGATGAACGTCAATCTGGCTACCGGGCAAGAATGCTTCGATTCCGAATACATCAACAATCATACCACCCTTAGTGCGGCACTTGATGTAGCCCTGAATAACCTCGTCGTTAGCGAGAGCCTCGTTAACACGGTCCCAGCTCTTGGCCAGGCGTGCCTTCTTGTGAGACAGAACCAACTGGCCTTTCTTGTCCTCCTGGTTCTCAACGTAAACTTCAACCTTGTCACCTATCTTGAGGTCGGGGTTGTAGCGGAATTCAGAAGCGGGAATGATACCATCGCTCTTGTAACCGATGTTAACGATAACCTCTTTCTTGTCAGCAGAGATTACGGTACCTTCTACTACCTGATGCTCTGTAACCTTGTTAAGGGTCTCGTCGTAAGCCTTCTGAATGTCGTCAATGTTTGAGCCTGCATTAGTGCCATTCTCAAACTCGTCCCAATTGAAGTCTGCCAACGGCTGTACGTTCTTAAAATCTGACATAAAATTAATAAATGAAATAAATAAAAAAGTTAGACATTATGTTAATTAACTCGATGATAAGGTGAGTAAACACCAAATCGGTTGCAAAATTACTAATTTTCAATGTGAAACGGGGAACTATATCCGTTTATTTGTTCGCGATTTTGGTTTTTTTAACAATGATAGTGCCGATGATGGCCATGATGGTCTCCGAAATATGTGGGTTGACCATTGGTCAGACCGCCTTGATGGGGCAAAAGTGGCTTGTATCAGCCGATTCCCAAGAGTTCAATCTCGAAGATGAGGGTAGAACCGCCAGGGATTCCGGGTTGGGAGAATTTGCCGTAGCCCATCTCTGCCGGGATGTACAGTTCCCACTTGTCGCCGACAACCATCTGCTGCAGTGCCACAATCCAACCGTCTATCAGGTCGCAGAGCCTGATGGCCAGTGGCGTGTCGCCATAACTTGAGTCGAAGGTATGGCCGTCGATGGTGGAGCCGCGGTAGTGGGCTGTGATGATACTTCTGGGTGAAGGGTGGGTAGTGCCTTCTCCGCTGTGGATAATGCGATAGTACACACCGCGCGGCAACTGGAGTACGCCTTCTTCGCGGGCTTTGTTTTCCAGCCATGCCTTGTTTTTCTCTATGTATGCTCTCTTTGCCATAACGAATGTTTTTTCGACTGCAAAGGTATACATAATAACAATCATATTGGCATAAAAGTCAAGAATAATAGTGGCTAAGGTGCTGAAGATGGCGGCTTTGCGATAGAGAATAAGGGCCACAGGTAGTTGGAGCTGCGCTGAAGGTGTGGGGGCGGAAGAGTGAAACGCCCGTCATATAAAATAAGGTGGAAATGAAGTGCCAAGTAGCAGGATAAGTGGTTTTTATGAATATTCTTGGTTATTCTTTTGCCTGTTTTGGCGTTTCTTATTATTTTTGCATCATCATTAAGCAGATGTATAATCCTAATTTATAGTGAATTAATGAATATTTTAACCAAAGCCCTTGGATTTGATAGTGCCAAGGCAAGTGTGCGCACGGAGGTTGTGGCCGGCGCTACCACTTTTCTGACAATGAGCTACATCCTTGCTGTCAATCCTGCAATTCTGGCCACTACGGGTATGGACAAGGGTGCTCTCTTCACAGCCACAGCTCTCGCGGCGGCCATTTCCACCCTGTTGCTTGCGTTCATGGCCAAGTTGCCGTTTGCCCAAGCTCCAAGTATGGGTCTCAATGCCTTCTTTGCCTTTACCATGTGTCAGGCTATGCACCTGTCGTGGCAACAGTCGTTGGCGGCATTGGTTGTAGAGGGCGTAGTCTTCATCCTCATTACGTTTATGAACGTGCGTGAGAAGATTCTGGACAGCATCCCTCGCAACTTGCGCTACTCCATTTCGGCGGGAATAGGTATGTTTATAGCCTTTATCGGACTGAAGAACGCCGGCATCGTGGTGGCCAATCCCGACACCTTTGTGGCTTTGGGCAATTTCACCCCCGAAGCTATCCTGGGTATCGTGGCCATAGTGCTGAGCGGAGTGCTCACAGCCCGTAGAGTGAAGGGCGCTCTCTTCATCGCCATCATCATCGCTACTCTGGTAGGTTTGCCGATGGGCGTGACGGTGATGCCTGATGGGTGGCTGCCTGTGTCGGAGCCCCACTCGGTAGCGCCGATTTTCTGCCAGTTTGATTTTGATGGTTTCTTCAATATCAATATGCTGGTGGTCATCTTCTCGCTGCTTATCATCAATATCTTTGATACCGTGGGCACGCTTGTGGGCTTGGCGGAGAAAACTGGTGTGGTTCGCCCCGACGGCTCTATTCCTCGTGTGAAGGAAGCCATGCTCAGCGACGCCATCGGTACTACCTGTGGAGCCATGTTGGGTAGCAGTACCGTCACTACATATATCGAGAGTGCTTCGGGTATAGCCGAGGGCGGTCGCACGGGGCTCACCTCACTGGTTACCGGATTCCTGTTCATCGCAGCCCTCTTGCTGTCTCCGCTTTTCCTGCTCATTCCTTCGGCTGCCACAAGTGGTGCCCTGGTTATGGTGGGCGTGCTGATGATTGACTCGGTGAAGAAGATAGAACTCAATGATGTCACCGAGGCTTTCCCCTCGTTTATCACTATGATTACGATGGTGTTGTGTTATTCCATAGCCGATGGCATCTGCTTGGGCATCTTGAGCTATGTAGTGATGAAGGTATGTACTGGTAAGTTTAAGAATATAAGCGTCACGCTGGTGATACTCTCGCTCCTGTTTATCCTGAAGTTTGTAGTGGGATAGACAGAGGACGATATAAAAAAAGAAACATTGGTGGTTAGAATTGCCACCAATGTTTCTTTTTTTGTGTTTCATTTTCTCCTCTCAGGCTTCTGCGCTCTTCGCGCATGATGTCGTGCCATGTCTTGTTGTAGTGTATCATCTGGTAAATCTGTCCCCAATCGGGCAGACCGCCGATGTTACGGTCATCAATCCACATGTCTACTTTCAGCTTGCGGGAGAAGTGATTGTTCCATTCTTGTTTTTCTTCGGGATAGTCTTTGTTGATAGCGTAAAACTCAACGCCACGCTCGCGGCACCAGTTGACGGCTTCGTCGAGAAGCGCACCTTCGCGGACAGTCCACAGTATCAGTTTGTGATGTTCCTTGATAAGCATCTTCAGCGTCTCTGTGGCAAACGGAAGTTCTTCGCCAATCTTCGGATACTCGTGGGTGACTATCGTTCCATCAAAATCTACGGCTATTGTCATAGTCTCTTATACCTAATTATATATATACGCGCGTGAGGAGGCCGGCGGCGGACCCGCCAAGCACCTTAGTGCTTGACGGAGTCGTCGTTGGCGTCACCATAGTGACTCTTGCTGTAATTGCCATAAGAACCGTATGAACCATACGAGCCCTTGCCATATCGGCCGTATCTGCCATAATGTCCGTATTTGCTATACTTGCCATAGCCATAGTAGTAGCCATACTTCTTCTTGGTCATGTCTACGCCGTTGAGTACAATGGACATATTAGGCAGCTTCTTGGTTTCTGAAAGTTCGTTGATGAGGTTGAAGCTCTCCTTGGCGTTATAGTCGGCGCGGCACATGTACACCGTGGCGTCGGCTACGCGGCCAATCTGAAGCGTATCGGTAACCAGACCTACAGGGGCGGTGTCGATAAGGATATAATCATAGTGATTCTTCAGTTCGTTGATAATGTCGTCGAGGCTCTTGCGGGCTACCAATTCTGCGGGGTTGGGATGTATGGGGCCAGCCATGAGCAACTCCAGATTGCTGTTTACCTCTGAAGGCAGTATCTGCTTGCTGATGTCGGCCCAAGTGGGATGCTCCTTGACCAGAAGGTTGGTAATACCGTGTATCTTGTCATTAATCTCAAACAACTCGGCCAGTCGGGGCTTGCGGATATCGAGTCCCACGAGCAGAACCTTCTTGCCCAGCAGTGCGAAACTGATGGCGAGGTTGGCGCAGTTGAAGGTCTTGCCTTCGCCCGAAGTGGTGGAGGTGAAGAGGATGACCTTCTCGTCTTCCTTCATCATAAACTGCAGGTTGGTACGCATCGAACGGAAGATTTCTTCTATCATATTGTTCTTGTTCTCGTGTACCACGATGTCGGCCTTGGTCTTGGCACTATCGCTGGCCACAGCCACGTCGGCGATGATAGGCAGCTTGGTGAGCTTCTCCACGTCGTCGTGTCCCTCAATCTTGTAGCGCAACAGCTGGATAAGGAAGAGCAGACCGGCGGGAATACCAATACCCAATACAAAAGAGATGAGCAATATGATGCTACCCTTAGGACTGATTTTGCCCAACACCTCGGGGGTGTCGATGAGCTTGCCTTTGTCCACGGTTGATGCCAGAGAGATAGAGTTCTCTTCGCGCTTCTGCAACAGCATCACATACAGGGCAGACTTCACTTCCTGCTGGCGGCCAATCTGTGTAAGGATGCGCTCCTGCTCAGGAGTCTCTGTCATCTTGCCAGAGTTGCGGTTCAACTCGCTCTCAATCTTGTTGAGCTGCATCTCTGCATTGAACTTGGCCTGGTTCATGGCCACGCTGATGCTGTGGCGGAGCTCGTCAAGCTGATTGGTAAGAGGGATGACGGTGGGCGAAGACTCAGAGGCGCCATTGAGCAGACGGCTGCGATTGAGAGAAATCTCGTTGTATTTTGTGATGAGCGAGGTTACTGCTACATCGGCGATACCCACATTGGCAGGCAGCACGGCGTAGTCCTTGCTCGAATTCATAGTCTCGCGCAGGCTGTTGATAAGTTCAACCTGCATCTGGGCCTCAGACAATTTCTGCTGGTATTGGCTTGCGTTGAGTACGTTCTGGCTTGCATTGAGCTTGATGTCAACCAGCTGGTTGCGCTTCTTGTAGCTCTCCAGAGACCCTTCGGTGCTGCCCAGCTCAGCGTTGAGCTTTTCGATACGGTTGTTGATAAACTCCTCGGTACGGCGAGCTACCTCGTTCTTGTCCTCATTGGCCTGGCGTTTGTAGACTACGGCCAACTGGCGCAGATAGTCGGTAGCGCGCATCGGCACTTCGTCGTTGAGTGTGAGTTTTGCGATGGTGGTCGTCTTGGATGTAGGAGATACGTTGAGCGACTTCTGATACTTGTATGACATCATGTGGGGTGACACGATAACTGCCTTCATGATGTCGCCTTCGCGCATCTGGGGGCAGGCATTGCGTGAGAGGGTAATCACACCTACTTTGGTACCGAAGGTGGCTGGCAGGTTCTTGAATTTCTTGTCTATCTTGTATTCCACGCCCTTGGTACCCTCTACGAGAGGCTTGGTGTAGGTGCCTGTCACGTTGTACTGTCCATTCTCATACTTGATGGTCAGCTTCACGGGAGCCTTCAGCATCTCCAGGTGAGTGGGGTCTACATCCACATTGACGGGATTGTTGTGGTAGGCTATCTGTGCCTTAATCTTACCTTTTATATAATAGGTAGTGTAGAGCTTCAGGTCTCTTGCTGCCTGTTCGGCCAGCAGACGCGAGGTGATGATCTCCATTTCGTTGTCAAAACCGTCACTTGCCTCCATGAATCCCAGGTTGGCTGCCTGGGCAATGCGGCTGCCGGTGCGGCTGCGTGCATTGTTGTCATCATTCTTGATGAGCATCTTGGTGGTGGCTTGATAGACAGGTGTGGTGTAGCGCAGATATACGGCTGCGATACCTACACAGATAATCACAGAAAGTAAGAACCATTTCCAATAGAGTACGGCTATCCGGATAACATCTTGATAGTTCAGCGAACTCTTTTCCTGGTCTCGAATTTCTTCGGGCATTCCATTTTTTACGTATTCCATTTTATTTAAGTTTTTATTTTGTCAATGATAAGAGATATTGTCCGTATTGGTTTTTGAGCATGGGCTTGGCCAGTTCTCTGAGCTGGTCAGCGTCTATCCATCCCTGCTTGTAGGCGATCTCTTCGAGACAAGCCACCTTGAGGCCCTGACGTTTCTCTATTACCTCGATGAAGGTACTGGCCTCGCTCAGACTGTCGTGGGTACCGGTGTCGAGCCAGGCGAATCCGCGCTGGAGGGTAAGCGCCTTCAGCTGATGGCGGTTGAGATATTCCTGGTTGACGGTAGTAATCTCGAGCTCGCCGCGAGCACTGGGCTTGATGTTTTTGGCTATCTCTACCACGCTGTTGGGATAGAAGTATAGTCCCACAACGGCGTAGTTGCTCTTGGGATGCTGTGGCTTTTCCTCGATGGAGAGGCAGTTGCCATCGGCGTCAAACTCAGCCACGCCATAGCGCTCTGGGTCGTTGACGTAATAACCGAAGACGGTAGCCATGCCGTCTTGCTCTACATTGGAGACACTCTGGTGGAGCAGGCCACTGAAGCCGGCTCCATAGAAGATGTTGTCGCCAAGGACGAGGCAGACGGAGTCATCGCCGATAAACTTCTCGCCGATGATGAAAGCCTGGGCCAGTCCGTCGGGGCTGGGCTGCTCGGCGTATTCAAACTTGACGCCCAGTTCGCTGCCGTCACCGAGCAGTCGGCGGAAGCCTGGGAGGTCGTAAGGGGTGGAGATGATGAGAATCTCGCGTATGCCAGCGAGCATCAGAGCCGAGATGGGGTAATATATCATCGGCTTGTCAAAGATAGGTATCAGCTGTTTGCTAATGCCTTTGGTTATGGGGTAGAGGCGAGTGCCTGAACCGCCAGCAAGTACTATACCTTTCACCTTGTTATTTCTTTTTAGATATTATTCTGTCTTCTCTTGCAGAAAGTGACTACCACTGTGCGATAGAGTATCCATAGGTCTAATCCTATTGACCAATGCTTGATATACCATATGTCGTGTTTCACTCTCTCTGCCATTTGCCACACCTCGGGAGTTTCTCCGCTCAGTCCCAGCACCTGTGAATATCCCGTAATGCCGGGCTTGCAGCGATGACGGTCCATGTAGTTGTCTATCAACTGGGTGTATTTTCTGGTGTGGTAGAGCATATGGGGGCGTGGGCCGATAATGCTCATGTCGCCCTTGATTACATTGATGAAATTGGGGATTTCGTCGATATGTGTGCGGCGCATGAAACTGCCAAATGGGAATATGCGTGGGTCATTGGCTGTGGCCTGAAGTGTGTCGCACTCGTCGTTCAGACGCATGGTGCGAAACTTGTAGCATACAAATGTCTTGCCGTCAAGACCGGTGCGCTCCTGCTTGAACACTATGGGGCCGCGGCTCTGCATCTTGATGATTAGCGCGATGATGGGTAGGAAGGGTAGGGAGATGATACATACCAATAGACCAGCAAACAAGTCGAATGTACGCTTTATGGTTCTGTTGGACAGCATTAACAAGGGATTTTTCAGGTCCTCTGCCATTGCTTCAGTTTTAAGGGTGTTTTCGACTGTGCTTATATGTTGTGGCATGTTGTATGGTTTTTGTTTCTACGGCATCGATTATGACCATTGTGCAGCTATGGCAATAGCTTGGGCTTATATCGTGCGTAATCTATGCAAAGGTAATATAATAATTCGGATTTCTCCTTATTATAATTAAAAAAAATATTCATCGTCGGCCATTTTTTTTGATGGCAGGAAAAACCCATGGTGCGATTGCTTTTCTATCTGGTTGGTCTCATGCAACTTTAAGTTGTGCATTCGGTTCCCCTTATGAGTTTCACGGAGAGGCCATGGGAAGGCCAGCTCAGTGCCTGCCGCTGCGATACATTGGTATTATGTCCGAAGAAATACGTTAAATAATTTTGACAATTGGCGAGTTTGTTGTAATTTTGTGGCTGTTAATGGCAATTAGGCCATTATTTAATTAAAAACTTAAGTAATTATAATGGGAATATTTTCAAAATTATTCGGAAATAAGTCAACGGAAAAGAAAACGGGCGGAATGGAAGACTACATGACGCTCATTAGGGTGTACTTTCAGGCATCGATAGCCAGCCAGCTGGGTATCAACAATCTTGCCATGCTGCCCGACTTGCGTATGTTCAAGACGACGCTGCATGTGCCCACCCAGAACAATAAGTTGGGTATTGGTGAGAAGAGCCACTGCAAGAAGATGCTCAAAGAGCTCTACAAGGTTGACGACCTCTTCTTCAAAGAGATTGATGCCAGTATTCGTAAGAACTGCCGTAAGATACAGGACGTACAGGTGTACCTCGTACAGTTCCAGGGCTTTACCCAAGACCTGATGATGCTGATGGGTAATCTCATGAAGTTCAAGCTGCGTATGCCTTCTTTCTTCAAGGGCGCCATCTACTCGATGACCGAGAAGACCGTGAAGGAAATCTTTACCAAGAACGACTACAAGGATGCAGGAGTTGTCAAGGTGGTGCTCAATATCCGCCAGTACAACAAGCGTCTCTCGTTCTCTGAAAAGTGGATTACCGGATTTGTCTATCAGGTGGTAATGTTGGCCAAGAAAGAGCCAAAAGCCAAAGAAGAGGCAGCTAAATAACAAAAAACGAGACATTTCTTTGGATTTTACAGATTATTCATATAAATTTGTATGCTAAACATAGGTTATGGATGCTACTGAGAAAACATTGACGCTGTTTACGACACGTATGCGACAGATGATTCTCCGTTTTGATGAACTCAAAAAGGAGAAGACCCGTCTTGAGGATATGCTGTCCGAACGCGACGCTAAGATAGCCGAACTTGAGGCTCGGTTGGCTCAGGCTTCCATGGACTATGAGAGTTTGAAGATGGCGAGGATGATTGAGGTCACCGACGGTGATGTCGAAGGAGCGCAGAAGCGCATATCCAAGCTCATCAGAGACGTTAACAAGTGTATCACGCTACTGAGCGAAAAATAACGCGAAGCGATGGGTGAGTCAGACAAGGAAAAATTGCGTATTAGGTTACATGTCTACGATACGGATATGACAGTGACTATTCCTCGGGCAGAGGAAGAGTGCTATCGTGCCGCAGCCAAGCTGATAACCGATGTTGTAAACAATTACTCTGCTGTCTATAAAGACCGCAAGGGTGAGAAGGAAATATTATATATGGCTCTGATTGATATATCTCTCAGATATCAGAAGGAAACCAGAAAACACGATATATTGCCTGTTACCGACATCCTTACCAAGTTGACTTCCGAAATCGAAGAAGCGTTGGATAGCGAGTAAGGAATTAAATTTTATATACATAATACTAAAAATGGTAATTACATTGATTATAGTGGCCGTAGCTCTCGTCGTGGGAGTATTGGCTGGTTATATGATTTTCCGTTATGTCATTAAGGGAAAATACAATGAAATGGTAGCGGCAGCCTCTAAGGAAGCCGAAGTGGTAAAGGAGAAGAAACTGCTTGAAGTCAAGGAGAAATTCCTCAACAAGAAGAGTGAGCTGGAGAAGGAGGTGCAGCAGCGCAACCAGAAGATTCTGCAAAACGAGAACAGGCTCAAGCAGCGCGAGATATCTCTCAACCAGCGTCAGGACGAGATAGGCCGAAAGAAGCAGGAACTCACCCAGCTTCAGCAGCGTATAGACAACGAGAAGAAGCTGATGCTCGTAAAGCAGCAGGAACTTGAGAAGATGCAGGAGCAGGAGCGTGCCAAGCTCGAAGAGCTCTCTGGTCTGAGCGCCGAGGAAGCCAAGGAACGACTGATAGACAGCCTGAAGGACCAGGCCAAACTTGATGCCGCCAGCTATATCAACGAGATTGTAGACGAGGCCAAGCTCAATGCCAACCAGCAGGCCAAGAAGATTGTCATCCAGACCATCCAGCGTGTGGCTACCGAGACTGCTATCGAGAATTCGGTGAGCGTGTTCCATATTGATAACGACGAGGTTAAGGGTCGTATCATCGGTCGCGAGGGTCGTAATATCCGAGCCCTTGAGGCTGCTACAGGCGTCGAGATTGTCGTCGACGATACCCCCGAGGCTATTGTCATCTCTGCCTTTGACCCCATCCGTCGCGAGGTTTGCCGTCTGGCTCTCCATCAGCTGGTTACCGACGGCCGTATCCACCCCGCTCGTATCGAGGAGGTTGTGGCCAAGGTCAAGAAGCAGTTGGACAATGAGATTATTGAGACTGGTAAGCGTACGGTTATCGACCTGGGTATCCACGGTCTGCATCCCGAGCTGGTGCGTATCGTCGGCAAGATGAAGTATCGCTCTTCTTACGGACAGAACTTGTTGCAGCACGCTCGCGAGACAGCTAACCTCTGTGCGGTTATGGCTTCAGAGCTGGGACTTAATCCTAAGAAGGCCAAGCGTGCCGGTCTCCTGCACGATATCGGTAAGGTGCCAGACGAGGAGAGCGAGCTGCCCCACGCACTCTATGGTGCTAAGATAGCAGAGAAATATAAGGAGAAGGCAGATATCTGCAATGCCATCGCCGCTCACCATGATGAGACTGAGATGGAGAGCCTGCTTGCTCCTATCGTTCAGGTTTGCGATGCCATCTCTGGTGCCCGTCCCGGTGCCCGTCGCGAGATAGTCGAGGCTTACATCAAGCGTCTTAACGACCTTGAGGCTATAGCTATGAGCTACCCTGGCGTGGTTAAGACTTACGCCATCCAGGCAGGTCGCGAGTTGCGCGTGATTGTCGGTGCCGACAAGATGAGCGACGAGGAAAGCATCAAGCTCTCTGACGAGATTGCAACAAAGGTTCAGAACGAGATGACCTATCCTGGTCAGGTTAAGATTACGGTTATCCGTGAGACCCGCAGCGTGGCTTATGCCAAGTAATAGGAAGCAAATTATAGCATAATTAATAATGAAGTCCCTTGTCAGATTGATGGCAAGGGATTTTTTTGTATTGCTTTTACTGTGCCGTTTGCCAACTACGCAAGCGTGGAGTGTATCTCCATAAGCGTGGAGGTTAATTTTGCAAGCGTGGAGAGTATCTCCATAAGCGTGGAGGTTAATTCTGCAAGCGTGGAGTGTATCTCCATAAGCGTGGAGGTTAATTCTACAAGCGTGGAGAGCCACTCTATGAAGTAGGTAGTTGTCTTCGGCGTCCATACTCAAAATACCTACTTTTAGGTATTGCACCATTTGGACATCCTTTTTATCTTTGCAAAAAATATAGGCTTCACTTTGTGTTAAAAAGTAATGTGGAGAGAAAATATTCTTTCGATTTTTGTAATTTTGCATACAATTATATAACAACAGACGATGAAGAAGCAGAAATTATATGAAGCATCAGACAAGATGATTACTCTTTTACAGGATAATTATGCGGTTTTGCGCTGCCTTGGCTCTTTTGGCATCAACCTGGGATTTGGCAACAAGACGGTAGAAGAGGTCTGTATAGATGAGGGAGTCGATAGCTTCACTTTTCTGTGTATTGTCAATTATACCATCAATGGATACCTGGGAGCGGATGATGTCGCGCGTCTTTCTGTGCCCACTTTGATGCAATATCTTAAATCCTCGCACGAATACTATTTGGACTTTGAGTTGCCTTTCATTAGGAAGGAACTGATAGCATCGCTTGACGCAGCCGACAATCTGGCGTCTCTCATCATCAAGATATACGATGAGTATGCCCGCAGTATCGTCCATCATATGAAGTATGAGGAAAAGAATGTCTTTCCATACGTCGAGGCGCTCCTTCAGGGAAAAGCGCAGACCAACTATGATGTGGAGACTTTTTCTAAGCATCATGACCAGATAGATGTCAAGTTGCGTGAGTTGAAGAATATCATCATACAGTATCTTCCAGTCGATGCGCATCGCAATAATCAGCTTTATGCGACGCTGTTTGATATCTATAATTGTGAGTCATGGCTTGCCCAGCATTCCGAGGTCGAAGACCATATCTTTATACCGGCAGTCAGATTGCTTGAAAAGCAAATCAACCAAAGCAATATATCGCAGAAACTGTCTAATATGATTAATAAGAACAGTGATGCAGATGTATTGAGCGACCGCGAGCGCGACGTGATAGTCTGTCTGGTGCAGGGCATGACAAATAAGGAGATGGCTGACCATCTTTGCATTTCCATCAACACTGTTATCACTCACCGCAAGAATATTGCACGTAAGTTGCAGATACATTCTCCTGCAGGTCTTACCGTCTATGCCTTCGCCAAAGGTCTTATAGATATGTCCGCAGTCAAGCTGTAAATCGCGGCAATTTTCCGAGTAAATATTTCTCCTCTTTTATAATTGTTTGTCATTCACGCAGTTGATGCTGTTTGGCTGTTTGATGACTTGAAAGACGGTAGTTGCAATCCCGTCAGTCGCCCTGTTGGTCAAGTCTTAAAATATGTAAATGGATAGAACTTTTTCCATCTTATCCTGTACCATCAGCGGCTTTTTTATTATCTTTGCAAATGATAAAAAATGGAAATAACTATCACTCTATTCTTTTTGAAGTTTTCCTTTTTGGAAAACTTTTTGGGAAATAAAAAATGAAAAGTTATCCAAAACGAACAACTTTATAATGTTTATCATGAATAGAAATAACTAAAAATATGGAAATAAAGAACTTCACCATTACCAAGAGAGACGGTGGTAAAGACCGTTTCTCCATGGACAAAATTATGAACGCTATCATCAAGGCATTTGACTCCGTGAATGAGCCAATCGACCTTGGTAATGTTTCAAAACTTATCAGCCGTCTTAATATCTATAATAATATTAAGGTGGAAGATATTCAGAACCAGGTAGAAGAGGCTCTGATGGCAGAAGGCTTCTTCAAGGTAGCCAAGTCGTTTATGCTTTATCGTCAGCAGCATACTGAAGACCGCGAAACCTTGGAGCGCCTGAAGTTCTTGACCGATTATATGCAGGCTTCCAATGCCGCTACAGGTTCCAAGTATGATGCCAATGCCAATGTGGAGCACAAGAATATCGCTACACTTATCGGCGAATTGCCCAAGTCAAGTTTTATCAGACTTAATCGTAAACTTCTTACCGACCGCATCAAAAAGATGTACGGAAAGGAACTGTCGGACGAATATATAGACAAACTCACACACCACTTTATATATAAGAATGATGAGACATCGCTTGCCAACTATTGCGCATCCATCACCATGTACCCTTGGCTGATAGGTGGCACGTCGTCAATAGGCGGCAACTCTACCGCTCCCACCAACCTCAAGTCTTTCTGTGGTGGTTTCATCAATATGGTGTTTATGGTCAGCTCTATGCTCTCTGGCGCATGCGCTACACCGGAGTTCTTGATGTATATGAACTATTTCGTTGGACTGGAGTTCGGCCAGGACTACTACAAGCGAGCTGATGAGGTGGTTGATTTGTCGTTGAAGAAGCGCACTATTGACAAGGTGATAACCGACAGCTTTGAGCAGATAGTTTATTCTCTTAACCAGCCCACCGGCGCACGTAACTATCAGGCTGTTTTCTGGAATATTTCCTATTATGACAGGTACTATTTCGATAGTCTTTTTGGCAATTTCTATTTCCCCGATGGAAGCCAGCCCGATTGGGAAGGACTGTCATGGTTGCAGAAACGATTCATGAAGTGGTTCAACGAGGAGCGCACCAAGACAGTGCTTACCTTCCCTGTCGAGACCATGGCCATGCTTACCGAGAATGGTGAATGTAAGGACAAGGAGTGGGGAGAGTTTGCAGCCGAGATGTACTCCGAGGGTCACAGCTTCTTCACATATCTCAGCGACAATGCCGACAGCCTCAGCTCTTGCTGTCGTCTGCGTAATGAGATACAAGACAACGGGTTCAGCTATACGCTGGGAGCCGGTGGAGTTTCGACCGGTTCGAAGAGCGTGCTCACTATCAACCTGAATCGTTGCATACAGTATGCTGTCAATCACAATCTCGACTATAAGGAATATCTCTCTCATGTTATTGACCTCTGCCACAAGGTGCAGTTGGCTTATAACGAAAACCTCAAGGAACTTCAGAAGAATGGAATGCTTCCGCTGTTTGATGCAGGTTACATCAACTTGAGCCGTCAGTATCTCACCATCGGTGTCAATGGTCTGGTAGAGGCTGCCGAGTTTATGGGACTGAAGATTAATGACAATCCCCAGTATCTGGAGTTCGTTCAGACAGTCTTGGGACTGGTTGAGAAGTACAACAAGCAATACCGCAGCAAGGAAGTCATGTTCAACTGTGAGATGATACCTGCCGAGAATGTGGGTGTTAAGCATGCCAAGTGGGATAGGGAGGATGGTTACTTCGTTCCCCGTGATTGCTACAACTCTTATTTCTATGCGGTGGAAGATGATTCGCTGACTGTGATTGATAAGTTCAAACTCCATGGCGCTCCTTATATCGAACATCTTACTGGAGGTTCGGCTCTGCACATGAATCTTGAAGAGCATTTGAGCAAAGACCAATACCTGCAGTTGTTTAAGGTAGCTGCCAAGGAAGGCTGTAATTATTTCACCTTCAATATCCCCAATACCGTTTGTAATGATTGTGGACACATCGACAAGAGATACCTCAAAGAGTGTCCTGTCTGCAAGAGCAAGAATGTAGATTATCTTACGCGCATCATAGGTTATCTCAAGCGCGTAAGCAATTTCTCACAGGCCCGACAGGCTGAGGCTGAAAGAAGATACTATGCTAAAGTACGTTAATACAGGCATCGTTTTCCAAGAGATACCCGACGAGGTGACACTGGCAATTAATATCAGTAATTGCCCGTGCCACTGTCCCGGGTGTCACAGCAAGTTTCTTTGGGAGGATGTGGGTGCTCCATTGACGACAGAAGTGCTGGATGAGTTCATTGCCAAGTTCGGCAGCAACATTACCTGCATCTGTTTCATGGGTGGAGATTCTGACCCTTCCTATCTTAGCCAGCTTGCTGCCTATATCCACGCCAAATACCCTCATTACAGAGTAGCGTGGTATAGTGGGCGACTCCGTATCTCTTCCCAGGCATCCAAGAACGTCTTTGATTATATCAAGGTGGGCCCATACATAGCCCATCTTGGTTCTCTCAAGTGCAAGACCACCAACCAGCGTCTCTACAAACTGGATGCTGCGGGTGACATGCAGGATATAACCTATCGCTTCTGGTCACGATGATGATGGAGAAAGGACATAGACCGGCCATTGCCGTAATAGATGGTAATACGTTGGCAGCAATAGGATTGAAGACTATTCTCCAGCGTATTATGCCTATTATGGATGTCGAACTCTGTGGCTCCTTCAATGAGTTTGAGGCTTCTGTCCCAGACAGGTATTTCCACTTCTTTGTTTCGGTCAACATCGTCCTTGCCCACCGCATGTTCTTCCTGGAACATAGCCGCAAGACGATAGTGCTTACCACTTCCAGTGAAAGCCTTACGGGTTTTCATAGTATTAATGTCAATGTGTCAGAGGATATTCTGGTCAAGTCGCTGCTTATGCTGGAGCAGCATGCCCATTCTCGCGGACGCAACTTGCCTATGGATGTTCCTGCCGGTAATGCCGGAATACTTACCGATAGGGAGATAGAAGTTCTGGTATTGATTGTTGAGGGGTATATCAACAAGGAGATTGCCGACAAGCTGCATATTGGTTTGACCACAGTCATCTCCCATCGCAAGAACATCATGGACAAACTTGATGCGCGAAGCGTATCGGCCCTTACTATCTATGCTGTCACGCATGGATATATAGATATCGCAAATATCTGATTTTTCTTACTTTTTTCTTATAAGAATGGCGACAAGAGATGTCCTACCCATCCCCTGAACTTTTGCCACGGGGTGCGCCATTCATCCCATTTCTGTTCGTCCAGGAGAAAACAGTCCTTCTTGTTGTCTTCGAAGAGATTGTCCAATTCGCGGGTAGTATGGCTGTCCACGATTACAGCATTGGCTTCATAGTCCCAGCTCAGACTGCGTGCATTCAGATTGGCACTTCCCACGGTGCACACTTTCCCATCGACCATGATAATCTTGGTGTGATGGAACCCAGGCGTGTACATCCATATCCTGCAACCGTGTTTCATCAGTTTGTGGGCATTGTAGAAGCCACAATCTGGCGTCAGAGGGATGTCGCTGTGGGTAGAGAGCATTATCTCTACCTTTACACCACGCTTGATAGCATTCTTGAACGCTTTCTTGAGTTTCCTGTTCAATGTGAAGTAGGGGTTGATGAGCTTGATGCTGTCTTGGGCACAGTTGATGGCGTTCTCGTAGAAATATCTGATTATATCATTGCTTGTGCGAGGCTCGCGATTGATAATGCCCACAACCTTTTTCCCCCGACTCTCTGTGGTGTCTGGTTTCAGCCCTGTAAAGTAAGAGGTGTCGGTATAGTCACCGCGATAATACTGGGCACCATGGACATTCTGGCCAGTAGTCTTGTTCCACATCTTCAGGAAGATACGTTGCAGCGTATTTACCTCGTTGCCATCCAGACGGCAGTGCATGTCATGCCATGAGCCAACCTTTTCCGTTCCCTTGATGTAGTAGTCTGCCACATTCATACCGCCGATATACGCTATGCGTCCGTCGATGACCACAATTTTGCGGTGGTCGCGTGTCAAGACGTGGTTTATCCAGGGGAAGACGATGGGGTCAAACTTGTATATCTCTACACCTTTGGCGCGTATGGTGTCCAGATGGCGCTGCTTGAGTGGACGGTTGTTGGAAGAATTGCCAAAAGCGTCGAAAAGCGCTCTGACCTCAACACCGTGTTGGGCCTTCTCTTCGAGCAGATGGAACAGCTCGCGGGCAATCGAGTCATTTCTGAAGTTGAAATACTCCAGATGTATGGAGTGGCGGGCGTTCCTGATGGCTTGAAACATATCCTCAAACTTTTCCCGCCCCGTAGCAAGCAAGGTTACGGAATTGTTGTGAGAGAAACTTACGCCCCTCTCCTTCAGTTTGTTTACGATAACAGAGTCTGATGTCTGTGCGTTGGCACAGACACAGACTAACAATACTATGATTGTTGTTATGATATGTTTCACCTTTGGTTTTGTAATGTATTAAATCATGCAACTGTAGTGGTCCACTACGCCCAGTAGTTTGTTTTCTTCGTTTACTACCAATACTGTATGCACCTTGTATTGATGCATGATGCGTTGTATCTCGGTTATCTTGGTTGATGGCAATACCGATTTGGGTGTTGTCGTCATGATGTCTTTCACCTTCTTGTCAAAGAACTTCTCACGCCATTTCTCCATAGCTCTGCGTATGTCGCCGTCGGTAATCAGACCGATAACCTTGTCGTTCTCTGTCGATACACCCAGACCCAATTTGCCTTTGCTCACCAGTATGATGGCGTCGCCAAGGTTCATGTTCTTGTCGATTACCGGCAGGTCGTGGCTTATCATGACGTCTTCAGCTGTGGTCAGCAGGCGTTTGCCCAACTCGCCACCTGGGTGGAACTGGGCGAAATCGCGAGGTTCGAAATGTCTTACCTCCATCAGAGCCACAGCCAGCGCATCGCCCATAGCCAGTGCAGCGGTGGTGCTGCTTGTCGGGGCGAGGTTGAGCGGGCAAGCCTCCTTCTTCACCCATACCTTGATGTGGGCATTACTGTATTTTGCGAGCAGCGAGTTCTCGTTGCCCGTCATCGAGATGATGGGTATGTTCATGTGCAGTACCATGGGGATGAAGCGGAGCAGTTCGTCGGTCTGTCCCGAGTTGCTCAGCGCCAGCACGATGTCATCCGAAGTCATCACTCCCAAGTCTCCATGGAAAACATCCAATGGGTTGATGAAGAATGCGGGTGTTCCCGTTGACGACAGCGTTGCGGCAATCTTGGCTCCGATATGTCCGCTTTTGCCTACACCTGTCACGATGATTTTACCCTTGCAGTTGTAAATCATGTTGACAGCCTTGTCGAAATTCTCGTCCAGCTGTGGAATCAGTTCCAGCAGAGCCTGTGCCTCGTCTTCGAGACACTGCTTGGCGTATTGGCGTATTTGTGTGAGTTGTGTTGTCATAAGAGTTCTGTGATTAAGTTTTCCAGTTTGTCCAATGGTAACATGTTCGGTCCGTCGCTGAGTCCCTTGTCCGGATTGGGGTGTACCTCAAAGAAGTAGCCATTGGCGCCGAAGGCCTTGGCTGCCTTGGCCATGGCGGGTATGAACTGTCGGTCGCC
>ERZ780125.279-NODE-279-length-19123-cov-27.9207_pt1 | contig 19123 bp, 17 predicted proteins | sample MGYA00433082_ERZ780125 | MGnify/ENA primary metagenome ERZ780125 (study PRJEB29588, sample SAMEA1970465) | human gut metagenome | biome: human gut; feature: human-associated habitat; material: faeces | place: Denmark | collected 2008/2010 ... | reverse complement strand
ATCAGCGAGCTTTTTCTCGTACAGACCTCCTGGCTTTTTCAGGCGGTCAGCAGGAAGAGTAGTTGTGCTGATGTCGAAATTACTTTCGATGATGTCCTGGATGCTCTGAGGCAGACTCTCCCAGCCACCACCAAAGTTGCGCTCCAAGAGTTCGATGAGCTTATTGGCGGTGATGTGACTTACATTTTCGTAAGTAAGATCAGTAACACGCATGATAGGGCGCTTTTTGATGGCATACTTTTCTTTCTTGTCGTTGATACGGAAAGTGCCAATCTTAAAGCCGCGTGCCATCAGTTTGTCAATCACTTCAGGACGGTCTACCGTCACTGGTTCCATTTCGAATGCGCTGCGGATCACTGCGATATACTTGTTCTGGTAATCCTTGAGGTCAGCATCCTTTTCTGCTGCTTCCCAAAGACGGAACACATCGTTCTCCTGCAATTCCCAAATGCTACTTTTAGTAACATTCTTCAGTGTTAATATTTTATCTTTATTCATCTTCAGTTATGTTTGTGTGTGCAAAAGTAAGTACTTCTTTTTATATATCCAAATTTTCTTGCTGTTTTTTTGTGTTTTTGGTCACTTTTTTATTTGGAATTCGATTTTTTTCATTACCTTTGCACGTACTATGAGTGAACCATTAGCTGAAAGAATGAGACCTCACACGCTTGCTGACTATGTAGGACAGCAGCATTTGGTAGGTGAGGGGGCCGTGCTGCGCAAGATGATTGACGCAGGGCGCATATCCTCTTTTATCCTCTGGGGACCCCCTGGAGTGGGCAAGACTACCCTTGCTCAAATCGTGGCACAAACTATCAAGGTGCCGTTCTTCACCCTCTCTGCGGTGACCAGTGGCGTAAAGGATGTCCGCGAGGTGATAGAAAGAGCAAAGAGTGGTAGATTCTTTAATTCGGCTTCTCCTATATTATTTATTGATGAGATTCACCGTTTCTCCAAGAGTCAGCAGGATTCGCTTTTGGGTGCGGTAGAGAAGGGTATTGTTACGCTGATAGGTGCTACCACCGAGAATCCTTCGTTCGAGGTGATTCGTCCGCTGTTGTCCAGGTGTCAGCTCTATGTGCTCAAACCGCTCGAAAAGGCTGATCTTGAAGGGCTTCTGCATCGTGCCATTACGCAGGATGTAGAACTCAGAGAAAAGAATATTAAGTTGGAAGAGACGGGCGCGCTGCTGCGATATAGTGGTGGAGATGCCCGCAAACTGCTCAATATTCTGGAACTGGTGGTAGAATCTGCCGGCTCTTCAGAGATTGTGATTACCGACAAGATGGTAGAAGAGCAGTTGCAGCAGAATCCGCTGGCTTACGATAAACAGGGTGAGATGCATTATGATATTATCTCAGCCTTTATCAAGAGTATTCGCGGAAGCGATCCCGATGCTGCGCTCTATTGGATGGCGAGGATGATAGAAGGAGGAGAAGACCCGCAGTTTATAGCCCGTAGGGTTGTGATTAGTGCCTCTGAGGATGTGGGACTTGCCAATCCGAATGCACTCCTGCTTGCCAATGCTGCCTTCGATACGGTGATGAAGATAGGGTGGCCCGAAGCGCGTATCGCCCTTGCTGAGGCTGTGGTGTATCTTGCCACGAGTCCGAAGAGCAACAGTGCTTATCTGGGCATTAATGATGCGCTGGCTACTGTACGTCAAACGGGTAATCTGCCAGTTCCGCTTCACATCCGCAATGCTCCTACCAAACTGATGAAAGATTTGGGCTATCATGACGGATATAAGTATCCTCACGATTATCCTGGACATTTCACTGAGCAGCAGTATCTGCCAGACGAACTGAAGGATGCCCGCTTCTGGCATGCGCAGCATTCACCTTCCGAGGAGCGCCTCTACAACTGGATGGTTACCTGCTGGGGAGAAAGATTCAAGAATTAGTGATTAGAAAGAATAATTAGGAATTGATATTTAGAGCAACTAACTGATACGAGAAAATGATGATACATGGCGATCCTGAATTCGTGCTCACGCTTCATAGCGTGATAGAATTCATCGGTACATTTGCTTTTGCCCTTTCGGGCATTCGTCTGGCAGCAAGTAAGCACTATGATTGGCTGGGCGGTTTTGTTTGTGGTGTGGCTGTAGCCATAGGTGGTGGAACCATACGAGATGTGATGCTTGGTGTGCGCCCGTTTTGGATGTTGAGCCCTATCTACCTGATTTGTACGCTGTTTGCGCAGTTGGTAGTGATTGCTTGCCACCGCTATCTCAAGCGTCTTGACAATACCTGGTTTCTGTTTGATACCTTGGGCTTGGCGCTTTTCAATATTGCGGGCATCCAGAAGTCGCTCGAATGTGGTTTCTCTTTTTGGGTAGCCATCATCATGGGCTGTATCACGGGTGCTGCAGGCGGTGTTATCCGCGATGTGCTTCTTAATGAAGAGCCGGTCATCTTCCGGAAGGAGATTTATGCGATGGCTTGTGTCGCCGGTGGTTTGGCTTATTGGGGATTGAGCTATCTGGGTGTGAGCCTCTATATTACGGTGATTGTAGCTTTCAGTGTAGTTTGCGCCATCCGATTGCTGGCTGTAAGATACCATATTTCACTCCCGAAGCTGAGGGATGAAGAACAAACTGTAGAATGAAAAGGAAAAAATGAAATTGATAAATAACAGATAACAGATGAAAAGACTGAAAGCGATTTTGATGCTCGTTGTTGCAATGATGCTGATGTCGTCGGCAACAATGATGGCTCAGAACAAACGAGAGTTTCGTGGAGCCTGGATACAGTGCGTTAACGGACAGTATCTGGGTAAGAGTACGCAGCAGATCCAGGCGATGCTTACCAGACAGCTTGATGAACTGCAGAAGGATGGCGTGAATGCGATCATCTTTCAGGTTCGAGCCGAGTGTGATGCTCTGTATAAGAGTGATTTAGAGCCTTGGAGCAAGTTTCTTACGGGGGTGCAGGGAAAGGCTCCTTCTCCTTATTGGGATCCGTTGCAGTGGATGATAGAGCAGTGTCATAATCGTGGCATGGAGCTTCATGCTTGGATTAATCCTTATCGTGCCAAGCATAGCGTAACTTCCTATGAGCAGGTTTCGCCGAAGAATATCGTGAAGAGGCGTCCTGATCTCTGTTTTCAGTATGGCAAGCTGACGCTGTTGAACCCTGGGTTGCAGGCTGCAGCCGACTATATTTGCGAGGTGGCTGTGGACATTGTAAGCCGATATGATGTTGATGGATTCCATATTGATGATTATTTCTATCCATATCCAGAGGCCGGACGTCAGATTCCTGATCAGCAGCTCTTCCGCCAGCAGTCGCGCGGCATGCGAAACATAGGTGATTGGCGCCGTGATAACGTGAGCCGGTTTGTAAAGCAGCTCAGCGAATCCATTCATGCCGTTAAGCCTTGGGTCAAGTTTGGTGTTTCTCCATTCGGCATCTACCGCAACAAGCGTACCGATCCTAATGGTTCAGAAACTTTCGGCCTCCAGAATTATGATGATCTTTATGCAGATGTTTTGCTTTGGGTGAATAATGGTTGGATAGACTATTGTGTGCCTCAGATTTATTGGGAGATAGGCAATCGTGCTGCCGATTACAAGACGCTCATAACCTGGTGGAATAAGCATGCTGGCAACCGCCCATTATATATAGGTGAAGATATAGAGCGTACAGCTAAGTTTGCTGACCCAGTCAATCCGCGCAGTCATCAGTTGCCTGCCAAGCACCGTTTGCATCAGCAGATGAATAATGTGAAGGGCACTGTGCTCTGGTATGCGCAGACTGCTGCCGATAATGTAGGTAATATCGGACATACACTCCGCAATAATTATTGGAAGTATCCAGCATTGCCACCTTCTATGCCTTTCCTTGATAATAAGGCGCCAAAGGGGGTAAAGGGTCTCAAGCTGATGTGGACCGAGAAAGGTCCGCTGCTGGTATGGAAGGCTCCTAAGGCTAGCAAGAAAAAGTGGGGCGATCAGGTGAACCGTTTTGCTATCTACCGTTTTGAGAAAGGAGCTAAGGTAAATCTCAATGATGTTTCTGCACTCCAGGCAGTAACTTATGATAATTTCTATCGCATCCCTTATGTGAGTGGCAAGAAATATGTGTATGTAGTAACTGCTCTCGACCGGGTAGGAAACGAAAGTAAAGGTAAGAAAAAGAAAATTTCTTTTTAGATTGGTTAGATGATATAAACGGAAAGACCGTTAAAAACAGAAAAACCGTTGTACTCGATAGGAGAGAGTGCAACGGTTTTTTATTTTGTTGGGATGGGGGAGCGGGTAGTCCTTTCATCCTGTATTTTTTTATTCTTTCAGCAGGTCGTTCAGGAAGTTATCCAGATCGTTGTCCAGATTCTCCATCAAGTCACCACCTACGATGATTGTATCATCGTCAGCAAGATAGAGCTCGCCAATATGCTCTTTATCCTCATCTTCGAGCACAAAGCTGTATGGCTTGAGAATGCCGAGATGATCTATGGTATCAGCCTGTTTGCGCAATACATCGCGAAGCAGCTTTGCTACCTCGTCGTAGAAGTCTTCATCCTTGTTTTCTATCCATTGCTCAACAACGCAGCGGGTAATCTCGTTGTCATCGTCGTCAAAGGCCAGGAGTTCGCCACTATCTTGCGAAACCCTTACGTGGATGTCGGTCATTTGAGAAGTCTCGTCGTCAGATTCTGGCGCTGGGAACTTTTGAGCCACTTTTCTGATAAAGCGCTCTACTTGCATGATTGTTTGCTCTAATGTTTCCATATCAATTCTTTAATAATCAATGCAAAGATACATAAAAAATTGATATCACCAAAAGAAGTTGCTAAAAAAAAGCATTTTTGCTTTTAATTTGTTTTCAAATACCCCGATTTTTAGGGCATAGATAACGTTTACGCTCCTTTTTCATATTTTCTTTTCGATTTTGTTTGCCATTTCTAAATAATGTAGTATCTTTGCACTTGAATTGCAAAAATGCAATCTCAACATTACAAATGAATAATAAAATAAAACATTCTGGCATCGTAGAGAGCGTAGAAGAAGGTTGTGTGTGCATTCGCATTGTACAGTCGTCAGCCTGCAGCGCTTGCAAGGTGGCTGCTCATTGTACTGCATCAGAATCGAAAGAGAAGATGATAGAGGTTTCTACCTCAGAGGCGTCTCTATACCACAAAGGCGATAGCGTGGTGGTGACTGCTGATTCGGCTGTAGGCTTCAGAGCCAGTTTCTATGGCTATCTCTTGCCGCTGATACTGATGGTGATCGCTTTGGTGGGTGTACTGAAAGCTACTCACTCAGAGGGAGCCGCTGCGCTCTCGGCATTGGGCATTCTCATTCCATACTATGTGGTGCTCTACTTATTCAGAAACAAACTTAAAAACAAACTGAGCTTCTCTATTGAATCATAGGGTACGTGATGTGCTTCTGTAGTTTTAGTGGAGAACTCTTGTTTTAAAACAAAGAAAAAATAACAAAACAAAACACAAAAAATTATGAATTTTATTTTGATTGCTGTCTTGGTTCTCGGAGCAATCGCGCTGATTGCAGCGCTGGTTCTCTTCGGAGTATCTAAGAAGTTTGCCGTCGAAGAAGACCCTCGCTTGGGCCAGGTAGGAGAGGTTCTGCCAGGTGCCAACTGTGGTGGTTGCGGTTTTGCCGGATGTTCCGGTATGGCTGCAGCTCTGGTGAAGGGTGCTGATGCCGGTTCTATCGATGGACTGATGTGTCCGGTAGGTGGTGCCGACGTGATGGGCAAGGTAGCCGACCTTTTAGGTATGGCAGTAGCCAATACCGAGCCAAAGGTGGCTGTGGTTCGTTGTAATGGTACTTGCGAGAATCGTCCTCGCATTGCCGAGTATGATGGTTTGCACACTTGTGCAGCTATGAATTCATGTGGCGCTGGCGAAACAGGCTGCGGGTTCGGCTGTCTGGGTTGTGGCGATTGCGTGGCTGCCTGCCAGTTTGGCGCAATCTCTATCAATCCTGAAACTGGCATTCCTGAGGTTGATGAAGAGAAGTGTACGGGTTGTGGTGCTTGTGCCAACGCTTGTCCACGTCACATCATCGAGCTCCGTAAGAAGGGTCCTAAGGGCCGTAGAGTTTACGTTCAGTGCGTAAACCACGACAAGGGTGCTGTTGCCAAGAAGGCTTGTAGCGTTGCTTGCATCGGATGCGGTAAGTGTCAGAAAGTCTGCAAGTTTGAGGCTATTACCATTGAGAACAATGTGGCTTATGTTGACTTCAATAAGTGCCGCATGTGTACCAAGTGTGTTGACGAATGCCCAACAGGTGCTCTCGTAAAAGTTAATTTCCCAGTTAAGAAAAAGGAGGAATAATCATGAATTTGAGAACTTTTAGAATTGGTGGAGTTCACCCAGAAGAGAATAAAATTACTGCCGAGATGGCTACTCAGGTAGCTCCTCTCCCTAAGCAGGCTATTTTCCCACTTGGTCAGCACATCGGTGCTCCTGCCAAGCCTGTTGTTGCCAAGGGCGACAAGGTGAAGGTGGGTACACTCATTGCTGAGGCTGGTGGCTTTGTGAGTGCTCCTATTTACAGTTCCGTATCAGGAACTGTGTTCAAGGTAGATACATCTATTGATGCTACCGGTTATCGCAAGCCTTGCATCATTATTAATGTAGAAGGCGATGAGTGGGAGGAGAGTATCGACCGCTCTGATAAACTCGAGACGCTTGAGGCTCATACTGAGCTTACTCCAGAGGAAATCGTAAACCGCATCAAGGTAGCAGGTGTCACTGGTATGGGTGGTGCCGGTTTTCCTACCTTCATCAAGCTTTGTCCTCCTCCAGGAGCCAAGGCTGAGTGCGTCATCATCAACGGTGTAGAGTGTGAGCCTTATATCACAGCCGATTATCGTCTGATGATGGAGCATGCCGATGAGATTCTTGTTGGCTTGAACCTCCTGATGAAGGCGGCTAAGGTAGAGAAGGGCTATATCGGTATCGAGGATAATAAACCTGCTGCCATCAAACTCTTCGAGGAAAAAACTGCTAATGACGCTCGTATCGAGATTGTACCTCTGGCTAAGAAGTACCCTCAGGGAGGTGAGAAGCAACTGGTGGATGCCGTTATCCGCCGTCAGGTTCCTGCTCCTCCAGCTATCCCGGTCAACGTTGGAGCAATTGTTCAGAATGTAGGTACTGCCTTCGCTGTTTATCAGGCAGTTATGAAGAATAAACCTCTCTTCGAGCGCTATACTACCGTAACCGGTAAGCAGGTGAAGAATCCGGGCAACTTCCTCGTACGTATGGGTACTCCATTCTCTCAGATGATAGAGAATTGCGGCGGTTTGCCAGAGGGCGACAACAAGGTGCTGGCTGGTGGTCCGATGATGGGTAAGGCTGTAATCAGCCTCGATGTACCGGTAACCAAGGGTACCAACTCAATCACCGTATTGACCGATGCTGATGCTCATCGCAAGAAGGCTCAGCCATGTATCCGCTGTGCCAAGTGTGTGGATGCCTGCCCAATGGGCCTGGAGCCATACTTGCTCGCTACCCTGAGCGTAGTGAAGGATTATGAGCGCCTGGAGGCAGAAGAGGTAACATCCTGCATCGCCTGCGGTTCATGCCAGTTCACCTGTCCTTCACATCGTCCTATCCTCGATAATATTATCAATGGTAAGGGTGCGGTAATGGGCATTATCAGATCTCGCAACGCCAAGAAGTAAGCGTTCACGTCAAGAATGAATTTCATTTAAGAAAGAATTTAAAAGATAAAATGGGAAAATTAATCGTTTCATTATCGCCACACGCTCATGGAAATGAGAGCGTAGAGAAGAACATGTACGGAGTGATTATCGCTCTCGTGCCTGCCATCCTCGCATCTTTCTATTTCTTCGGCTTGGGTTCAGCAGTCGTTCTGCTTACCTCTGTGGCAGCCTGCGTCTTCTTTGAGTGGGCAATTACAAAATATCTCCTGAAGGAGGAAACCAGCTTGCTCGATGGTTCTGCCATCATCACCGGTCTCTTGCTCGGCATGAACTTGCCAAGTAACCTTCCTCTCTGGATCATCATCATCGGTGCCCTGTTTGCCATCGGTGTAGGTAAGATGAGCTTCGGCGGTTTGGGTAACAATCCTTTCAATCCTGCGCTGGTTGGCCGTTGCTTCCTGCTCGTCAGCTTCCCTGCCCAGATGACTTCATGGCCTGTGGCTGGACAGATGCTCAGCTATACTGATGCTACAACCGGTGCTACTCCGCTGGCTATCATGAAGACAGCCATCAAGACGGGCGATGCTTCAGTTCTCAACCAGTTGCCTGATGCGATGGGCATGCTCTTCGGTGCCACTGGCGATACTTTCGGTGCCGGTACTACCGGTGAGGTTTGTGCATTCGCCCTCTTGCTCGGTTTGGCTTACATGCTCTGGAAGAAGGTCATTACCTGGCATATTCCAGTCAGTATCATCGCTACCGTATTCGTTTTCAGCGGTTTGTTGCATTTGGCTAATCCTGTTTATGCCAATCCTCTGGCTGTCATCTTCAGTGGTGGTCTGATGCTCGGTGCCATCTTCATGGCTACTGATTATGTAACCTCTCCGATGACCCACAAGGGCATGCTTATCTACGGTGTATGCATCGGTCTGCTGACCGTCATCATCCGTAACTGGGGTAGCTATCCAGAAGGTATGTCGTTCGCCATTCTTATCATGAATGCGTTCACACCTCTTATTAACACATACGTTAAACCAAAGCGCTTCGGTGAGAAGCCAGCTAAGAAATAAGGAGGACAGAGACATGCAGAAATTAGAATCATCATTAAAGAACATGGTGCTTGTGCTGGTGGGCGTAGCGCTCATCGTAGGTGCCGTGCTTGCATATATCAATCATCTTACATCTGGTCCTATCGCCGAGAAGGCTGCACAGAGTCTGGCTGCCGGTATCAAGAGCGTGATGGGTACAGAAGACCTCCAGGTGGCTGAACCTGAAGAGGTGAAGCAGGAGTTTGGCGGTAAGGAATTCTCTTTCACCATCCACAAGTGCTCTGACAAGAGCGGCAAGCAGCTGGGTGCTGCCGTAGAGAGTACTACCGGTGGTTTCGGTGGCGACTTGAAGGTGCTCGTAGGTTTCGATACTGAGGGCAAGATTATGGGTTATACCGTGCTTCAGGCTTCAGAAACTCCAGGTTTGGGTGCCAAGGCTGCTACCTGGTTCCAGAAGGACGGAAAGGGTAGCATCATCGGTAAGACTCCAATGGATGGCGACCTCCACGTAAGCAAGGACGATAAGAATGGCAATGCAGTAGATGCCATTACCGCTTCTACCATTACCAGCCGCGCCTTCCTCAAGGCTATCAACCAGGCTTATGCCGTATATGCCAAGAAGGATGTTGACGGCGAGAGCGGTGCATCTCAGAAAGCAGATGCAGAGAGTGGTGCATCTAAAGTTGAACATAACGAAAAGAAAGGATAAACCGATATGAGTAATGTTAAGATTTTGATGAACGGACTCATCAAGGAGAATCCAACCTTCGTGTTGCTTCTCGGTATGTGTCCTACTTTGGCTACAACAACCAGCGCCATCAACGGTCTCTCTATGGGATTGGCTACCATGGCGGTGCTGATTTGTACCAATTTTGTTATTTCCTGTATCAAGAAGATTACCCCGGATATGGTTCGCATCCCTGTTTTCATCGTAGTGATTGCAGCCTTCGTAACCATCCTTCAGATGTTGATGAGCGCTTATGCTCCTGACAGCATCAATCAGGCGCTGGGTATTTATATTCCGCTGATTGTAGTAAACTGTATCATCCTGGGTAGAGCAGAGAGCTTTGCTGCCAAGAATTCGCCTATAGCCAGCCTCTTCGATGGCATTGGTTGCGGTTTGGGTTTCACCCTCGGTTTGACCATCCTGGGTAGTGCCCGCGAGATTCTCGGCGCAGGTAGTGTATTCGGTATCACTCTGTTGCCGGAGACTACCAACATTCTGATGTTCATCCTGCCTCCTGGAGCTTTCCTCACCTTGGGTTACATCATTGCTATATTTAATAAGGTAAAGAAGTAAGCGTAGGCATCGCTTCAAATCAATGAAATAAAATAGAAATTATGGAATATTTATTGATATTTATCTCTGCGATATTCGTCAACAACATCGTCTTGTCGCAGTTTCTCGGTATCTGTCCGTTCCTGGGCGTATCGAAGAAAGTTGATACAGCCATCGGTATGGGTGGTGCCATCGCTTTTGTCTTGACCCTGGCAACCATCATTACCTGGTGTGTTCAGAAGTATGTACTCGATCCGTTCGGATTGCAATATCTCCAGACCCTGGCATTCATCCTCGTGATTGCAGCCTTGGTTCAGATGGTAGAGATTATCCTGAAGAAGGTTTCTCCTGCACTTTATCAGGCACTCGGTATCTTCCTGCCTCTGATTACTACCAACTGTGCCGTGCTGGGTGTAGCCATCCTGGTTATCCAGAAGGATTACAATCTGCTAGAGAGCGTGGTTTACGCCTTCTCTACCGCTCTCGGCTTTGCCCTGGCTCTCATTGTCTTTGCCGGCATTCGCGAGCAGCAGGCTTTGGTCCGTATTCCTAAGGGCATGCAGGGCGTAGCTATCGTCATGGTAACTGCAGCGCTCCTCAGCCTCGCCTTCATGGGATTCTCGGGCGTAGATGGCGGTTTGAAATCGCTCTTCGGATTGGAGTAAAACTTTTACTGAAAGTTGATAAAATAATAATGGGAATTTGCGAATGGTATGAACCGATGCAAATTCCCATTTTTTGTACTTGATTTTTCTTTCTCTCTTACTTGAGGTCTTGATTTTTCTTAACTCTCTGTCTTTATAAACTTGAAATTTTAACTCTTTCTCTTTTCTTATCTTCTGTGTCCGAAGCTTCCACCGCCATTGTTCTTGCTTGGTGTAGAAGAGCGAGGGGTGAATCCGCCGCCACGGTTGCCAGACCCGCTGCTGAATGAACGGCTCATGCTGCTGCGGTTGCCCCCGAAGATATTACTTCTTCCGCTTCCGAAGCTGCTGTTTCCGAAACCACGGCTGCTGTTTCCGAAACCTCGGTTGTTGCTGGTGCTGCTGTTGCTGCTGCCGAAACCGCGGTTAGGGCGACTGTTGCTATTGCCGAAGCCCCGGTTGCTGCTGTTGCCGAAGCCTCCGTTGTTATTTCCGAAGCCTCCGTTCTGAGGACGGTTGCTGTTTCCGAAGCCAGCGTTGTTGTTAGGGCGGCTTGCATTACCGAAACCACGGTTTGGGTTCATCTGAGGTCTGTTCTCGCGGTTCAGATTTCCGAAAGATCTTCCTCTGCCGTAATCACCACGGTTGAATCCGTCTCTCATACCTACTCTAGGATATCCACCTGGGTGAGGGCCGCCAAATCTTCTTCCGTGATACCAGCTTCTGTTTCCGTTTACTCGCCAGCTATGACCTCCACGGTAAGATACGTAGAAGTGAGGGCGACCGAAGTAGAAATAGTCGCGGCGTGGATAGCGGGCGTAGATGCCGAAGTGCCAGTAGCCTGCATTCCAGTAGAGCGGACGGTAGAAATAGGTGGCATTGAGATATGTTCTATACTGCCAGTCGAGCAGGATATAGCTCAAATCCATATTGCGCTGGCGCCAGTAAGCACCATATAGGTCATCGTATGTATCTACACTCATCAGGTAGTCGAGGTTCACCTCGTAAGCTGCCTCATACTGGTCTTCCGTAAGATTGAGCTCGTAAGCCATCTTGTCTGTCAGGAAGAGAGCCTGCTGTCTTGCCTGCTCATAACTCATTGCAGAAGCGGTAGTGAATGTCATCATGAACATGACTACCAGAGCTATTATCATTCGTTTCATAATCGTATATCTTTTAATTGTTATACTTCATGTTTCTTTTTTCTGGTGCAAAGATACGATGTTTTTTGCTTCCACGGTCGGGATTTCCCCTAAAGGGGTGGGGGAAAATCCCTACTTCTTTATTTTGTGCCTGAGCAGTTCTATATATAATAAGGTATAGAACCGGAGTGGAGCGTAAAGGTTTGCGTGAAGTTTTTCGCTGTTTTTGGAACAATCAAACGAAATATTTACTACCTTTGCACTCAGAAAAAACAATCTGATGAATAGATTGGAATTTTAAAACGGAAAGTAAAATAATAAAGACAAAATAAACAAATCATGAAAGAGCTAAAAGCATTAAACAAGCGCACTGCTCCTAAGAGCGTCGCTCCAGAGAAAATCATTCAGTTTGGTGAAGGTAACTTCCTCCGTGCATTCGTAGATTGGATTGTATGGAATATGAACAAGAAGACCGACTTCAACGGTTCTGTCGTTGTAGTTCAGCCATTGGCTGGTGGTATGGTTGACTGGCTGAACGGTCAGGACTGCCTCTATCACGTAAACCTTCAGGGTAAGGAGAACGGCCAGGCTATCAACACATTGGAGCGTATCGACGTTATCAGCCGTGCACTGAATCCATATTCTCAGAACCAGGCATTCATGGCTTTGGCTGAGCAGCCAGAGATGCGTTTCATCATCTCTAACACTACAGAGGCTGGTATCGCATTCGATGACTCTTGCAAGTTTACAGATGCTCCTGCAGCTTCTTATCCAGGCAAGTTGGTTCAGCTCTTGTTCCACCGCTACAAGTTCTTCGAGGGCGACCCAACCAAGGGTATGATCCTGATGCCATGTGAGCTGATCTTCCTCAACGGTCACCACCTCAAGGAGTGCATCTATCAGTATATCGAGCTCTGGAAGGGCGATATGGGTGCTGATTACGAGGGCTTCAAGGAGTGGTTCACCAACCACTGCTACGTTTGCGCTACATTGGTAGACCGCATCGTTCCTGGTTTCCCACGCGATACCATCAAGGAGATCCAGCAGAAGATTTGCTACAAGGACAACCTCGTGGTTAAGGCAGAAAGCTTCCACCTCTGGGTTATCGAGAAGGCAGAAAATATGACAGTAGAGCAGATGCAGGAGGAGTTCCCAGCTCACAAGGCAGGTCTCCACGTGCTTATCACAGATAATGAGAAGCCATACCACGAGCGTAAGGTTACCCTGCTGAATGGTCCTCATACCGTATTGAGCCCTGTTACATACCTCAGCGGTGTAAACATTGTTCGCGATGCCTGCGAGCACCCGGTATTGGGCAAGTACATCCACAAGGTACAGTTTGAGGAGTTGATGCAGACGCTGAACCTCCCAATGGATGAGCTGCAGAAGTTCGCTTCTGACGTATTGGAGCGTTTCGAGAATCCATTCGTAGATCATCAGGTAACCAGCATCATGCTCAACTCATTCCCTAAGTTTGAGACTCGCGACCTGCCTGGTGTCAAGATTTATCTTGAGCGTAAGGGCGAGTTGCCACAGGGTTTGGTATTCGGTCTCGCTGCTATCATCACTTACTATAAGGGTGGTGTTCGCGAGGATGGTGCTCCTATCCAGCCAAACGATGACCAGAAGATTATGGACAAGCTCACCGAGCTTTGGGCTACCGGCGATACCCAGAAGGTAGCTGAGGGCGTATTGGGCTTCGACTATATCTGGCACGAGGATTTGAACAAGACAGTTCCTGGCCTTACCGAGTTGGTTAAGAAGGATCTTGACCTTATTCAGGAGAAGGGCATGCTGGAGGCTGTTAAGACTATCCTCTAATTAAAAAAAATGTTCGTTCATAGGTTCAAATAACGATTTAGATTTGAAAATAGTTATAAGGTTTTGTGTTAGTTGTTAGCTATAATCTTCTAGCTAATAGGTTAAAGGCGGGGAGCTTGTGAAAGCGCCTCGCCTTTTTGTTTATTGTCTGCTTTGTGATGTTTCTGAATCATTAATGACCTTAATGACCTTGTCCTTAATGACCGGATGGTTGATGATGAGCGGCACTCTTTCTACCACTACCATGGAAGTGTCGAGGCCCAATGCCTTAGGCTCGTCAATACCTATCTTGCTGATAAGAGCGTAGATACTCATCAGCAGGTTCTGTTGGCGATTATCTGAACTCTCCGGGTAATATACGCGGTGAATGATGATGAATCGGAAATCGCCCGGAATTCCGTATTTGCGCAGCGAAGGATAGGTGCTTTGCAAATCTACCTTTCCGTCTGTTACCAGATCTTCCACTACTTGTCGCAGATAGAGACTCACCCTAGGCTCTATGCGGAAACCAATGTGCATGGTTACGCTGTAGAGGGTGTCGGGAATCAGGGTCTCGCAGTTGTACTCCAGCGTGTCAGGAGTGTCAACAAACTCCATGTTGATAAGCCAGTAATGGTCAGCACGTTTCGGCTGCTTGTTGATGATGGAGTAGAGCAACTTGTCATCTACGGCACCTTCCTTGTTGGCGTGGTTCACATAAACCAGGTTGGAAGCGTACTTAGGGATGCTCTCGTCGGCCTTGATGTCGGAGATAATCTGATAATAATCATCCAGCGGTTTGGTGCTGATATAATGGCGACGTATCTTCATGGCTTTCACCCACACGTACATCATCAGGAACAGGATTCCTCCAATGAGCATCGTACACCATCCACCTGCAAGAAACTTTGACAGATTGGCAGTCAGGAAGATGGCTTCGATGATGCAGTATGCGCCCATAAACAGCATCGTGAAAATCCGTGCCACACCCTTACTGTGCAGGTAGAAACCGAGCAGCAGGGTAGTCATCAGCATGGTGATGGTGATGGCGAGTCCGTAGGCTGCCTCCATGTGCGAGGAGTCGCGGAAGAGCAGGATGATGAGAACCACGCCGATGTACATGGCGAGGTTGATCATCGGGATATAGAGCTGCCCCTTAACATGGGTAGGATGCTTGATTCGCATGCGCGGCCAGAAGTGCAGGTTCATGGCTTCGCTCAATATGGAGAAGGTTCCGCTGATGAGAGCCTGGCTCGCAACGATTGCCGCACCCGTGGCCATGATGATGGCGAAGAACAGCATGCTCTGCGGCATGATGGCAAAGAACGGATTCGCTGCCAGTGCCGTATCAGCATGATTCAGCACCCATGCTCCCTGTCCCAGATAGTTGAGAATGAGCATGGTCTTTACGAAGCCCCAGCTGATGGTGATGTTCTTTCTGCCGCAATGTCCCAGGTCGGAATAGAGAGCCTCTGCACCGGTAGTACAGAGAAATACGGCACCCAGAATCAGAAACCATTCAGGCGATTTTGCCAGCAGCATGGCTGCATAATAGGGGTTGAAAGCCTTCAGTATCCATGGGTAAGACGTGATGCTGAAAGCTCCCACCACGCCCAGCAGCAGGAACCATAGCAGCATAAATACGCCAAACGATTTGCCAATACTCTCTGTGCCAAACCGCTGCACGAAGAAGATGATGGTGATGATGGCAAGGGTGATGGGGATAACTGGCAGGTTGGGACTGATGCTTTCGAGTCCTTCGATGGCTGTGGTCACGGTGATGGCAGGGGTGATGATTCCGTCTGCCAGCAGGGTGCTTGCGCCAATGATGGCCAGTAGGTAAATCCACTTGTACTTGAGTCGGCGCAGCAAGGCATAGAGGGCGAGGATGCCTCCCTCGCCATTGTTGTCGGCACGCAGCGCCACGCATACATATTTGATGGTGGTCTGGAGGGTGAGTGTCCAGATGATGCATGACAGTGCGCCCAGGATGGTGCTCTCGCTGATGCTTTCACCCGTATGCAGGATAGCCTTCATCACATAGAGAGGTGATGTTCCGATGTCTCCGAATACAATGCCTAATGTAACGAGCAATCCCAGAAAGCCTACTTTGTGATGATTGCAGGCTACTGAACTTTCTGCTTTTTCTTTCATTTTTCTTCTCTTATTTAAATTAAATATTATCCTTTTTGGGACATGAAAATGTCCTTTGTGATTATAAATTTGCGTGCAAAGGTATAAACATAAGAGGTAAGATAGAATTTGTTTAACAAGATTTATCGGATTTAACCTTTATTCTTTGGCGATATGAAGAGAAGAATAGAGGCGAATGCCGATAAGACTACTCCCGAGAAACTTCTGAACCTTGCGAAACTTGAATCATTAATAAAGGCGGGGAGCTTGTGAAAGCGCCTCGCCTTTTGCATGTGTTTTGAAAGTTTCTTTTCAAGTGACTGTTGTAAAGAAAACAGTTATTCAATGATGTGGTTGATGACCATTCCTGCGATAGCCATTCCGAAGGTTGCGGTGATGTGACAGAGCGAACCGTTGATCTGTGCCTTAGTAGAGCACCATTCGTGTTCTACCAGTTGCTGGTCGCCCGGAGCATCATATACGGCAGTATCGGTACCCCTCTCTCCGCTAATGAGTTTGGCTTTCGGGCATAGGCATCCGCCCGTGCCGCAGGCTTTGTTCACCCCCTGGTTCTGCATCGGTTTTTCTTCACTGTATACGCACTGGAATTTTCGTCGTGGGAAGGTTTTGTTCTTCTTGAATTTCTTTCGCAGTGCTCTTGCCAGCGGGTCTCCATCCACCTTCCAGAATTCAGATTTTCTTACCATGAAAGGGTCGGTGCGCAGGGCAGCTCCCATAGAAGATATAAAGGTGATTTCCTTAGGCAGGGCAGTGGCACGCAGAATGAGGTCAGCCTTATCCTTGAGCGAGTCGATGGCATCGATGATGAAGTCGTATTGCTCCATGTGGAATTCATCGGCAGTTTCTGCCTGATATATTTTCTGATAGGCTGTGATGTTGGCATCGGGGTTGATTTCGAGCAGTCGGTTGCGCAGCGCCTCTACCTTCACTTCGCCTATGGTTCGGCTTGTAGCCATCAGCTGGCGGTTGCAGTTGGTTACGCATACCCTGTCGCTGTCTACGATTGTGATGTTTCTCACGCCGCTTCTCAGGAGTCCTTCTGCGCACCATGATCCTACTCCTCCGATACCGAAGATGAGCACTCTTGCCTTCTGAATTTTCTCAAGATTATCTTTTCCCAGGAGCAGTTCGGTGCGTCGCTGCATTCCCCGCTCCATTTTCGTTATTTTATTCTCCATTTTATTGTTTGTAAAGAATTCTAATGTATATATCTGATGCAAAGTTAGTGAATAAAATCCGATGTCGGCTGATATGAATAAATGTTTATAATTCTTTAACTCATTTCTTTATCCCATGCAGCTCGTTACTCCGAGCGTAGTAGCGATAGCGGTCAGAATGCTGATGGCTATCTGAAGAATTGTTTTCCAAGTGTTCGCTTTCATTTTTTTGAATGTTGAATGTTGAGTGTTGAATGTTGACTTTTTGTGGGCGGATAGGCTGGGGCTAGGGGCTAGCACCCTAGCCAGTCTATCCTTGGGCTATTCAAGGCCGTCGCCAGTATCGTCCTTGCCGGTAGTGCCGCCGCTTGATTCAGAGCCTTGGCCGTCGCTGCCCGTGCCACCGGTGGTTCCTGAGCCGCCCGGGGTTGAGCCGCCAGGAGTGCCGGTGTTGTCGGTGCCGGTGAAGGCGCCATACTCTTCAATCTTGCACTTCTTTCTGAGCTCGGAGTTGCTCCAGGTTTTGGTGTTGCGTACAATCAGGTGAACGCCCTCTACGCTGGCAGCGGTTACCTTGTCGCGGGTGTCTTCCGCTTTTGAACTCATGCCGATGGAGAAGAGGCCGAGACCTGAGAGGCGGACGCTCTTGCCGTCGAGAATCAACTCCTGCAAGTGGTCGAGAGCATCCATCAGTACACCGTGGATGGTGCCTCGGCTGTATGGCGATCCGTGGTCGGCGATGTGAGAAACGAAGCCTTCGAAATCTACTTCGCGGTCGGTTACTGAGGTGGCATACCACTTTTTCTTACCTGCGTTTTCTCCACTCTGTGGTGTACGCTGAATCTTACGATACTTCAATGTTCCTTTCTGTTCCATGTTCTTTTAGTGTTTAATGTTCTTTTTTAGTGTTTATGTTTAGGGTGTGTGGGAAGCCGCCGCCATCTTTTGTCCGGAGCTTGATGAGGCTTTTCCTAATCACGATGCAAAGATACGCATTTTTTCTGTAACTGCCAAATTTCAGGTTGCAGATAAGGGCTGTTTTCAGCAAAGGGGGATGGAGGGAGGAAGAGAAGGGAGGGGGACCTGCGATGGAATCGCAGGGAACGGGGGGCAGGCGGGGAGGCGAGGCGAGAGGGCGGCGGGGAGCGATTCTCGTTAATAAAGCAAAAAATATAGAGTTGAGGCTCGCTACTCTTAGAGTTATGAGGGATAAGTCATAGATTAGCGCAGAGAGAAACGCTATGGAGGGTGATTCTGGTGCTGCGTTTTGCTGACACTGACACTGACAGTTTTTGTTTCTGCTAGCTGCTCTAATAGGTAAAAGAATGTTAATATAATATTTTATATTTATATTAATATAAATATAACTTCTCTTCTTACTCTTTTACTACCCTCGGAAAAAATAACTGTCAGTGTCAGTGTCAGAAAATGATAGAAAAAATGTGTTCATTTGTTTGGTCATTCAAAAAAATATATATACCTTTGCGCTACTTTTCGCTTTAAGCGGGAATTGTATTAACAACTATATATTTTTAGATAAAGGATGAGGCCCTGCTGCTTTGTTTCCCGAGCCCAAGCTCAACAAACTTGAACCCCCGAACCGGAACCGCATCTTGTACTTTACCCTAAAAACACAATTTAAACTTATAAAATTTATGAAAGAAACATTAGAAGGGCATTTTTGTGGAGCTGATGATGAACATTACTTTGTTTATCCTAAGGAGAAAACTCCTTTTGAGTTGTATAAGAAAAAAAATACAACAGCGGAGAAGCAGAAAGAGAAGGTGGAGGATAAAAATGGGCAAAAACAGGTTTCTGTCAGCACCTACCACGATATGATTGATGACGTTAGCCAGAAACTGAAGATTGGATTCGAACAGTATATAATGGCGAAGGAAGGAGAGATTAACAAGCTGAAGAAGGAGCTAGCTAAAGAGAAGAGTATCTCCGATAGTCTGCTATCGAATAACCTGCAGCTGGTTCAGAATCTGGATGAGGCTAAGGAGGAAAATAAGGTTCTGTCTCAGAGTCTTGATAAGGTTCAGGCGGGATACAGGCAGCTGTCGCATAGTCTTCGCGAGGTTCAATCGGAAAATAAGCAGCTGGCTCAGAAGCTGGATAAGGTTCAATCGGAAAAACAGCAGCTGGCTCATGACTTGGAAGCAACTCAAGCGGAAAACAGGCAGTTAGCGTATAAACTACTGAAGTTTCGCAAGTGAATAAATATCAACTTGCTTGTTTATAAATATACATAT
>ERZ780125.272-NODE-272-length-19348-cov-3.04737_pt1 | contig 19348 bp, 8 predicted proteins | sample MGYA00433082_ERZ780125 | MGnify/ENA primary metagenome ERZ780125 (study PRJEB29588, sample SAMEA1970465) | human gut metagenome | biome: human gut; feature: human-associated habitat; material: faeces | place: Denmark | collected 2008/2010 ... | reverse complement strand
AAGGTGTTGCAGAAACGGCAGTCCATCTCCATCAACCGGCAGGATGTTTCCACCTCCATCAACACGCAGATGGACGCGCTCATTCCACCGAGTAAGATTTCCGGGCTTACGCAGGGAATGTTTGTCGGTTCTGTATCCGACAACTTCAACGAGCGTATCGAGCAGAAGATTTTTCATTGCGAGATTGTGGTGGATGCCGAAAAGGTGAAACGGGAAGAAAGTGCCTACAAGAAAATTCCCGTCATTACAAACTTCACGGACGAGGACGGCAACGACCGCATGAAGGAAACGGTGCAGGCGAACTACCGGCGCATCAAGGAAGAGGTGAAGCAGATTGTGCAGGAGGAACTGGAGCGTATCAAAAACGATCCGGTGCTGTGTAAACTGCTACCAGATAATGAGACTGTCTAACAAGTCCCCAAAATTGAAAATTATCCCTATCGAAGTTTGAAGTGACCCCCAAAAGTTGGATACAATTTTTTTGGGGGGCACTTCAGTTCTGACGGGTAAAATCGTAAAATTCGGACTTGTTAGACAAATACTTACGCGGTTTCAACCTCAGGTACTGAATCTATCGAATTGACAAATTTAACCAATTGCGGATCTGAATCTTTTTGTATGAGGTTTCGGAGACTCTTTTTCAATTCATAAGCATCATCCCCTGCTGTATTTATTAAATCCATATAAAAATCTTTGTTTTGCAGAATCAATGAACGGCATGCCCCATCGGAAATTACAGGTTTCACTATTTTATCAATAACGTCTCCAGCTTGACTTTTCAAATTACCATGCGATCTAAGCCATGTTTCGAAAAATTGAAACTTTATTGCATTGATAGTCTTTTTACCGATGCAGAAATCATTTCTTATATCGGTAACTGTCGATTTAATTTTTCGTTTATCCAATCTTTCAACTATATTCTTGAAACAATTAGGGAAAGGATTCAAACTTTGAGTTCCAGAAGCAATATCCATCAGAATCTTTTTGCCAAATTCAGTCAAGTTATCTGGCAAGGATTTGATTTTAGCCAGTAAATGTTTTATTGCGACAAACCAATAATATGATGTATGTGCTGTTCTTTGGGCGTATAATGTATCAACACTTATTTCAGACAACGCTTCGAACGCTATTTTATTGATATGATCGGTCAGGACATTGCTTATTTTAGTGGTCAAATCGTAAAAAGATGCGTCAGGAATTACATCTTTAATATTGTTCTTAGTGATATACTTATCCAAATCGGTATTCCACTCTGCTAAATGCTCGATAAATACCTCATCCGTTACACCTATTCTGTTCTTAATATCTTCAAATTGGGGCAATATGTCTGAGAGCAATAATTTATAGCCAAGTTTATGATTTACCATGTATTGTAGTGTTTCATTTAATAGCGGTATATTCCATCCCACACTATTTACTAATAAGTCTCCATGATCCACATAATAGTCCATGAGTTCTGCAACATATTTTATATCTCCACCCTCTATTAAGGAAACGGAATGACCATGTGCCAATTGCATGGCGACTAAATCGTAATATCCAGACTCTTTAATGTTTCGGCCATCAGTTTCTAATTCAGAATGCAACTGATTTATGTAGGTTGAATCTAACGTTACAGGTAAAGGTCTTTCTTCGTCAGATGCCAATAAACGATAGGTTGTAAATATAGCCCCTATATTATCTTTATTTACATTCTGTTCATCAATGCAATTCGTGATCGCTTGCAAAAGCGTTGGAAACGTATAGGTAGAATTATCTTTTAACGTTTTTACAATATCTGCATGGTCGAAATTATCGGGTAGTAAGTTTGCCAAATAATTATCGAGCGCCTCCGAATTTGTTGCTACTTGATAATATTTATATGCTTTAGTTGTCGCGTTATCCCGATAGGCAGCATCTGTTGCATTTGCAGCTTGAATATAATCGATAAATGTATTTGGCTTGACTGTTTTTGCTTCAATCAATGACGTAAAATCGCACGCCAACTTATTTTGCGCAATAAACCTGTCTATTGCATCTAACGTTTTGAAATAGTCGCCGCCATTGAAGTCATTGAACCGAACTATCTTCTTATATAATTGAGCAATCACATGGTTTTGGCTTTCCGTGTCTAAATGCAACAGCAGTTCTTGGTATTCGACAGGGAACACCTGCTTCTCTATGGATTCTTTTAATTTCAATTGTGCTATTCTTTGCCATACACGCAGAATAACATCGCTCTTTCGAGTTAATTTATGCAAACAATGTATAATCTTATCGATAAGCGCATTGTCCATACATTGTATAACTTCTTCTAATACAGTGTCAAATTGTTTATTAGTCTCTGCATATTGATTTATGTCGTGGTCTTCTTCTCCGTTGATGCAGCCTTCAATATATTTTTTCAATGGAATTTGTCGAGCATCTTCAACATCGACACCATATACCAAAGCTGCAATTTCGCGTTGTGTTTGCAGATCATTGTTAATTATTGTTTGAATGCCATTCAGATAGTCGCCGGACAATATTTGTTCTACTGGATTTGCCAGAATATCCGTCTTCTTCAAACAGAACAATGCTATGTTTATCATCAAAATTTCGTTACACCACTCTTGTTTAAGAGCGACCATCTCATTGATATATGATATAATTTCCCTAACATTGGCATTAGGATTTACCAATCTGAATATCCGATTTATAGTTTCTTTCGCTTCATTTTCTGTTTCTCCAAATGCTTCAACAAACAGTTTGTTGAATATACTTCGATAGTCGGTAATAACAGGAGGAGCAACACGATAAACAATAGGGAAAGTTTTATTGATAAAATACTTGGTCAGTTGTTTCGTTTGTTCGTCGGTCTCATCTCCGAATGCACAAGCTAAATGTGTTTCATCGAAAGGAATAACAGCCCAAACATTTTCAAAACCGCTATCGGCGAAGAACGTATGGATAGAAGACCATAATTCTTTTACTTTTTCAGCGGGGAGACGATCCATGTTGTCAAAAACAAGGACTAATTTACGTTGTCCTTTTTCCTTGATAAAATCAGAAATGTCTTGCATCCATGTTTTGAACTCGTAAACCGTTGGTTCGTCTTCGCTCAAAGTCTCATAGCAAACGTCCTTTTCGACTTTATCTTGATAAATAGCTAACATATAACTCCATCCATATTTATGATCTTTGCTATATGCCCATTTCCAAACGCACAATGCAATAAGAACTGGCAGTGCAGCTATGATAATAGACAATAAAGAAAACCACCATGTTGTGGGTGTAGGTTTTACTGCATACGCAATAAATGTAAATATCGGAGTTAAAACTGCAACCAAAAATGCCGCAACCATACCATTACTGATAAGGGGATATTTTTCGGTTACGGTCTCCGTTTTACGGGCTAATAAATATTTCAGCTTTTCAGACCATGATACGGTTTTCGTACCTCCACCTTTGACTTTTATTGTTGCATTTCCAGATAGGATACCATCATCAATAAGTTTGCTTGTAAGCAATTCCAATATAGAGCGGCGTTGCAAGTCCTCTTGATGTCCCCATGCGTCATACTCAAAAAAGTAATAGTCGTCTGATAATTCACGTTCCAACATTTTAACCACGTTGGATTTTCCAGATCCCCAAATACCTTCGATGCCGATAATTCGAGGTAAAGTACATTCCTCATCCAATGAATCATTCTGACAAAAATGGCGAGCAATAGTTTTTGCCAACCTTTCTTGCGAACCTCCATCGAATTTGTCAATACCACACGGTTTATTTTGGATAAACCGCGGATATTGCTGTTTGGATTGTAGTTTTGTTTCCATATACGTAATTTATTGATTATACGAACTCCAAATAATTCTCCCGATTTACCACATGAAACTCGGCATAGGGATAGGCTTCTTGGAAGGCTTTCGGTGCGGCCGGCATTTTATTTCCCCACTTGAACTCCAAGGCGGTAAGACTGTCGGCACTCTCCTCAATCAGGTCGATTTCCTGTTTGTCGTAGGTGCGCCAGAAATAGAACTCCCTGTGCAGTCCCTCATTGAAGTTCGCTTTGCGCCGCTCTCCGATGATGTAGTTCTCCCACAGCGCACCGACATCCTGCCGAATGGCCAGCGGTGAGAAAGCCCCGATAATGGCATTGCGAATGCCGTTGTCGTAGAAGTACCACTTGCCAGCTTTTGTAACCTCCTTGCGTAGGTTACGCGAATAAGCCCCCAGACGATAGATAACGAAGACCTTTTCCAATAGGTCGAGGTATTTTTCAACGGTCGTCTTGCTCATGCCGAGTTGTTTACCTAACTCTTCGTAAGAAACTTCGCTGCCCAACTGAAAAGCTATCAATCGCAGTAGATCGCGCATCTTGCTCGAATTTTTTAAGCCGTCAATTGCTAAGATATCTTTAAGCAGGTATGCACCGACAATATCACGTAGGTAGTCTGTTTTACGTTCATAGTTCTCCATCATTACTACTTCGGGATAGGAACCGTAAATCAAGCGCGCTTCGAGGTTCTGGCGGGTTTCAAGTGCCGTTTCCGTCTGTGCGATTTCCCGTTGCGAGAATGGTGTAAGGAGAAATTGCGTACTGCGGCCGACCAACGGTTCACCAGTCTTATTCAGCAAATCGAATGACGAAGAACCACTTGCCAAGACACTTATTCCCGGTATTTCATCAACTATCAACTTCAGAATACTACCGATTTGTGGTATGTTCTGTGCCTCATCAATAGCCAGCAAATCAATACCATCCAATAAATGCCGATAATTGGCTATTGAGCGATTCTCCAATAGTGCTAATGTGTCGTAGTCTTCGCCGTTGAGCATCATCGTCCTACCTGAATAGTTGTCCACAATTTTACGCATCATTACCGTTTTACCAACACGGCGAGCACCAAAAATCAGTACTGCTTTATTGGGCGCGATTCGTGCTGTAATCTTCTCTTGAAGTATTCTATTTACTGTTTCCATACCTTATAAAATATAATGCAAAGATAATCATATTTTTTTAATTGGCGAATTTTACAAAAAAAACGGGCTATTAAATGGCGATTTTTACAACCACAATCTTATGGAAGTTGTTTCATTGTTTTTAGTAATGATATATGTTCATACTATGATGACTCAATAATTTACCAGACATACGTTTCTGAAATTTGTCCTTATAGGAATGAAAAACTCACATATATTGTGCTAATTAATATATAATTAAATGAAAATAAAAAGACAGGATACGAGTATTCCTGTCTTCTCATATGTAATGGATATTTTTTTATTTTCTCATCCGCTCCAACTCCTCATCACGCAACATTCTCTCGTTCAGTTTTTCCTGCATCCTGTCAATGAAATAGGTGCGGCTTTCGTTCTTCCGGCGTTTGATATCAGTGTAGAAGCGGTAGCAGTCTTTAGAATCAACCCCGAATATCTTATAGAGAAGTGGGGCGAGCTGTTTGAGCGGCATATTGCCGTTGTTGATGCAGCCCATCACGTCTATGCCGTAGATAAGTTCCACGAGGTCGATGGCATTGCCCGTCCATTGAAGAAGGCTGGCGGTGGTTTCTGTTGCGTTGTTGGCGGATATTAGTGGTGGCACTTGGGGCGTGGCAAGGAATTTCTGCATCTTTCTTACGAAAGACAGAGCCTTGCTGACGTAGGCGGCAATCTCTCTTTTTTCTTCTGACAGATTACGTACGGGATGGTGCTGCAACTCGATTTCGATGTAGGCAAGCGCGATGACGGTAAGGTTCATGTCCATGCCGCCGTTGCACAGTTCGATCACTTGGGTGGCGAAAGCCGTGTATGCCGTTTCCATATTGCAGTCGCCGGCTTCGTTTATCAGGCGGAAAAAGTCGGTTTCCGCCAGCAAGAAATAATTCATGGTTCTGTCAATTTTGAAAATTACACTTTGTTTTCTGCGTGCGCACATGAATATAATTGGCAAAAAACGCGGCAGAAAATAAAAAATCCAACACTCAATTTTACAAAGTGCTGGATTTCAGAGGTATAAAATTCAGTATTTTTTCACAAGGACAAATTATCTCCGACTTAAATTGTTTGTAATCGGAACATTTATTCTATTCCTGAAAATAGAAATGTATGCTTGCCGCACATTTTGGCTATCTTGCTTTTTTATCAAGGATATAGATAATGCGACATACACCGTTGGGATAGCTTTTCAAAGAGGAAAGCGTCCAGTGTTGCTCTGGCAGAGCCGACTTAAAAAAATGTCGTCCGCTTCCGGATATGAAAGGAACGGTGTATAGTATGATTTCATCCACAGCGTGCATCCGCAGCAGTCCGTTTATATAGTCTGCCGTGTCCGGTGTGGCTTCCGCGAGGTAACGGATGTTTGTGCAGTCTTTTCTCCATTCGTGCAGCATTGAAATGGAATAGTCCGGTGTCACACGGTAAAAGGCTTTCTTCCTGATTTCATCAAGACCGCAACGGTCAAGGCACAAATCCTGATGTGCTTTATCATATAACTCTGAAGAAAGACATCCGTCCATCGTCAGTACGGCGAGAATCTGAACTTTACCCATAATCGTTTCCTTTCGTTAGGCAAGGGTAAAAAAGTAGCGTGCAATTCACACTACCTTCAAGCGATGGCTCTGGTAAAGCCTTTACGGAGAGTACGTGAATGCACGCTATGCGTAAGCATAGCATAAGCATCACGCAATCGTCTCCGTAGTTCCAATTTACCAGATTTTCGCTTGAAACGCCTTGCGGTCTTATCCTATATGTTGGCGGCGAAAAGCTCCTGCCAATCGCCGTTTTTCTCAAATGTTATGCAAAGATAGCCAAATTCAGTGAATTACGGGCTATGATTGCTTGAATTTATATTTAAGTCCATACTCTTCAAGTTTGCTGTATAGTGTTGTCCTGCCTATGCCGAGCAGTTCTGCGGCGACACTCCGGTTGCCGTTTGCCTGTTTCAACGCACGCAATATCCGCTCCTTATCCTCCGCGTCATTGCGCAAGGCGAAGCTGACAGTAGAGGTCGGTTTCGTCACGGCAAGTTCCAGATGCTCTTTCATGACAACACCTTCCTGCGCCTGCAATACAGCACCCATAACTTTCTGCCGAAGTTCCCGCACGTTGCCCGGCCATGCGTGTGTCAGCAACGCTTTACGTGCTTCGGAACTGAACCCGCTCACGCTACACTCCAGCTCTCTGTTTGCCATATCACGGAAGAACTCTGCCAGCGGCATAATGTCTTCTTGACAGTCACGCAACGGAGGAACGGTTATCCCGAAGTCGTGCAGGCGGTACAGAAGATCCTGCCGAAAACGCTTTTCATTCACCGATACCTCCAAATCTTCATTGGTAGCAGCGATGATGCGGACATTGAAATTCCGGTCTGCCTTGTCTCCGACCGGGCGATACCGCCTCTCCTGTATGGCACGGAGCAACATCTGTTGGGTTTCCAACGCGAGGTTTCCTACCTCGTCCAGAAACAACGTGCCGCCTTCCGCCTCATGGAAATATCCTTTCTTGGCATTGTCCGCACCTGTAAATGCACCTTTGACGTGTCCGAAGAAAGCCGACGGTGCAAGCTCTTTGGAGAGTGAACCGCAGTCCACCGCCACAAATGGCTTGCCTGCACGTTTGCTCTTGTCATGCAACAGGTGGGCAATATGCTCCTTGCCCGTGCCGTTCTCACCAAATATCATCACGCTCATATCGGTGGCGGCTACCAGCCTTATGCGGTGCATGATTTTCTGAAAGGCGGAACCTTCACGGGCGAATATAGGCATACGGCGTTGTCCTGCCTGACGTTCTTTCAGTATGGAACGGATCAGGGGGACAAGTTTATCCTCCACAAGCTGTTTGGGAATATAGTCTATCGAGCCGAGTTTCATGCTTTCCACGGCGGTATTAACTTCGGCGTAGTCGGTCATAATGATGAAGGGCTGCATCTTTCCCTCCTTTCGCATCCAGCACAAAAGGTCTATGCCACTGCCGTCAGGCAGACGCAGGTCGGCAACCACGATATCATTATCTGTTGCCTGTTGCAGATGTTTCTTCGCGGTTGAGAGGTGGTAAGCCTTCATATTGCGGTAGCCCTCCCGTGACAGCATATTGCAGACATATTCGCAATACACGATGTTGTCTTCCACCACAATTATTTTTGTCTTATTCATCTTCGTATTTTCTCCTTTCCTCTTCTGCCAACCGTATTATTTCCACTCCCTTATCCAGCACGGCAGTCACGGCATGGCTTAACGCTTCACCATCCGGGAGAGCATCGCCACGAAGCAATCCGTAAAGTACATTCAGCGGTTGGTCGGCACGGAGCACCTCCCACGAACTGCGCAGGTGGTGGATCAGGGAATCCAGCTTTTGCAGGTCTTTTTCTTTTGCTGCATCCCGTACCGCCTGCATTTCCTTTTCTGTTTCAGTTATCAACTTTTCCAGCATGACGGCTTCATTGCCATAGGACAATAAGGCGGAAAAGTCCGGTTTCCCGTCCGGTGTCGCTTTTATGGCACACCTGTCGGAAACCTCCATCAGTTCCGATATGGAGAACGGTTTGAACAGGCATCCGGCAAAGCCTTTTGCCAATAGTTCCCCTTTGTTACAACTGCCCGAAGCGGTTGCCACAACCACCGGGATTGTTGGTGAATTGCCCACGTTGGACGAACGCAACAGTTCCAGCAATTCGAAACCGTTTATATCGGGCATATTCAAGTCTGTCAGCAACAGGCTGTATTCTTTCTGGCGTATCATTTCCATCAGTGCCGCAGCATCGGTGCAAGTGTCGCAGTGTATTCCTTCTTGGGAATACATCTCTTTCAGCATCAGAAGTAATACCTCATCATTGTCAATGGCGACAACATCATGGAATTTATTGTTATGATAAACAGGTGTATTGCTTGTATATCCAAGCTGTTCTTCAGCTTCCTGCATAGAAATTTCAACTGTGAAACGACTGCCTTTCCCTTTCTTGCTGTCTAAACGGATTGTTCCGCCAAGCATCGACACAATATTACGCATTATGGCAAGCCCAAGCCCGAAACCCTCCTTTGCGGCGGCATTTGATAGACGTTCAAACGCACCGAACGCTTGTTTCTGTTCCTCTTCTGTCATGCCTGTACCTGTATCTTCAACGACCAGTGTCAGAACTCCATTATCATATTCAGTAATCAAAGAAACACCGCCTTCTTCTGTGAACTTGACAGCGTTTGACAGCAGGTTATTCCCGATTTGTATTATTCGCTCTTTGTCGGTCAATACAATGGCATCGTGTCCAGTCTTCACGGACAAGGACAGCCCTTTGTTCACGGCAACAGGCATGAACTCCGTTTCAAGTGTGTGCGTGATTGCTGAAATCCGGCAGGGTGACAGACGGGGCTGTTCCTTGCCGTTGTCCAGGCGGAAGAAGTCAAGCAAAGTGTTAAGCATATCCCGCATACGGTCGGAGGATTGCAGTATGTTTTGGATATACTGCCCGGACTTATCCTCACACTGTTCTTTCCGTATCAGTCCGGCATAGCCTGTTATTGCTGTCAGCGGTGTGCGCAGTTCATGGGTGATAGTATGTACCGCCTTCTTCCTTGACGTTATCAGTGCCTCGTTCCGTTGTACGGATTGTTCCAGTTGCCTTATCAAATCAGTTGTCTTGTGCTTGTATTGTTTAATGCTTTTTGCATCACGATGTATGATGATGTAGGAAATTAACAACAATAGAAGAACGAATCCCATTAAACCGCCTACTTGCATAAATGACTTTTCACGCATGGCAACTATTTCGTTTTCCCGGCTTTGCAGTTCGGTTTGTACCTTTTCTTCTATTTGGCAAATCAATTCTTGCAGTTGTCTGTTAAGTTCTGCATTACGAGCTGCAAGGCTGTCGGCTTGTTCCGACAATTGGCGATCCTGCACTTTCTGTTCGCTGATTACGTTTCTATTGACCGAATGAAGGATAGTGGTTGATACTGCTGGAGTTACTTCCTTTTTTTTGCCGAATATGCCTAAGAAACCTTTTCGTTTTGGCTTTTTGGACTGTTCCTGCACACTTTTCTGTACAATAACCGGAATTTGATTGGCTATCTTCTTGTTAATAGATTGTTGTTCATCCATTAACCGGACTATCTGGAACATCTGTCGTTCCTTATCCTCTAAAAGACTGCGCACACTATCGATGCGCTCTGCTGGATAGGTGGCCTTGAAACGGCAGAGCATACTGTCCATTGCCATACGCCGTGCATGGTAATGCTCGATATCTTTATCGTTCCATTCCAGTATTGTTTCACCCAATAGAGAAAATTTTATCATTTGAATATTGATATTGTTTATTTCTTTTCGGAGCTCGTCTATTTTTTTATTGCCAAGTTCTAATGCTTCTATCTCCTGCCATTCATAGAGGCTATTATATGCCATACATCCGATAAGAATGGAGATAAGTATATATCCCAACCGTATTGCCTTATAGAAATTTCCTGACCGCTCCATTATTTTAATGACATTGATTTTTGGAACATGAATAAAAGTTTATCTTTTTCGTTCATGCGGATATTATCAGAATAACCGTCTTTTGTTATTTGATACCCACATGGCTTAACCATAAAAATGCCTAAGCCCTTAGTGTACGAACTTACTTCTGAGGCATAGTCTTTACTTGTATTTAATGGAACTTTCCCTTTAATATGACACCACTCATTATTACAACTGATGTCTTCAATCTCAGACATCAGTTTTTGCAAATCTGTAATAGCTTTGGAACTCGCTACTTGGGGTATCTGCAACTCAAAACAGAGCATCGGTTCGAGAATGTCCACACCTGACTGTTGCAAAGCCAGCCTGAAGACATAAGGGGTCAGCTGTCTGAAATCAGCAGGTGTACTTACCGGGCTATAATACTCGGCTTGAGTAAAAGTTACTTTCAGATCTGTCACTTCCCATCCATGTAAACCAGATTGGCAAGACATACGAATCCCTTCAAAAACGGCATTTTGAAAAGAATGGTTCAGATAACCATAGGAGATGTCACTTTCGATTTGCAACCCTGCCCCTAACGGTAAGGGTTCAAGAGTCAGCCCTATTGTGGCCCAGTAAGGGTTGGGTGGTACTTCGATCTGAATAATCTTATTGACCTTTTTTATAGGTCGTTCTTTGTAGATAGTCTTGATCTCATCAAAATGGACCTTTACGGAAAATCGTTCTTCCAGCAATGTCTGTATGATTTCCTTTTGGGTCAAACCATATAACGAGATTTCCAATTCATCACTATATGAGTTTATGGAAAAGGACAAAGACGGGTCTTCAATCCACAATGTATTCAGAGCGGATATCACCTTGCTTCTCTCTTCGGGCTTATTTGGCCGGACGGAGGATTTGAGAGCGGGATGCTGATGAGATAATCCTTGAATCAAACAAGGTTTAGCACCTAAATAATCTCCGATTCGAAAATCTTCTATATCTTCTACAATCGCGATATCATTGGCACCCACTTCATCAACATTTATCTCTCTGCCCTGATAAATAGTCTTTAGATTTTTAATCTTGATGAATTTTTCCGAATCGTTGATTCTTACAACGTCTCGAAGTCTCAGACTTCCGTCAATTATTTTAAGAAAACTTCTTTTATGCCCTTTGGGGTCATGCTCTATCTTATAGAGATAAGCTGAAAGTCTGTTTGAGACTGATGCCGGAGGAAGTATAAAAGAAGAAATGGCGTCCAACAACTCATTGATACCGATATTGAACATTGCTGATCCATGTAGCACCGGATAGACTTTGGCTTTTGCCACAAGAGCGATTATCGTATTCCAATAATCAGCCGGTGAAATTTCGCTATCCGCCAAATATCGTTCTAATATATCGTCGTCATGGTTGCATACAAATTCTTTGTATTCTTCCTTTATATATGTTTGGGAGCAAACCGGATAAACCGATCCATCGACAACAGTTTGCATAAACAGGACATCTTGCGACAGATTTGTTTTTATATCCATATACAAACGCTCCAAATTCACACCGGCACGGTCAATCTTATTGATAAATATAATTGTCGGGATTTGCAGCTTTTGTAAAGTACTGAACAGCAACTTTGTCTGCGCTTGTATGCCTTCCTTTGCGGATAAGATGAGGACTGCTCCATCAAGCATTTTGAATGTCCGCTCCACTTCCGCAATAAAATCCATGTGTCCCGGAGTGTCAATGATATTGCATTTCACTCCATTCCAGATAATAGATGTCGTAGAAGCCCGGACAGTAATTCCTCTACGTTTCTCTATATCCATAGAGTCCGTTATGGTGTCACCATTATCCACACGGCCGCACTTTTCCGTTGCTCCACTGGCAAACAGCAGATTCTCGGTTACGGAAGTTTTTCCTGCATCAATGTGAGCAAGAATTCCTAAATTTATAATATTCATTTGGATTAAGCAATAATATACTACAGTAGATGCATTGTCGAAACGCACCTTTTAATACCTCCTCGTAGCATATGAGAACTACAGGATTACTAACTCGTATTAATATGTATATTATTACTGCCGCATAACGATTACAAAATTACACAAAAAAATATATCTAACAAAAGTGGGAGGATTTTTTAACTTTTTACCATAGACATTTTATTAGGGAAGCGTAGGTTCAACTGGCAAGTACAAATAAGTAGAAATGTTTGAACAACAACGTTTTAGGAAGTTGAAAAATCAAGTTTCTCTCTCGGTATAGCGTTTATTTTGGCCAATATCTTCTTTAGTTTAGCATTTGTGTATTTCCCATTCGTGTTCTATTTAGCTCCTTATTATGAGTATGTAGCAAGTTACTTATCAAATTCAGCCTCTTTGAGGGTCAAATATGGTTTTGCAAATGGTGACTGACAAGACATAAACAAGGTCAGCAGGAATTTTTTACATAAATGGACATGAATGTATATAACCTAAAATAAGAATAAATTTTAATAAGGGCTGCCCAAAAAGAAAAAAATGCAGTTGCCATCCTATAGATACTTGCAGAAAGGATAAAATTTACTTTTAGACCTTTTGGGATAGCCCTTATTAATACTTCAGATAAAATTCCTTAGGTTATATTTTCAATCCTTTGGACCGGGTTTCCTCCTTGGCATACAGTCCCGGACGCCCGATTATGACATGGTTGGCAACGATACTATCCGCCGGACTGCGTATCTGCGGCGGTGCATTTTCGGGATATTGCGCCTGCCTGTTCCTCACATCTTCCGCTTCCGGCTTGAGCTGTTGCCCTTCATTCTCCTTTTCTGCGACTTCGGGCGTGGGTGGCGCAAGCTCCAGCTGAATTTTTCGGTCAAGGGCGGCAAGTTCGGACTTCAACTGCTTCAGCTCGTCCTCCTTCTTCCACACCTTACCCGCTATCTCCTGTAACTGCGGTATCTCCATCTCCAGCACCTCGTTCTTCGCCTTGTACTGGTCGATGATGGAGGGTATCCTCTCCATCGCGTTGAGGAAGTTGCGGGCGGCGGCCAACGGGTCAGCCATCGCCAGATGCCCGTTGTTGTAGGTGTACTTGTAGTTCCCCTCGACCACGAAGCGGTTGTCGGTGAACTCCAATCCCTCTTTGAGTATCCTTTCGCTCACCACCTTTATCGGAAAACCGTAAAGTTCACCGACCTGCGTGTACAACCCTCCGGTCGTGGCATTCTTGGCTATCTCCTGCAAACGCTTTCCGATGACCTTCTCATCGGCGGAATCCACTCCGTCCACCTTTATTATATTAAGGCGGTTGCCCTCCTTGTCGGTCTGCACCACCGACAGGAAGCGGTTCCAGTCCTCCGTCATGGCATCTATGAAAGCCGTGTTGTTGCGCAACTCGCCGGTCTTTGACTCCAGCTTGAACTCCGAATCACGCTTGCCCTTGTTGAACGACTTGCGTTCCCCTTCGAGCGATGCGATCCGCTTTTCCAGTTTCGCCTTGTCCAACAGGTCGGTATTGCCGGAGAGCAACGCCATGTATTCCGAGAAATTCATGCCCGATTTTTCGTCCATTGCCCCCTCGTCGATGGTACGCGCACCCATCGCACCGCTTTTGAGCTGGCTTATGAAAGTCTGCTTGCAGTGCAGGAGGTTGAACTTGTAGCTGTCCAGTGACTTCTCCACCGCGTAGATGATTACATCCACGTTGTTCCCGGCGAAATGTTTGGCAATCTCATTACCTGCCCTAACTCCGCGTCCGTCACGCTGTTGCAAGTCGGACGGTCGCCACGGCGTATCGAGATGATGGATAGCCACACACCGTTTCTGGGCGTTCACACCCGTTCCGAGCATAGAGGTAGAGCCGAACAGCACACGCACCGTCCCGGCGTTCATGGCGTCTATCACCGCCTTCCGCGCCTTGTCGGTCTTGCACTCCTGAATGAAGCGCACCTCGCTTGGCGGTATACCGTAGTCCTCCGTCAGTTTGCGCTTGATTTCCGAATAGACGTTCCACCCGTCGCCCGGCTGGTATGTCCCCAAATCAGAGAAAACGAACTGCGTGCCTTTCTGGGCGTCGTATTTTTGATAATACTCCGCGATCATCTTGGCACAGTGACTCGCTTTGTTGTCGGGATGATCTTCGTAATTCGGGTCTATCATGCGCATGTCGAGTGCCATTTTCCGGGCATAGTCCGTGGCGATGAGCATCTTCGCCTTTTCTTCCGTTTCCGAAAGCGGCAGCCTGCCCAACAAGGTGGCATCGCCCGTCTTGGCGAACTGCATCAGTTTCTGTATGAAGTCCTCCTGTTCCGGCGTGGGCGGTATATGGTGCAGTATCTCGTTCTTGGCAGGACGGTCAACGCCCACATCCTCCGCCGTGCGGTAGTCCGTGATTTCATTATAGAAGGCGGCAAGCTCCGGCACTTTGATGAAGTAGCGGAAACGCTCCTTCTGGACCACATTGTTCGTCACGTTAAATTCAAAATCCGTCGTCTTCTTGGCAAATATCGCCGCCCAAGCGTCGAAACACCTTATGTCCTGCCGTTCCAGCTCCTTCGGGCGCAGGTACTTGAACAGCAGGTACAATTCAGTCAGTGAGTTGCTGATAGTCGTGCCGGAGAGGAAGGTCGCACCCAAGTCTTTTCCTGTGCGCTCCTGTATGGTGCGTATGGCAAAGAGCATGTTAAGTGCCTTCTGGCTTCCCTCGCTGTTTCCCAATCCCGCCACACGGTCGTGGCGCGTGTTGAAAGTCAGATTCTTGAACTGGTGGCTCTCATCTATGAAGATGTGGTCGATGCCCATCTGCTTGAAATCCACCACGTCGTCCGTGCGTGACTTTATGGCGTGTTCCACCTTCTCCAGCTTCGCTTCAAGGTTGTGCTTGCGCTTCTCCAATCCTTTCAGCATCGCCCGCGACACGTTCTTTCCCTGCTGCCGTAGCACTTCGAGGTTTTCCTCCACCGTGTCAAGCTCTGCTTGCAGGATGCGCTGCTGCAATTCCGGCGACTGCGGTATCTTGCCGAACTGGTCGTGCGACATGATGACGCAATCGTAGTCGTTGTTCTTTATATTATTGAAGAAGCGCACACGGTTGGCGGTCGAAAAGTCCTTCTCCGAAGCGTACAGAATACGTGCGTTGGGATATGCCGCCTGATAGGTGGCTGCAATCTCCGCAACGTTGGCTTTCAGCCCGATAATCATCGGCTTGTGTGCCAAATTCAGACGCTTCATCTCATGCGCGGCGATGCACATTATCAGCGTCTTACCGGTTCCCACCTCGTGGTCGCAAATTCCGCCGCCGTTCTGTTTCAACATCCAGACGCAATCCATCTGTGAGGGATAGACGCTCTTGATACCCCGGCTTGCCAGCCCTTTCAGGTTGAGGTCGGGAAAGGTCTGATGGGAGCCGTCGTAGCGCGGGCGCACGAAACAGTTGAACTTGCGGTTATACATCGTCACAAGCCGCTCCTTGAACTGCGGCGACTGCTCTTCGAGCCATTCGGAGAAGCCGTTTCGTATCTCGTCAATCTTGGCGTTGGCGAGTTGTATTCCCTCGCTGTCGCGCATCTTGATGTCGTTGCCATGCTCGTCCTTGCCGATGGACTTCATCATGTCAGGGCAGGTGTTGTGCAGGGCGTGTTTTAGGAGGTGCATACCGTCATAGTTCCGGTAATACCCCTTCACCAGAAACTCGTCCGTGATTTTCATGGTGCGGTAGCCGCACACCACCGAAAACTCGTCCATGCTTGCGGAATAGGCGATTTTCACCTCCGTGTCGAACAGCCGGCTCATGTAGGCGGCATAGACACCCGTCGGAATCCAGCGTTCCCCGAAATTGAAGTCCAGATCCTCGAAGGCGATGCGCTGCGGCTCGGCATCTTTCAGAGCCTCCAACGCCTGCTTCACCTCCGGCATACGCTCATTTTCGGGATTGTCACCCATCCATGCCTCTATGCGTTCCGCTTTCTCTATGACATTTCCGGCGATGAAACGGTCTTTGATTTCGTAACCGGTCACGAGCGGATTGTAGTAGATGCGCCCTTGCAGGGCAGTGAGCAAATCCTCCGCCGTGCTGTCGGTTATCTCCCGCATATAGTCGAGATTGACCGTACCATATTTGTTGAGCGACGCAGACAGGGCTTCTTCGGGAGAGCCTACGTTGGCATGGCTCTCCACCGCGAAGGAAACAGGATGCTCGAAGATGTCCGCCTTGACGAACTTTCCGTTTTCCATCCGTTCCAGCGAAAGGATGTCGCGCCCGCCCGCATCCATCATCACTAACTTCACGTTCTGCTTGGCGTTGAGGTTGCCGTAGCGCATGACAAACTCATCGTAACAGGTATTCAGATGCTCTCGCCACGGAACATTTGCCTCGCGCCGGAGCGATTCATAACGGTACAGACGCTCGTAGGCGTCACGCAGCGACACATACAACAACGCCTTTTCCTTCTGGTATCCTTTCAGGTCGAGCGGCTGGAATGTCGCCCCGTATGGCGTGATGTCTTTCAGGTAGCCGATGTTATGACGCCCCCGGTCAGCCACCAGCGACCCTTCGCGCAGGTGCATCTCCGGCGTGCGGTGGTAGGCACGCGGAGAAAGGTCCACGACTTCCTCCTTCGGCTTTTCCGCTTCGATGTCGGGGAAAAGGAAAGTCCCCACCTCTTCCGATGGGGTATCTGTAACGGCAGGTGCGGCGACTGCCTCCGGCTGTGTTTCCTCCTGTCGTGGCTGCTCACGGGAAGTTTCCGGCACGGCTTTCACTTCCGTCTTTTCCGCCACTTGTTTCTCGTTATGCTGCCTTGCCAGTTCCCGAAGTTCTTTCCTACGCTCCGGCGTCAAACCCATCATCATTTCATAGAAACCGTTGATGGGAGGATTGGTATCCCAGTCCAGTGTGGCATAGATGTCGTCCGGGTCGGCAGGCTTGGCGTTCTCCGCTTTCACCTCCTTATTCTCCATTGCGGGTTTTGCAGTTGGAGCTGTCGGTGTAACCGTGACTTTCGGTTTGGGCGGAGTGGACTTTGCCGTAACTGCCTTTTTCACCGTCTTTTTCTTTTTGGAGGTTTTCGGTTGGCTGACCTCTTCCGTCATCCCCCAGAGGTCAAGCAGGGTGAGCTGCACGCCTGCGGAATATTGCGGGCGCGGTTCTATCTCCGGCTTTTCATCTGCGGGTTGCGGCTTTTCTGTCGGAGTTTCCACCGTCTGCGCCGAGGATACTGTTTCCAATTTTATGGCAGGACGCTCTACTTTATTTTGAACGGCAACTTTTTCTTCCGTTCCTGCCTGCCGGATTGAACCCGAATACAAGCGCATGGCAAGCCTGTAATGGAAATCCTCGTCGAGCATACGGCGCAAATCCCCGGCGATGCCTGCTGCCTTGCCCTCGTGCAGATAAACCATAGCGGGCTTCCCGTAGGGGTCTGTGTCAAGTTTCGCCATCGTATGCACGATGCGTTCCGGGTGGTGGATGAAATAGGCGTTGTCGGTCAGGGCGGTTTTCGTGTCCGTCTGTATCACGGTCATCAGCCGCTCGTCCTGCGACATTTCCTTCTTGCTGAGGTTCTTTTGCAGGACAATCAGGTCACTGCCCACCTCCGTGCCCGCGTTGTCCGTGAACAGGTTGTTGGGCAGGCGTATCGCGGATACCAGATTGGCCTGACTGAACAGCTCGTTACGCACGGAGGTCTTGGTGCTATTCAATACCCCTTGCGAGGTGATGAACGCCACGATACCGCCGTCACGCACGGCATCCAGTCCTTTGAGAAAGAAATAGTTGTGGATGGTTTTCTGGGCGGAGCGTCTGCCGAAAGAGTCGCTCCGCTGAAACTCCGCGTCGAACACGGCAATGTCACCGAACGGAATGTTGGACACCGCCAAGTCGAAATAATTGTTGAACGGTCTTTCGATTTTCTCAAAACCGCAGGTGCGCATTTTCTGGTCGGGATAGAGATGCCTCAAGATTGTACCCGTGAGCAGATCCTTCTCGAAAGCCATCACATCCGCATTGGGGCTGTGCCGCAGCATGGAATCCACGAACACGCCGACACCTGCCGACGGTTCGAGCATACGGGCGGGGCGGACGCTGTAATCTGCCAGCACGTCCGCGATGGTGTCGGTTATCTCTTTGGGGGTGTAGAAAGCGGTCAGCACGGACGCTTTCAGCGAATCCACAAACCGCTTGTACTCTGTTTCGTCCTTGCTGTTCTCACGGATAAGCCTGTGCAGCTCCACCGTCGGGGCGAACAGTTCGAGGTCGGATTTCGCCCACCGGACGGCATCCGTCAGTTCCTTTGCAGGGTTGAGGATACATTTCAGACCGCCGAAACCGCAGTACCTTTGAAGTATGGCACGCTCTTCGGTTGTCGCTGTCCTATTTTCCCTGTCAAGGATGAATGCCGTCCGTATCGCCTCGATGTTGTCCCGCAGTTTCTGTTTGCGGTTAAACGCCATATTCGTCTAAGTAAAGGACGGTTGCTCCCGTCAGCTCCGTGTAGAGCAGGTCGTAATCGGAAGACAGGGCGAAATTGTCATCCGAGAGGTCATAGACGGAGAACACGTTGCCGACAAGCGGCAGCAGTTTCAGGACAAAGGCTTCACGCTTCTCTTCCGGCACTTCATCGGCAAACTCGTTTTCCACGACTTCGCGGAGGATGGCGTAACGGGAATAATGCAGCCCGCGCAGCAGCGTGTCCATCGCCAGTTCCTGCGCACCATCGGCGGGATAGCCTTCAAGCCGTGCCCTCTCATACGTTTCGGCGGCACGGTCGGCCCGTTCCCGTATGAAAGCGGTGTCGTCAGCCTGTTCAAACTTGTTCGTGCGGAGATAGTCCAGCAGGTACAGACCGTAATAGGAAAAGTCGGTCTGACCCTCGTTTTTCTTCTTGTTGTTCATTACTTTGGATTTAGCGGATTGATAATTAACGGGATAATCGGTTGGAAAAAGGAAGAAAAAGGCACTCGGTATCCCTCCGAGTGCC
>ERZ780125.266-NODE-266-length-19656-cov-2.63833_pt1 | contig 19656 bp, 20 predicted proteins | sample MGYA00433082_ERZ780125 | MGnify/ENA primary metagenome ERZ780125 (study PRJEB29588, sample SAMEA1970465) | human gut metagenome | biome: human gut; feature: human-associated habitat; material: faeces | place: Denmark | collected 2008/2010 ... | reverse complement strand
CCCGAAAATGGTGACCGGTGGGGGAATCGAACCCCCGATACCGCCGTGAAAGGGCGGTGTCTTAACCGCTTGACCAACCGGCCAAATGTGGTGACCCATGTAGGCCTCGAACCTACGACACCCTGATTAAGAGTCAGGTGCTCTACCAACTGAGCTAATGGGCCGTGGTCACGTTACTTGATTATAATACCCTATCTGCTAGAAAATGTCAAGCACTTTTTTTGAAAAAACTTAAAAAATCTTTAGAGGGATAAAAACAATTGACTATGCATGGAGAAAAGCATACAATTAAAGTGTTATAGTAGGTTCTAAATTTTTTTGTACGGAGGATAGACTTATGGATTACGATATTGCCGTTATTGGTGGTGGTCCTGCTGGTGTATCTGCAGCGATTACTGCTGCCAGCAAGGGACGTAAGGTTGTTCTGTTTGAAGCCCACGGCTTCAGCCCCCGTCTGCGTAGTGTAGCGCAGATAACAGATTATATGGGTATACCCGATATTTCCGGTACTGCGCTTATGGATATTTTTGTAAATCATCTCAAGCAGATGGAAGTAGATATTATTGAATCTAAAATTATTTCTTTGCGTGAGGTAGGCGAAGGCTTTATGCTGGGTACACCGCACGGCGAATATTCTGCGGATTCCGTAGTATTGGCGACTGGTATTTCCCGTTCTACGCTTTTCCCGGGAGAAAAGGAATTTTTGGGCAAGGGCGTAAGCTACTGCGCTATTGTTGATGCTGATAAATATAAGGGCAAGTCTGTGGCCGCTATTGCTACTGTTCCTGATGCTTTGGAAGAAGTGGAATATCTGGCAGAGCAATGCGAGCATGTCTTCTTCTTCCCGCTGTATTCCGGCTTCATTCCGCCGAAAAAGAAGAATATTACTGTAGTGCTGGATAAGCCGACAGAAATTACCGGCACCGATAAGGTTACCGGTCTGCGTGCAGGCGATGATTTTTACAGTGTTAAGGCTGCCTTTGTCTTCCGTGCCAGCGATCCGCTCAACAGCTTTTTGCCGGGCCTTGAAATCCGTGGCCGCAGTATTTATGTTGATGATCAGGCGCAAACCAATATTGAAGGCGTTTTTGCCGGCGGTGACTGCACAGGTCAGCCTTGGCAGGTAAATCGTGCTGCCGGTCAGGGACAAAAGGCTGCTCTTTCGGCAATCCGCTATCTTGCACGTCGCGATGAGGGAATTGACTATTAAAAATTGCAGTAAAATCTTTTATCCCGACGGGATTTATGCTACAATATAAGTTATGATAAATTATTTGGAGGCTATATTATGTTAGATTTAAAATTCGTCCGCGAAAATCCGAAGCTGGTCGAAGAGGCTGTAAAAAGCCGTAATGGCAGCCTTGATTTGACTGAATTCCTGGAATTGGATAAACAACGTCGTGAAATTACCCAACAGGTAGAAGCACTGAAGAAAGAACGCAACACTGCATCTCAAGAGATTGGCAAGCTGAAAAAGGCTGGTCAGGATGCTACTGAGCAGATGGCTGCAGTTCGTGCTCTCGGCGATAAAATTGCTGCAGATGACAAGAAACTGAAAGAGATTGAAGAAAAAATCAAAAGCATTCTGCTGACTATTCCTAACGTTCCTGCTGAAGATGTTCCCGTAGGCAAAGATGATAGCTGCAATCCGGTTATCCGCACCTGGGGCGAACCGACCAAATTTGATTTTGAACCTAAGGCTCACTGGGATATCGGTGAAAACCTGGGCATTCTGGATTTCGAACGTGGCGTTAAGGTCAGCGGTGCACGTTATGTATTCTATCGTGGCATGGGCTCCCGTCTGGAGCGTGCCGTTATCAACTTCTTCCTGGATGTACACACCAGAAAGCATGGTTATACCGAATTCTTCCCGCCGTTCATCGTTAACGGTGCAAGCATGCAGGGCACCGGCCAATTGCCGAAATTTGCCGAGGATATGTACAAGCTGGAAAACGGCGATATGTACCTGATTCCGACCGCAGAGGTTCCTGTAACCAACTATCATCGTGATGATATTCTGACCGGCGATGAGCTGCCGCTGAAATATACCGCATACAGCGCTTGCTTCCGTGCAGAAGCCGGTGCTGCAGGCCGTGATACCCGTGGCCTGATCCGTATGCATCAGTTCAATAAGGTTGAACTGGTTAAATTCACTAAACCGGAAGAATCTTGGGCTGAGCTGGATAAGCTGACCAATGATGCTGAAGAGGTTCTGCAATTACTGGGCCTGCCGTACCATGTTGTACGTCTGTGCACCGGTGACCTGGGCTTCAGCTCTGCTACCACCTATGACCTAGAAGTATGGCTGCCGGCAGCAAACTGCTACCGCGAAATTTCTTCCTGCTCCAACTTCTTGGACTTCCAGGCACGCCGTGCTAACATCCGCTTCCGTCGTGATGCAAAATCCAAACCGGAATTTGTACACACCCTTAACGGCAGTGGTGTAGCTGTTGGCCGTACAGTTGCTGCTATTCTGGAAAACTATCAGCAGGCTGATGGCAGCGTAGTTGTTCCTGAGGTTCTGCGTCCTTACATGGGCTGCGATGTAATTCCCGCTCCGAAAAAATAAGCTGCGCAGATTCAGCTGAATAAAAATAAGCGTTGAAATGCTACTTTATTGGCATTTCAACGCTTTTTGTTTTGGCTGCTGTATTCAGTAACTTTTTGCTAGTTTAAAATATTTTATGGCGAAATTCTCTGTATTTTACAGTTAAAAATGTGCCAATCCGTGATTATTGGAAAATTTTCCCGTTCTCCTTGAAAAAAATCAATTTTTTGCCGTTTTCCTATTGTACTTTCAAATTATTGTGGTACAATCATAGAAGAAAAAATAAATGCAATAGCAAGGGGAGAGTGTTATGAGTAATAAAAAACATTTCCAAATAAGCCAACAGGCTGCAGAAAAATTAGCGGTACGTTTCGGTACGCCGCTGTTAGTACTTTCTCTTGATGAAATCAAAAAGAACTACAAGGTTTTGAAAAAATATATGCCGCGTGTCAAAATTCATTACGCGATTAAGGCTAATCCGCATCCGGAAATTTTGCGGGTGATGGCAGATATGGGCTCCTGCTTTGACGTAGCAAGCGACGGAGAAATCCGCACCCTGCATGATATGGGTGTGGATGGCGGTCGTCTGATTTACGCTAATCCGGTAAAGACGGGCGTAGGCCTGGAGGCCTGCCGCAGCTGCAGTGTACGCAAGATGACTTTTGACAGCGCCAGTGAAATAGATAAAATAAAAAAACAGTGCCCGGATACGACTGTACTGCTCAGACTGCGTATCGACAATTCCTCGGCACATGTTGATTTGAATAAAAAATTCGGTGCAGCGCGTGAAAATGCGTTGGCTTTGATGCAGCAGGCTAAGGAAGCAGGCCTGGATATGGCCGGCATTGCCTTTCATGTAGGCAGCCAGACTGTTAGTGCTGACCCCTATCTGCATGCGCTGGATATTGCGCGTGAGCTTTTTGAAGAGGCTGAGGCAGCAGGCCTGAAGCTGCGCATTCTGGATATCGGCGGCGGCTTCCCTATTCCTGAGCCGAAGGTTAAATTCAACCTGCCGGAAATGCTGCGCCAAATCAATGCGCGTCTGGATGAGGATTTTGCCGATGCCGAAATCTGGGCCGAACCGGGCCGTTATATCTGCGGTACGGCGGTAAATCTGATTACCAGCGTCATCGGTGTTACCGAGCGCAGCGGTCAGCCATGGTATTTCCTCGATGAAGGCCTGTACGGAACATTCTCCGGTGTGCTCTTTGACCAGTGGGATTTCAAGCTCATCAGCTTTCGTGAGGGTGATGAAAAGGTGGCAGCAACGTTCGCCGGACCGAGCTGTGATTCCTTGGATATTATGTTCCGCGGACGCCTGACAGTGCCGCTGCAGGTTGGCGATTTGCTGCTGGTTCCCAGCTGCGGTGCCTATACCTCTGCCAGTGCTACTACCTTTAACGGCTTCAGTAAGGCTAAGTTCGTTATCTGGGAGCGCGTAAAGGCTGAGGTTGAGCCTGTTGTCGCTGTCGGACGTGTTGAGATGAATCAGTCTGTGGCGCAGGCTGCAAAATGAAAATATAGTTGTTACCGCATCAGCGTTTAACGTTGGTGCGGTTTTTGGTTTAGGGAAAAACGTGACAGATTAGGTGCGAAAAATGTGGAAAAACGTTACAGAAAGCAATGATAAAATACGGAAAAACGTGACAAGATCAGGATTTTTTAGACGCAGCGAGGGAAGTCTTAACGCTCATTTTACGCAAGTATGCTTTTCCTTACAGCTCTACTAGCTTCACTTCTACCTGCAGTTCAGACAACAATGCCAGCAAATCGCCGAAGGTAAGCCAGACGGTAGCGGTGTTATCGTTCGGATGAATACCAATGCTGGCGGATGGCGGTAAGTTTTTGCTGCTGACGAAGATAACGCTTTTGCTTGTATCGTTCAATAGGCCGAAGGGTGAAACTAAGCCTGACTGCAGTTTGAGATATTTTTCCAGACGCTCTGCCGAAGCGAAGCTGAGGCGGGAGCTTGCAAGCTTTACTGCAAGCTCTTTGAGATCAACAGGCGTAGCTGCGGGAACGGTCAGAAGAAAGTGCTGCTTACCGTTGCTGTTGCGTAAAAATAAATTTTTGCAGATAATGGTATCAGCAGGCATCTCCAGTGCATCAAGTTCTTCCATGGAATAAACCGGCCGGTGTTCCGTACAGGTAAACGGTATGTTTTTAGCGTTTAACAAATCATAGATGTCATTCTTGGCGAAACTCATAGACAATCTCCTTGCAATAATGTTTTGTATCGATGCATTTTATTATAAGTCAACTAAGGATTTACAGCAAGTTGCAGCCTGCCTAAAATATGGAGAAAGCTCGGCGTTCATGCTATAATAATAGCAAAGCGAAAGGCGGAAAAGATAATGCGAAAAGTTATAATATATATTTTGACGCTGCTGACTTTGCTCGCAGCGGGCTGTGGCAGTGAGCAGCCACAGCCCAAGGAGCTGCAGCTCTGCAGCAGCATGGGCACCAAGCTGACGAAGGTTATTGCTGATAGCTACCGCAAGGCTGCAGGTGTAAAAGTAAATATAAGCTATCTGCCCGGAGGCACGCAGCAGGAACGCTTGGATTACCTGCGCAAGCACAAATTCGATGTCTGGCTGGGCGGTACGAGTGAGGAATACTTCATGGCGGATGAGCAGCATATTCTGCAGCCTTATATCGCCAAGGAAGCCTACAAGGTGCCGGCAGAGCTGCGCAATCGTACCGGTCAATGGACGAGTCTTTATTTGAGCTATATTGCTTTGCTGAGCAACAAAAACAATCTGCATGCTTACGGCTTATATGCGCCGGAAACATGGGATGAGCTTTTAGTACCGCAGCTTAAGGATGAGCTGGCGATTGCCGATTTTGAATTGGGTGGAGCCAGCTACGGTATGATTACAAGTATCGTGCAGCTGCGTGGCAAGGATCAGGCTATGGCTTATGCAGCCAAGTTCAATGCACAGCAGCCTGTTTATACTAAGGGGTTCGGTGAGGCTGTGGACCTTGTCTATATAGGCAAAAAGACGGTTGCCATAGTGCCGCTGGATTATGCTTTGCAGATGGAAGCACGTCATCGTCACCTGTTTGCAACAGTGGTGAAGGATGCCAACCGTACAATGCTTACCGGTGCAGCGATTATGCGCAGCGCTGAGCATCCCGAGCAGGCACGCGCTTTTTTGGATTATCTGATGAGTGATGCAGGTGTAGAGCTGTTACCTGCAAACGGTTATCATTATATCTGGCATGTAAAAAAATATCCTTATAATGACGGACGTAAGGAGCTTATAGGTAATGTCCGTGTCCCAGTAGATGATTTAAGCTGGACCTCGGTTTATAAGAGTGAGATTATCCGTCAGTGGCGTAGTGCGCTTTAACGGCATAAAAAAATTGGCGCTCTTACAGCGCCAATAAATTTTATAAAACCTTATGTTTTACATGGTCCAGTGCCTGGTCGAAAAGGCTGAGCACGTGGCTGTCATCCAGAGAATAAATAACCTCTTTACCGTCCTTGGTAAATTTTACCAGGTTGGTGGCACGCAGCAGACGCAGCTGATGCGAAATAGCGGAATGTGTCATGCCAAGTGCATCGGCAATGCAGGTAACGCACATCTCCTGGTGTGCTAACAGGGAGAGAATGCGGATACGAGTGGGGTCGCTGAGGACTTTAAAAATATCAGCCATGGGCTGGATATATTTTTCGTCATCATTGCCAGGAAGCGGCAAGTTATGAGTGTGGACGTGTGTCATTTTATCACCTACTTTACTTTTTATTGTTTAGACGCAGTCCTTTGTTGAAAAAGAATGCGAGTACTGCGTAATAAAAGAAGCCTCCGGTTGGAGTCTTGCTGATAAACCAGGTCGGGAAAAGGAAAAAGCTTACGCTGAGGAAAAGCAGCTGCGGTAAGCAGCTGAAAAGACAGCTGATACCCTCCTCCTGCCATTTGCTTTTGATGTGCAACGCACTGAAGACGCTGTAGCGTGAGGCAAAAACGCCGAAGCATATGCCGCTGAAGGCATAGAGAACGAAGTTGACAATTTCACCGAAGTTCATGTTACTTATCCTCTTTACTACTGAGCTGTTTGAAAAAACCGGTCTTGAGCAACAGGCAGGCAATAATACTGCCGCCGATGGTGCTTACTAAAAACGGCGGGATGAAGAACCAGGCTACAGCATTGCTGCCTAAAAGCAGTGTGGCCATAATCCAGGCGACGAAACCACCGATGATGCCGGTACCGAATATTTCGCCAGCCATAGCCGCTGTCAGTGTTTTGTAACGGCTGTAGGCCAGTCCGGCGAGGGCTGCACCGATCATACTGCCGGGGAAAGCCAGCAGTGAGCCTGTGCCCAGCATGTTGCGCAGACAGGCAATGATGAAGCCGATAGCAACGGCGTAATCAGGTCCCAGGAGAACCGCACCCATAACATTGATGGCATGCTGCACAGGGAAGCATTTGGAAACACCTGCAGGAATATAAATTAAATGTGCGCTCAGTGTGCCGATGGCAATCAGAAGCGCTGCTGATGTCAGCTTACGGGTTTGCATATAAAAACCTCCATATGAAAGTTGTGTATGGCTAACAATGATATAACTATATTATAGCATTTAAATAGGTGTTTTGTGAACATATCTGAATAAATTCATAAGAAAATTTTTCAGAATATAAAAGCTTATTAAGCAGAACAGGAGTGATAAATTTGGCTTTGTTAGAAGGTATTAAGGTTATTGATTTTTCCAAGTGGCTGCCGGGACAATATTGCGGTATGCTGTTAGGTGATTACGGTGCGGATGTTATCAAGATTGAAGATTTGCAGGGTGATGCGACACGTCGCTTTTGGCCTGAAAAAACTAAAGGCATGAGCTACTGGCATCTGATGTTGAATCGTAATAAACGTGGTGTGGCTCTGGACTTGAAAAAAGCTGGTGGCCGAGATTTGCTGCTCAAGCTGCTGCAGGAGGCCGATGTTTTTCTGGAGGGCTTCCGTCCCGGTTATCTGGCGCGCTATGGCCTTGATTATGACAGTGTGCATAAAATTAATCCGCGTCTGGTGTACTGCTCGATTACCGGCTTCGGCCAAGAATCGCATAAGCCGGCACACGACCTGAACGTTGTCGGTCTGGCTGGCCTCAATAATCTTGATGATATTGGCAGAGCCTGCGTATCTGAGGTGCAGGTGAGCGCGATTGGCAGTGGTTTGAATGCTTTAAGTGCGATTTCTATGGCGCTCTTGGCGCGCGAACGTACTGGCAAAGGACAGTGGCTTGATGTCAATTTGTATGCTACGGCACTGTCAATGCAGGTGACGGGCATTAGTGCTTTGTTGGGCTGCAGGGAAACAGGTGAAAAGCCCTTTGGCCGTATAGCGCATTACTATAATATTTATCGTACAGCAGATGGCCGCTATCTGACTGTAGGCACTATTGAGCCTAAGTTCTGGCAGCGTTTTTGTGATTTGATTGAATGTCCGGAGCTGGAAAAACGCCAATATGATTTTACACATGAGGAGGAGCTGCAGCAGCTGGTGGCTGCTAAAATTGCCGCTAAAACCCAACAGCAATGGTTGAATTTAATCGGTGGCGCAGAATTTTGTGTAACGCCCGTATGCAGCCTGGAGGAAGCGCTGGACAGTGAGCTGACGGCGCAGGAGCATATTCTGCAGGAGGCTGACAGTGATCTTGGCAAATTGCAGTATATCGGCGGTCCGGTGAAGTTCAGTGAAGATGTAAGTACCATTCGCATGCGAGCTCCTAAGCTTGGTGAACATACGCTGGATATTTTGCAGGAACTGGGATATAATGATAATGAAATCAGCGCTTTACATGAAGAGGGCGCAATCTAGGATTTTTTGATTGTAGTGTGTTTATGAAGCAGGAGGCCGATATGAGGAAAATATTAAAGCTTTTTATGACATTTGTTTTTGCCTGCTGCCTGTTTGTAGGCGTTAATCCTGCAGAAGCAGGCTTAATCAGCAGAGAGCAGGAAATTGAAATGGGCCAGCAGACCGCACAGCAGCTGGAGGCTCAATACGGCGTGTCGCAGGATTATGCGCTGCAGGAGAGAGTTAACCGCATCGGCCAAAGGCTGGCTAAGGTTTGCGGACGTGATGACATCACCTTTTCCTTTAAGGTGCTCAATAACAACGAGGTCAATGCCTTGGCCTGCCCCGGCGGCTTTGTTTATGTGTATAAGGGATTGATTGACTATATGCCGACAGATATGGAGCTGGCTGGCGTGCTTGGCCATGAGGTAGGACACGTAGCAAAAAAGCATACTGTCAATGCAATTGAAAAGCAAATGTGGACATCCCTGATTCTGCTAGCTGCTACGCGTGGACAGGGTATGGGCCTTGTGCAGGCAGCACAGCAGGCGTTGTTTGCCGGTTACAGCCGTACAGACGAACGCGGTGCCGATAAGGAAGGCGTAAAGAACAGCATTGCAGCAGGTTATAATCCTTACAGCATGCTGATTACCGTGTGGAAGCTTGATGATTTGTCCAAGCAGGGCGGCGGCGCCAATTACGGTCTGTTCAGCAGCCATCCTGAGCCGGAGGAGCGTGTAAAGCGCGTTATGAAGCAGCTTAAGGAATATGATATTCATCCTGATGTTATAGTTAAGGATGATGACCATGCGACTGTTACCGAGGGCAATTGGACCTTTAACGTTGGGCAGAGCATTGGCAACACCAAGGGTAAATATCGTGCCTACATGCTTGCAGGCGGCTTGTGGAACGTGCGTCAGCGCGGACCGGTCAACCCCAATCATTTCGTAGTTTATGATAACGGCAGTACGGCTGATATCTACTATGATGATATTCAGGTTTTCCGTCTGTATACGCAGGATGCAGGTGCTTTTGGCAGTGCCGGCGCTTATGCAGCAGCCTGTGCTGATATGCTGCGTGATTGGGCACATATAGCTAATGCTAATGATGCTAAAGCTAAGAGCAGCACCAAAAAGAAATAAGCAGATTCAGGCAATAAATAAAGCCATACCCTGCTAAGCAAATTGCTTAGCGAGGTATGGCTTTTTAGTTGCGTTAATGCATGGGAGGTGGTTTTTACAGTACCTTTTGCAGCAGATTCAGCACATTCTTATGGGTGATTTTTTCGACAGTGCTGGCGCTGTATTTTTTAGAAAGATATTCATAAACTGCGCTGTAATCCTGCACGCCGTGGAGGTTGTAGGGCGGATGGCTGATGCCGTCAAAGTCGCTGCCGAAGCCGATATGGTCATCATTGCCCATGATGTTCAGCATGTAATCGATATGGCGGTAAATACTTTCGATGCAGGCATCGTTGTAATCGTGCTCCAAAAATTGACCGGCAAAGGTAACACCAATCAGGCCGTCATTTTCTTTAATTGCCAGAATCTGCTTGTCATCCAGGTTACGCGGATGCGGGCAAAGAGCCTTGGCATTGGAATGAGTTGCGATAATGGGCTTGCTGCTGGTCTCAATAACATCCCAGAAGCCTGCGGGTGCGATGTGGGAAACGTCAACCAGCATACCGAGCTTGTTCATTTCGGCAACTACCTGGCGGCCGAAAACGGTGAGACCGCCGCCGCTGCTTTCTTCGTTGACACCATCAGCGATATCGTTGCGGTTGCTCCAGGTGAGTGTCATAGCGCGCACGCCTAAGGCATAGAGACAACGCAGTGCTTCCAGACTGCCGTCGATAGCGCCGCCCTCTTCAATGGCGAGCAAAGTTGCAGCCTTGTGGTTGAGCACATCGGCAGCGTCCTCTTTGGTGAGTACCTGCAGCACATCGATGCCGTCTGCGTGAAGCTTCTTTACTTCCTGCAGGTATTTGTCCAGCAGCTGCAGGGTGTAGCGCAGGCCGCCGTAATAACGGAATTCGTGTGTGGGTACGAAGATAGCACAGAATTGCAGACCGCCGCCGAGAGCGATTTGACGCTGAATGTCAAAATGCTGGTCATTTGCATAAAGGCTGGTGCCTTTCTTATATAATTCGGTAAGGGTATCGCAGTGACAATCACAGATAAACATAGAGAAAACTCCTTTCAGAATTTATTAAACCCCCGCGTTTCCCGAACGTGGAACAGCGGGGGTTATAATACTGTAAATTTTTACTTAACAGTTAAAGGTACTTGCTTCTTACCAACCGGTGTAGTAGTAGAAGAAGGTCATACCGATGGTAACGATCATAGCGCCGGCCATGGGGATTGCAGTGCGTTTTACCAGATCAAAGGAGGAAACGCCACCCATACCGGAGGATACTACGATAACTGCGGTAATCGGGGAGCAGTTACGCATGATAGAAGCTGCAAAGTGCATCGGCAGCAGCATCAGTACCGGGTGCAGGCCGCTGTGCGCTGCAACTGCCGGAGTAAGTGCGGCGAATGCGAAGAAGGGAGCATTGCCGCTGCCCATAACAATTGCGGATACAGCGATAATTGCTACCATAACCAGCATCATAGCCATCGGGCCGAAGCCTAAGTTTTTACTGCCGTCGATAAGAGTGGTGATAGCACCCATGGATACGAGGCCCTTAGCAAAGGTCTGACCTGCAACAACCAGGGTAATAACGTTAGCCATCTGCATGCCTAAGCCATCGAAGAAGGTCTGAATATCGCCCAAAACCTTATGGCCGTCACGCCAACGGGCGTATTCGCAAATAACACCGATAGTCAGGCCGATAAACATAGCCATAACGATATTCATCTTAATAGTGGTAATCCAGAGAGAACTGAAGGAAAGAATCAATGCCAGAGGAATTACCGGCAGGATAGCGTACCACAACGGTGCATTATCTGCTTCTTCTTCAATTTTTTCAACTTGCATCGGCTGCACGATATGGCCGTCGCGTTTATCCATATATTTTTGAGTCAGGTAATGCAGAACGCCTACAACTACGAAGGCTACAGCAACGATAGGAACCTGATAATGGCTCCAGTAAACTACAGGGTCAACGCCTGCGGTTTCGGCGGAGAGGATGGTACCGGTATCACTGGGGCTCCAGTCGAAGCAGAGAGTGGTTGCTACAGCAGCGGTTGCGGACAGACGGCTTACGCCCAAGCCTAACAGAATGGGGAACATGGTTACCATCAGCAGCATTGCCAAACCGGAGGCACTGTTGATGCACAGGCCGATGAGCATACCGATAATCCAGGTGCCGCTCATAACCAGATAGGGGGATTTTAAAGCCATCAACGGTTTGATGGTTAAACGTACTAAAGAGCGGGAAGCGCCGATTTTATCCATATATTTAGCAAAAGCGCCTACAGACATAATGTTCAGGCCAAGTTTGCCGACGTTAGAGCTGAAGGTTGCGCGGATAAATTCAAAGGCATCGAAAATTACGGAGCCTGTTGTAGCCTTAGCTCCTAAAATCTGGCTGTAACCCAGCATAGCAGCGATATACATCATGATAATACCGCCCATGAAGAGCACAGGCTGTGGTTTGTACTTTTTGTAAATCAAATAGCCAACCCAAAACGTTATAATTGCAGAAATAACAATACCCAATTTTCATCATCCCTTTCTCTTATGAATTTATTTTACAAAAATTTAGGCAATTCCATTATAGCATAACTTTGTTGCATTAAGCAATAAAAAAACCTGCAATATTCCCCGCGAAGGGGACAGAATGCAGGTTTTTTTAGTTAATTATTAATACATGTCAATCTTCTAAAGACAAAACGCGTAAAACATGTTGGATATAAATAGCCTGAATTGCTTTGGAACGGCCAAGACCGCACAGATGACCGGTTGTTTTGATGCCTAAAGCTTCAATCTGAGTCTTCCAACTGTCTTCCTCGTCGCTGTACATATCGTTGTTGGCGTGATCACCGGCAACAACCATCAGGGGATACATATGTACATGTTTGTATTTGCGCTCCTGCAGCTTTTGCAGGACAGCTTCAAAATTAGGAGTATCCTCTTCTTCTACGGTTCCTACAATAACAGGGAATTTCATAGAATCAAAGATTTCCTGCAGCTTAACATAGGTATAGCCGTGCGCTTTATTGTTGTTGCGCGGTGTGCCGTGGCCCATCAGGACTACGCCTTCGCCCGGCGCTAAGGGAGGAACCTGAACGGCAATAGCTGCCGCTGCCAGCTTATAGTCCTCCTCGTTAACAATGAGAGGCTGGCTGATAATAATCTTTTGAAATTTAGCGGTAAATTTATCCTTGAGGCTGAGAATCTTCTGTTCGAATTCTTCGCCGTGCAGCAGATGTGTCGGCTGCAATACTACCTCTTCGTAGCCTGCGTCTGCCAACTTTTGCAGCACTGTTTCCGTATCGTCGATTTTAATACCGCGTTCAGCCAGACGTTTGCGGATAATTACGGAGGTAAAGGCACGGTACTGGTCATAGGCAGGGAATGCTGCGGCGAGTGCCGATATCGTGGGTTCTGGTTTCGTCGAAGGTGGAGCCGAAGCTAATAACCACCAGAGCTTTTTTGCTATCCATTTATAGCACCTCTTCTTCTTAAATTAAATTATATTATAAAAATACTCTCCGCCCTGAAAAGCTGACGGAGAGTAAAAAGGTGTGAAAGAAATGAATTACTTGTTAATTAAATTATTTAGCTTTCAGAGCATTCCAAGAATCGTTTGCTCTTTCAACAAACAGTTTTTGTACTGCTGCGTTTTCGCCCAGGCCGTGGATATAGGTGTTAACCTTGAAGCCTTCAGCCTGCAGTTGAGATTTAAAGGAATCAGGCTCGTCACCGGCCATATCGTTATTAGCATGGTCGCCTGCAACCATCATCAGCGGCATCAGAGTTACGTTCTTAATGCCTTTAGCTTTCAGTTGCGGAGTAACGGTGTCCAGATGCGGCCAGCCTTCTACGGAGAAGATGTAAGCGTTGGTGTAGCCAAGCTCATTCAGACGGTCTTGCATTACTGCATAGTAAGCATTGGACGGATGCGGAGTACCATGAGCCATGATCAGAACAGCATCTTTTTTGCCGAGTTTCGGGAATTGAGTAGAAACTGCTTTCATGGTTTCGGTAATATCGTCAACTTGGCCTTCCTGACCTTGCCAGTACATCAGCGGAGTACCGAAGGTCATTTTCTTGAAGTCGTTTTTGTGCAGGTTATAAACTGCATCTTTGTATGCATATTCCATGCCCGGAATAATATCCAGAGAGGTCAGAGCAATACGGGTGTAACCTTCAGCTTTCAGTTGAGCCAGAGCTTGTTCAGGTGTCGGGATGGTGAGACCTTCATGAGCTTTGATACGGTCAATAATAATATGAGAGGTGAAAGCGGTAACTACTTTTACACCGGGATGAGCAGCTTTAATAGAGTTTACAGTTGCTTCAATAGTTTTAGCACGGCTGTCTTTAAAGGTGGTACCGAAGCTCATTACAACGATAGCGTCTTTGTCAGGCAGGTTTGCCAGAGCCGGATTAACATTGGTTTTTACGCCGATTTGGGATGCCATAAGCAGAGCCGGGGTAGCGTCTTTAACTTCGTCGTTCAGTTGGTATGCGGCATGGCTGGTAGCAGCAAAGCCTAAGAGGGCAGCACAAGTCATAGATGCAACAGCAAATTTTTTCAGACTTTTCATTTTGAAAGCACTCCTTTTGAATTCATAATCATCAAAAATATGTAGAAGGTTATTTTATAAACCTTACTTCTCTGTATTATATCACTTATAGTTGAGATGTCAACAAAAATAATAAGAATTGCTATTATGAAGTTATAATAAAAAACAGACTGCTGTTATCAGCAGTCTGTTGCAAAGTTATTTCTTAAAGATTTTTCTAAAGCAGTCCTTCAGAGAGCGTCCGAGCATACCATTCGCAGGATCATTTTCATATTCGCGGTCGCGGCTGTCGCTGAAGGAGGCCACAAGCGTACCGTCTTCCATATCATAGAAGTTGTAAATCAGGCTTAGCTGTGCATACGGGTGAAAGCTTTCCGGTACCCAGCGCTGACGGACAACGTCCTCCGTCCAGTAGTGGCGTTTACCGTCTTTGTCATAGTAGTAATGTGTTTCCTGAGTAGTGTAATCTTCAAAATGACCGGGAACACGAACAGTACGGTAGCCAAAATGATTGATGGTAACGCGTATTTCCAAATCTCTGGGCGCTAAATTTTTCTGGCTGGCTTTAACATTATGATATTCCGGCAGTGGCTTTTGTGTTTCGTCTGTAGCAATCAGCTTTTGTTTGCCTACAGCCTGCAAAATAGCGGCCAGTACTTTGGTTTCAGCGTTTTCATCAATCTTGAAGCGACGCGTCGGCTCTCCTTCAAGATTATCAATCTGGGTGATATGAATCTCTTTCACTGTACGCAGATTGTAGTCAGGATGCTTGTAGGGCTGATTAGCGAAGCAGGAAGCGCTGACGCAGAGTAGCATAATAAACGTAAGCAGGAACAGGGATAATTTTTTCATGGCAGACCTCCTAAAAGCTTCCTCAGGTTAATCCTTCAGCATATCCTTGATGCCGGCAAAGGTTTCCGGGCTGATGATATGCTCGATACGGCAGGCATCCTTTTCTGCAATTTCCTCGTCCACGCCCAGAATCTCGTTGATAAAACGGGTGAGGGTTACGTGACGGTCGTAGACAGCAGCGGCTTTTTTCTGACCATCCTTGGTAAGCAGGATGCGTCCGTCAGGCTCCATGATAATATAGTTATCACGTTTAAGAATGCTCATAGCGCGGCTGACGCTGGCTTTTGTAAAATTCATTTCCTCCGCAATGTCGATAGAACGTACGCTGCCATTGCGTTTGGTCAGAACTAAGATAGTTTCCAAGTAATTTTCTCCGGATTCCAGCAGTGACATTTTTATAACCTCCATCAGTATCAGATGTAATATTTCGATTACTACTATTTTAACACATTTAATTCTTAACGTCACTAGCAGAGATAGTGTATAATAAAAAACAAACAAAATAGTCAGATGAGTAAGCTGCGGCTATCTTAAATAGATGATCAGAAACGGAAAGAGGTAGTGATATGTTAAAATTTATGCAGGAAACACTTAGTGTATGGGAGCTTCTGCGACGGACAAAAAAGCCGATAGTGCTTTACGGAATGGGTAACGGAGCCGATAAAATTATTGACTGGTGCGAAGCAAACGAAGTGCAGGTTCAGGGCGTGTTTGCCAGTGACGAGTTCGTCCGCGGACAGCAGTTCCGCGGCTTTACGGTGGAACGCTATGATGCGCTGCGCGCACGTCTGGGCAATGACCTTTTGGTTGTTATTGCCTTTGCCAGCGAAAGACCGGAGGTGCTGGAGCGCTTTGCGCAGTTGGCTGCCGAGCAGGAGGTTGTGGCACCGCATCTGCCGCTTTTTGACGAGGAAGAAACTGTAAGCGCAGCCTGGCTGCAGCGTTACGAAGAGCAGTTGGCGTATGTTTACGACAGACTTGCGGATGAACAGTCGCGCAGAGTTTTTGCCGCTACGCTTAACTATAAGCTCAGCGGTAAGATAAGCTATCTTTTTGACTGCGAAACGCAGCGGGAGGAGGATATCAGAACGTTGCTTGCGCCGACAGCCGAAGAAATATATATGGATCTTGGTGCCTATAACGGTGACACCATCCAGGAGTTGGGACGCCTGACTGACTGGCAATGGCGCGAGGTGCTGGCGGTAGAGCCTGACCGCCGTAACTGCCGCAAGCTGCGTCTGCTGGCTGATGAGCTGGTGGAGAAGGGGCTTACTGTCGAGGTACACGAGGCAGGCATCTGGAGCGAGCAGGGAGAGCTGGGCTTCAGCGACAGCGGCGGCAGGCAGTCAACATTTATCGGTGCGGAGAAGAAAACAGTGCCGGTGACGACGATTGATAGCGTGGCGGCGGGACGCCAGATGACAATGATCAAAATGGATGTCGAGGGGGCAGAGGTACAGGCCATTTTCGGCGGCAGGCAGACCATTGGCAGCTGTAAGCCGAAGCTGTTTGTGGCAGCCTATCATTATGATATTGATTTATTCCGTTTACCCTTGCTTTTGTGGGAGCTGGTGCCGGAGTATAAAATTTATCTGCGTAAGCATCCTTATGTACCTGCATGGGAACTGAATTTTATTTGCATTGAAAAATAGCGGGACGATAAAGGTCCATATAGGACAAAAATCGTCAAATGTAATATAGTGGTGGAATGTCTTTTTAATAAATGTCAAAGTGACACAAAAAGTCAAATATTTATAAAAATAATGTAAAGTGTAAGCAGGTAAAAAACGTCCTGTAACGAATTTATCAAATATGGGTGTAGAATGGAACACGCTAAAATATAATTTTTAACGACGATGCAAAAAAAGGAGTGTATGTGAATGAAAAAATCTAAATGGATGCTTGGCGCAGCTGCAATGCTGGCTTTATCTGTAGCTTTGGCTGGCTGCGGCGGCGGTGACAAAAAGGCTGATAACAAGGCTGGCGGTGTTAAAGGTGATTTGATGGTTTATACCTCTATTTATCCTGACATCATCGACAATATGTGCAAACCTAACGTTGCTAAGGCTTTTCCGGATATGAAGGTTAACTGGTTCCAAGGCGGTACCGAAAAAGTTATCACCAAGATTACCGGCGAAATCAAAGCTAAAAAAATTGCTGCAGATGTTCTGATGGTTGCGGATCCTTCCTACTATCTGAAGCTGCAGGAGCAAGGCTTGCTGTTGCCTTATAAATCCAAAGAAGATGCTAACGTTATCAGTGAAAAAGACAAAGACGGCAACTGGTACGGCGTTCGTATCTCCAACATGATCATTGCTTATAACTCCAATAAGCTGAAAGCTGAAGATGCTCCGAAAAACTGGACTGATCTGACCGACCCGAAATGGAAAGGCAAAATCGCTATGCCGAACCCGATGCTGTCCGGTACTGCTTATGTAGCAGTTGGCGCTCTGGCTGACAAATACGGCTGGGAATATTTCGATAAACTGAAAGCTAACGGCCTGCGCGTTGAAGAAGGCAACTCCGCTATTCAGAACAAGCTGCTGACCGGTGAATATGCAGCTGTAATGATTCTGGAAGAAAACATCCTGAAGCTGGCTAACACCAAGAAAGAGCCTCTGAAGATTGTTTACCCGACCGACGGTGTAATCAACGTTCCTTCCCCAATCGCTATTTTCAAGGAAACCAAGAATCCTGAGGGTGCAAAGGCTTTGGTTGACTGGTGGCTGTCCAAAGAAGGTCAGGAAGCAGTTGTTAAGGGTTGGATGCACTCCGTTCGTGGCGACGTAAAAGCTCCTACCGGTGCTGAAGAAACCAAGAAAATTGTTGAGGGCAGAATTAAAGTTGATTGGCAGAAGCTGGCTAACAACAATGCTCAAATCAAAGAAGAATTCCGTAAGAGAGTTATGGATAAATAATGCGTTGCTAAGTTAAATTATAGCGGAAACAGGGAGACCTTTCAGGCCATCCCTGTTTTCTGCTCAATAAAGAGGGGCCGAAAGACTGCTTTTGGTATTGCTCTGAGGTATTAAAAAAGGAGAAAGAAGCGTTCTATGTCAAGAATAAACAGTAAATTTATTGTTATCGCTATCTCCGTGCTGTTGCTTTTATACTTTGTTATCTTCCCGATGGGAATTCTGCTGTATGACAGCATCATGCTGGATGGCGCAATTAACTTGGAAAACTATCGCAATGTATATAGTCAGGATGTCAACTGGCGTGCGTTGACGAATACAATCGAGCTGTCTTTGGGCGTTATGATTGTCAGTGTGCTGATTACCTTCCCGCTGGCTTGGCTGGTTGGCCGTACTGATATGCCCGGCAAAAAAATCTACCGTACTCTGCTGGTATCCAGCTACATGATTCCGCCGTATGTAGGCGCTATCGAACCCAAGTGTAGGTTATCTGAATGAGATTCTTAAATTTGTCTTTGGTCTGGAAACAGCACCCTTTGACATTTATACTATGGCCGGCTTAGGCTGGGTACTGACTCTGTTCTACTCTCCCTTTGCTTTCATCACCATTTCCCGTGCTATGGAGAAAATGGATCCGACTCTGGAGGAGGCTGCGCGTGTCAGCGGCGCTTCTCCGATGCGTACCGTTTTTGACGTAACCCTGCCGCTGATGGCTCCGTCCATTCTGGCAGGCGGCCTGCTGGTATTTATTGCTGCCGGCAGCTGCTTCGGTATTCCTGCTATCGTAGGTATGCCGGGCAATATTGAAGTAATGACCACGCGTATCGTAACCTATATTTACATGGGCGATACTGCGGGCGTACGTGATGCTACTGCTTTGGCTGCTTCCCTGATGTTCCTTGCTAACATCCTGCTGTTCGGTATGACCTGGATGGTTGGCAAAAAGGATTACACCACTATCAGCGGTAAGAGCACCCGTCCGAACATCGTTGAGTTGGGAAAATGGAAATGGCCCTGCTTCTGCCTGGTTGGCGCTTACAGCATGATTTCCATTATCATTCCGCTGGGATCTATCGTGCTTACCAGCTTGATTATCACTCTGTCTAAGCCGATTGCTCTGGATAACCTGGGCTTTGATGCCTGGATTCCTGTTATCACCAGCTCCCAGTATATGGAAAGCGTTTGGAATTCTGTTGTTTACGCCGTTATTGCTGCCTGCATCGGCACACTTATTTCCATCTTTATTGCATATCTTGCAGTTAAAACCAGAATCAAAGGCCGCAGCCTGCCGGATCTGCTGGTAGTTATCGGTGGCAGTACCCCGTCCATCGTTATTGCGCTGGCTTTGATTATTACCTTCAGCGGTAATTTTGGTTTGAACCTTTATTCCACGATGTGGATTATGGTAGTTGCTTATCTGGTAAAATACATGACGATGTCTGTGCGTACCATCGCCGCTTCGCTGAGCCAGGTGCACATCTCTCTGGAGGAGGCTGCACTGAACTCCGGTGCCAGCTGGCTGCGCTGCTGCAAGGATATCATCATGCCGCTTATTGCACCGTCCATCGTTGCCGGCTGGTTCCTGATTTTCATGCCGTCCTTCTACGAGCTGACTATGTCCCTGCTCCTGTACGGCAGTGATACCAAGACCATCGGCGTATTGCTGTATGAACTGCAGACCTATGCAGATACGCAGAATGCTTCTGTGCTTTCTGTAATCATTCTGCTGATTGTTTTGATTGGTAACCTGATTCTGAATAAGGTTTCCAAGGGTAACGTAGGTATTTAATTAAAGGAGCATTCCCGTAATCAACAAATATGAGCTTTGCAAAAAAAGAGAAACCCCTTTAA
>ERZ780125.250-NODE-250-length-20528-cov-3.72447_pt1 | contig 20528 bp, 16 predicted proteins | sample MGYA00433082_ERZ780125 | MGnify/ENA primary metagenome ERZ780125 (study PRJEB29588, sample SAMEA1970465) | human gut metagenome | biome: human gut; feature: human-associated habitat; material: faeces | place: Denmark | collected 2008/2010 ... | reverse complement strand
CGAGCGGTTGCAGTCCGAAGTCATCAAAGATGACGAGGTCATTTCTCTCGATATGGTTGATGACCTTAAGAAGACTTCCGTCAAGTTTGGCGAGAGCTATCCGCTCGACGAACTTGTTCATGGAAAAGTATTCCACTCTGTGTCCCATGAAGCATGCCTGCCTTCCGACAGCACATGCCAAGAAGGACTTTCCGCATCCTGTCTTGCCGTCAATGAGTAGATTCTCCGCCCTGTCAATGAAGGTGCAGTCCATAAGCTTGAGCAGCATCTCCTTGTTCAGGTTCCTCTCCTCCGAGCAGATGACATCTTCCATAACGGCGTTATAGCGCAGTTTGCTGGTCTTCAGGTACATCTCAGTCCGCTTGCGGTTCCGGTACTGCTGTTCGGCTTCGGCAAGCCTTGCCATGAATGTGTCCAAAGTTGGCCATTGGTTTACGGGCATGCCCTGAAGGGCCTTGTAGCATTCTGCCATACCCTTGAGTTTGAGTCCCTCCAACTGGAGGATTGTTTCTTGTGTGTTCATTAGTTTGTATTTATTTGCGTGCCAGCGTGGATATCCTATTGATATGCAGACGCCCCTCTTACGTTGTCATTCTTCGGCATGTATGGCATCATATCCGTTTGTGCCGGAGGCGTGTCGTCAAGATTGTTCCTAAGTATTGCTTCGATGCGTTTATATGTAGAGGCCGTCTTTGGCTCTATTCTTCTGCAGGCCGCCTCAAGACGTTCCGCCCCGTATTTTCCGGCCAGGCGAAGGACACCTTGGCAGGAACGGTAGGCCTGCTGTACAAACAAAGCGGACTTAAGGATACAATCAATGGATTCACGCGTATGGGGGCCCACTTGGCTGGCCTTTGACAGCAGATAGGCGGCATTTATTTCCTTTGAACGCTTGTATGCTATATGCTTCTCGGGCATGTGCGATTCAACTGTCGTGTATCCATCGGAGTGCTTCCTGTCGTGAGCCGCGATTCTGTCCAGACCAATCCAGACTTCCACCTTCTCCGCATCGTATATAACCTTGGCTTTCTTGCCTATATGCTGATAAGGTACGCTGTAGAAGTGGTTCTTGTCGACTTGGAAGTGATAGGTGGAGTTGATGGTGATTTCCTTGGTATACTTCAGGAGGAATGGCTTTGGAGGCAACGGTAGCATATAGGAACGTTCCTCTCGTTCATACTGTTCCCTGCGGCTGTATGTCTTGTTCTTGCGGGTCTTGCTGTTGAACATATCGTTCAACTCATCCAACTTGCTGTTGAGCTCATCATAGGAGAAGAATGTGTCACGACAGATACGGCTGTAGTAGTACCTGTATGTCTGATTGACAAGGCTTTCGGCTGGACCTTTGTCCCGTGGCTTTTTGGAGCGGCATTCATCCAGCTCGGTACCGTTGTGAAGACACCACTGGCTGGCGGCCTCATTCAGAGTTGGCTCGTAACGGTCAGTCTTCTTTATCCACTGACGCATGTTGTCTGTCTTTGAGATCTCTGCCACACCGCCGAAGTATCTGACGGCCCTTGAAAGCGATTGGAAGAGATATTCCATCTTTGCACTTGGCAATGCGGTCACATAGCTGAGCATTGAATACGGCAGGACACACACCAGTACAATCGCCCGTATCGCTTCTCCGGTATCTTTATCGACTATCCACAGATTGTCGCCGGCGAAGTCAAACTGCATCTCTCGGCCTGGTTCGTACGCATTATGGTACTTGTAGTCGTGGTTCTTTTCGTATTCCTGGATGATTGCCTTGAACTGTGTATATCCGTAAGGGTTGTCCGTGCTCCTAAGATATTCCTCGTACAGAACGTCATAGGTCATGTGCTTACGCCTCATGTCCTTTGCGTAGCCTTCAACATTCTCTTGCATAAAGGCATACCTGTCTGCGTCCCTGCCACGATGTCCATCGCCTTTTTGCATGATTGCCTGCAGCTCAGCATCGTTCAAGGAAAGGAGATCAGCCATACTCCTGCCGGTCGCTTCAGCGCGGTCTCGATAGTTCCTTAGAGATGTGCGGCTGAGTTGCAGCTTTCGTTCCATCTCTCGTAGTGATGTCCCGCGTGAGAGCTCGCGGATGATTACTCTGATGTCTGTCATTGTCGCTTTTACGTTTGCCATAACCCTGTGGTATTCTTATTACCACAAAGTTACATTGTCAAACCGTTTGCGACCATTCCAAAGGTCTGCCCCAACCATGCTGGCACTGGTTAACTGGGGGGGTACATTTGATTCCGCTACAGCCGGTACATTTCAAAGTGATACGGGTGGTACATTTCATTCTGATACGCCCGGTACATTTGAAAGTGATATGGACGGTACATTTAAAGTGTCGCAATCATCTTATATATGGTTGGAACCTTCGTAATGCAAATAGTTCGCAACAGAATGCGCCAGGAATAGATTTGGTAGATGATACCAAGCTCATATTGGTACAGGTTACAGGTTCATGTACCAAAGGGAAAATCGATCATTCTTTGAAAGAAATTCCAGAGAAATATACTGGTTATCATTTTTATTTTGCGCCAATAGTTATCGACGCAAAAGAACAGCGAAAGCATAAATACAACCCACCTCATGAGGTTGTGTTTAATCCGGAAACAGATATTTTGGATATTCATTTCATTGCGGATAAAATAAAGGGTATGCCGGATATTGAGGATATCAGCACAATAGCAATGTTCATAAAAGACAACATTCAAAATGAGGTTCCTGATACTACACAGTTAACTTCTGGGTTGAACTACATTATTAGTCAGTTAGCAGAAGATGATTTAAACGAATGTGATTTTGATATGACTGAATTTGAAATAGAGGCAAAAATAAGTTTCAACAACTTGTCTATATATACAAAAGACGCCATAGACCAATATAAAATTTATTATATTAATGTGCAGGAAATCTACAGCGAATATGCTAGGCAAGGAAAAACCAAAAGTATGGCTGTACTGCAGAAATTGCATAGAATATATGTAAGTTTGAAATCACAGGCAAGTGGTGATGATTTGTTCATTGCAATTAAAAATGAAATTATCAATCAAATAGGTAATAAAAATAATAATTTATCACAAGAACAATTGGAAATGTGTGTTGAAATGTTGATGGTGCACGCATTTATGGAATGTAAAATATTTGAAAAGCCGATATAGTTATGCTTCTACCAGATAATATGAGACCAGAAGATTGCATCTATTACAATGGTGCTATTGTACTAAAGGTGCTGCAGACAGAAAAGAAAATTTCTGTCGTGGACTTGTATTGTCGTCTTCGAGAACAGTATAAAATGAGTTTTGCTATCTTGCAACTCTGTATAGATTGGCTTTACTTAATTGATTGTGTCATTGTTAAAAATGGGGAGGTTGAGCTATGTTCATAAAATCACTTATCATAGAATCAAAAGAAGGTCTTATCAGAAGATTAGACTTTCATCAAGGTCTTAATTTGATAGTTGACGAAACCCCAGACACTAATACAGAGACTGGAAATAACGTTGGCAAAACAACCATACTCAGACTTATTGACATCTGTTTGGGTAAGGAATCTCGAACGATATATATAAGTCCAGAAGATAGGCGTGTCGTCAATGAAGAAGTAAAGACATTCTTGACAGAGAAGGAAGTGGTGATAACTTTAATTTTGGTTAGTGACTGGACTCCCACAGCCAAAGAAGTTCGCATAAGAAGAAACTTTCTCTCACGCAAGAACACTATTCAAGAAATAAACGGAGAGAATTATTCAAACGAAAATGAATTTAAGAAAGCTCTTCAGTATGCTATCATGGGCGTGGTGACCAACAAGCCAACATTTAGACAATTGGTTGCACATAATGTAAGATATACAAATGCTGCAGTCAATCATACCTTGCATTGGCTTGAAGGTACGACTTCTGATGCTGTTTATGAAACTCTGCACCTATATATGTTGGGGTTGAACTATACTGATGCGGAAGAACGTCAACAATTACTTCAGAAGCAGAAAACAGAAGAAAGTTTCAGAAAGAAACTCGTAAAAGAAAAAAGTCGTAATGCTTTAGCTTCAGAATTAGGTATTGTCAAATCAGAAATAGAAGAATTGGAGCATATCAAGAAACAGATGCACTTAAACCCTGACTTTGACAACGACATGGCTGAGTTATCTGACTTGAAATATAAAATAACAGTGCTTTCTACTCAACTTAGTTCATTGAAGTTGCGCCATGATATAATGGAAGAAGCCAAAGAGGAGATTCTTAGCAACAAGTCGAATATCGATGCAGACACATTAAAAATAGTATATAATCAGGCAAAGAGATTTGTTCCAACCCTGCATCACACTTTCGAAGATTTGCTTAAGCACCATAATAGTATGCTTGTGAAAAAAGCAGATTTTATAGCAAGTGAGTTGCCTGAGTTAAAGAAGAAGATAGAAGCATTGGACTCAGAGATTAGAACTTTGCATGCATCGGAAAAAACTCTTAGTGATAAGTTGTTGCAATCATCGTACTATACAGACTATGAAAGTCTGATAGCAGATCTTACTCAAAAGCATGAGAGATTGGGGGCATTAAAGCAGCAGATTGATCAAATCGATAAAGTAGAAGAGAGGATAGATTCTCTGAACAAACAGATTGAAAGTATAGACAATTCTCTGTTTAGTGATGGGTTCAAGCAAAAGGTACAAGATCAATTGGATAAACTGAACAACTATCTTGCCAAAATATCACAGTTGCTTTATGCGGAACAATATGGTATGGTGTACGAAACAGAAACAAAGAATAAAAATGAAATCTATAAATTCAATATAGAAAGATTTGATGCTGACACTATAAATTTCAGTTCTGGTAAGAAACAAGGTGAGATAGTCTGCTTTGACATGGCATATATCTTGTTTGCAGACAAAGAACATATACCATGTTTGCATTTTGGATTGTATGACAAAAAAGAATTGGTGCATGGGAACCAGCTTTTGGGTACAGCAAGGTTTGTTGGGGAATATCACAATCTGCAGTTTGTCGCCTCAATCTTGTCAGACAAACTTCCAGATGAGTTAAAAGATGACAAATATATAGTTGTTAAACTCAGCCAAAACGATAAGTTATTTAAGTTTTAGCGACCTTGAATCGATATAGGCAAACTATTTCCGTGTGGCTGTGTCAGTCTTCATACGATAAGGCTTCGACTGATTCTTATCTTTTTGCATCCGAGATAGATATCAATACCATACGCTCATGGCTGGACCATGTGTCTGTCAATATAACCAACATATATGCTGAGGTAAGCCTTAGAATGAAGGCAAAGGCCCTTAAAATGTAAGCATTCGGTGAACCACGTGTAGGTATTTAGTAGACTTTGAAGTCTCTCCAAGGATTTTCGGCGTTTCTCCTATGTCTTTAAAAGACCATTGGCGACCAGACTGGACGGCAGGAAGTCGGCAATGTCAAGGCTGTAGTCATTGTCGTACTCGTAGACATGGTCAAGGAAGTACGTCAGCCATGCCTCGACATTGACTCCGGCAAGTTTGCGGCAGTCCATCATAGTGTACATCACGGCTGCATCCTCGGTCGCATCGTGGTTCTTGCAGAAGAGATAGTTCTTGCGCGTCTAAGTTGAGGGCGTAGTGGTTTTGGAGGGGCGGGGTAGCATTGACAGGGATTATTGTTGGGCTGCGGCTGGAGTGGGGCGGATTTGCATATGCGCTGACAGTCAGGCTGTTTCAGCGTTGTTTGGTGGTTAGGCGTGTGAGGGAGTAGATGGATTGAGGACGGTGTATGGCTACAACTCCTGGGAGGTGGCGTTTAGGAAGGGAGGGTAATCAACAACTCAGTACTATGGAATTATTATTCAAAAGGCTCGCTTAGATAATAAGGACATGATAATAGACAACAGTCAAAAATATTACGATGCTTACAAAAAGCACCATGTGTTTGATGAAATAGACCACATGATGGAGTTCTATGACTGCATCTCATACTCATCTTCATCTTTCTTCCCTAATGGAACACTGAATATTGGCACCTACGAAGCAAATATATATCAGTCCATCCGGACTACGCTTGACAGTATTAAGAATCTTCTCAAAGTGAGACATATCTCAGATGCCTTCGTTTTAATTAGAAAACTCTTTGATACTGTACTTGCAAATATTTATCTGGACGTGGTCAGGGAGGATGAATTTGATTGGATGAATAGTTCGGTAGTGAAGGATTTAGATGAATGGCTAAAGAAAGAACACCGGATTCCCAGAACGGAACGGATTCTTAAAGTCTTGAAAAACTCGAATACAACAAAGGAGCTTTATCCCTGGTTCGGGTGGGATACTTACCTGAAGACAAATAGAAGTATATTGGATAATTATGTTCATGTTAACAACTATGGGAGTGTTTTAATGAATTGTCCGGATTTATACATTCAGGAACGTGAGGAACAATTGAAGAATGCCTCAATTATTCTGAATCAGATTATGATGATTCATCTAGCTTTCACGTTTTATATGAACTCCAAATACATGATGTCTTCAGATTATATGGAGTTTAGTGAAATGGGCATGACGCCTCCGCAAGGCAGTGAATGCTGGTTGGCTCCTTTTGCACAGCAAGCTTTTGATATGTTCCTAAAGCCTCACGAGAAGTTGGCAATGCTCATCAAAGAGCATTGTCCTATGGATATAGAGATGAATCAAAAGTAAACTATGTATTTCGGGGCATCCGAGATGCCATAGGCTTATGAAGGTGTAGCGGGGATTTGCTGAATAGGGCGATGTTGGGGACTGGGAGTTGGGGTAAGGAATTGGGTGGCGGTAGCATTGACATTGACTTTAATCTTCTGCGTGGAAGTTGGGAGGTGCGTGTGGCTCGCTTGTTTGGCGGTGGGGCTGGATGTGGTGGGAGAGTCTGGTTTTTCGGGTTTTTACGATCTTTTTTATTAAAACGTTTCGCTGAAGCGGTTTGAGGGGTGTGGCTTCGGATGGTGACGGTGCGTTCTGATGGCATTGACAAGGAGCGTTTTGTATTGGGTTTGGTTTTATCGGTGAGCATGTGGATTTTTGGGTGATTGTTGGTGTGTGTCCGATGGGTGGTCGATGGGGAAGGTCGTAAAATTGAAATCTTGATGAGTCGGACGCAGAAACTGAAGGGATTGTCTGCTGCTTCGCTCAGATTGAAAACATTAAACGACAATCCCTAGTTAATATCTTTGCATCGTAATTAATTATTCAAGGTTTATGAAATTAATAAAATCTACTTATCTCAGAATTAAGCTGAACAGAGGTATAATTATTAAAACGGCTTCGACTGTAGTTGGTTGCGTATATACTATCTGGGGATGTGTGTCATTATTTGAACCTCTTGAAGGTTTATTTTATGAAAATATAACAGGATGGATGAAACTCGGAATAGGAATGGGAGTTTTACTCATTGTTGCTCTTATCGCTTTTATTGGTTCGAGTATTTATTATTTGTGTTCAGAATGTACACATGTCTTAACATCAAATTCAAGGAAAAAAGTTTATGTGCAATTTGGGGATATGTATTCTCCAGATATTGTGGAAAAAGGTTATTCAAAACGCAGAAATATTGTGATTCCAGTGAATAGATGTTTTGATACTATTGTGGATGACAATCTTGTCTCACATAACACCCAACATGGTAAAGTTATGCAGGAATTATATGACAAGGGATTGTATGATAGTAATATACTTAATGATGAAATACAAGCATCAGTTTCGCGTATATCGGATTTTGAGCAATTATCAACTAACCAGAAAATGTTAGGCAACCTTAAAAGGTATGCATGTGGTACTGTTGCTGAAATAAAAGTATCAGAATCTTTGACATATTTCTTTTTGGGCTTAAGCAAATTCAACGAGAGGCTGAAAGCTTCTACAACAAAGGCAGAATTTGCAGAGGCTGTACAAAAAATGATAGAGTATTGTAACGAGCGAGCTCAGGGTTATCCTGTAGTGCTTCCATTAATGGGTACAGGGTTATCTCGTACAAATATTCCTGCAGGAGAAGTTCTAAAGTATATGGTAAGTGCTTTTCGTATCAATAGGGATATTATCAACTGTGATTTTCATATTGTTGTATGTACGGGGTTGAAGGATGAAATATCAATTAAAAATTTATAATTATGGCATATAGAAATGGTAATTATTCAGCGTTCTATGTAGCAGAACCATTTAATGAAACTAACCTTGGTGCTTATCTAGTTAGGGATTTCAGATATTACAATTTGCTGAAATCATGGAAAGGTGCAGATGCTTCATTTCCGTTTATAGACTCTCATGATAAGACCTATAATGTTAGAGACAACAGTGATTGGGAATGCACTTTAAAACCTAGGCTTCATCTGCGTCTTCGCAACTCAAAGAATGTTATCCTATTTTTAAGTGGATACACAGCAAATAGTATGGCTCTTAGAGAAGAGATTGATTATGCTATCAACAGCCAAGGTTTGCCGATTATTGTAATTTATCCTGATTATTCAGAGAAATCTGATATTGTTGATATCAATGGTAATTTCAAAGAACATATTGTGGCTCTATGGAACAAAATCCCCGTTTTAAGAGATAATATGTATAAGGTGGCGACCATACACATACCCTTAAAAAAGGAACTTGTAAAGAAATGCCTTGAGGACTCTGATTTGGCAATTAATACGCAAAAAGTAGGAAGATATTATTTTCCAATTAAATAAAAAATCGACAAAATGTTTGTACCATTACAAATTTCTCAAAAAGAAATCGACAAACTTAAATACTATGTAGGTAACTTGTCGTTGCCCAAAATAGAAAAGGAGCAAGATGAATTCTACCATGGAATATTGTCGCAAGTCACAAAGAATGGTGTTATTGATGGCAGTAACCTCTCGCAACTTGCCTTTCCGTTTGCCGATGCAAATTATGATGTGTTTATTTCTTATTCACATAATGATGAAGATGCCGCATTGTATCTTTATGCCTACTTGAGAAAGCAAGGTTTGAAGTGTTTCTTAGATTCTATAATTTGGAATAGCGCTGATGATTTGCTATCCACAATAGATAGAAAATATAGCATGGCAGATGACAATATTCACTACGATTATAAGAAAAGGAATTTTTCTACATCTCATGTTCATGTGATGCTGAGTATGGCAATACTTGAGGGAATAAAACGATCAGAGTGTTGTATTTTCATAAAGAGTAACAATTCAGTTTCTTTGGGAAATGGTATTACTTCTCATACGCTGTCCCCTTGGATCTACGAAGAGATCTCCTTTGCACAAAATTGCAAAATTTCAATACCACTACGATATAAAAAGCCTGAATTGAGAATGTACAGTGAAGGAGGCATTGTTGAAATGCGTGATAGTCTGTCTGGTGAGATGAAAATTTCATATAATATTAATATTCATGATTTTCAGTCTATAATATTTCAAGATATCTTGAACAAATTCGGGACCTGTATGTTAGATGATATTTACAAAAAATACAAAATTACTCAGAATATTACAAAGATGATACAAGGCTAAATATTATATTTATGGAGACAAGTGAAGTGGTATCATGTCTGTTTGGGCTATAAGGATAGGAATTTAGCACCTTAAGTTCCCACATATTCTACAATCAAGCGTGTATTACCTTCCTATTCGATATTAAATAGGGACTGTCGTGAAATGCTAAATAATTACGCAACAAGTTGATTGATAAAGTGATAGAAATTTCGCAACTTTGATAAAGGGAAAAAGAATTCCCCCAACCACCGTCGAAAGTGAGAAATTGGGGGAATCGCAAAATTAATCTGCATGTCAAAAGTACGAAATTTTTCTGAAATAGCGCCAAACATTGCGTTTCCGGAGTTCAATTTTTACGAGCTCTACTATTCAACTTTCGAAAAGAGCGAATTGGGCAGGATAAAGAAGTTGCTTCCTCTTCGCGAGATGAGCCGAAGATTGGGAATCCACCGTCCCCGGACAAAGTTCCTTGACGTGCGGCGACTGACATACAGGAAACTGCGCAAGCACAGCAGGAACCAGACAAGGAAGATTACACGCAGGCTGTTTGACCTGCTTGGCAAGATACTGAAGGAGATACGTGAGATCGAGAAGGGACAAGGAGGTGAGGAGCGTCGAGTTCGGAGCGAAGGTCAACAACATATTGGTCGACGGGATATCGTTCATTGAGAAGCTGTCATTCAATGCGTTCAATGAATGGACCCGGCTGATGCACTGCCTGAAGATGCACAAGAGACTGCTTGGGGTCGAAGCGAAAAAGGTCGGAGGAGATACTGGCTGCGCGGGAACCGAAAACAGGGGCTACTGCAAGGCGAACGGAATACAGACATCTTTCGTGAAAAGAGGCCGTCCGTTCGGTGAGAAGAAAAAGGAGAAAGACCTTGTCCGAAAGGAACTTGCCAGAGTGAGGGCGACTGAGATGGAAGGCTCGTTCGGGACACAGAAAGATCACTACAATCTCCGGAGGGTCAAGGCCAGGACGAAGAGGACAGAAATCCTGTACATCTTCTTCGGCATACACACGGCAAACGTGGTTCAGCTGGCGGACAGGATAGAACAATAGGCGCGTTTGGCGGCTGCCTGACACTGAACCTTGTTGTCAATGCGGAGCTCTGGTGGGGAACTGTATCTTCGCCATGAAAAACGGACAAATAATCCGGCCGAAACTACCGGAAACCGATATAAAATTATAATTTTGATGGGTCGGACGCGGAAATTGAAGGGATTGGTCGCGGCTTCGCTCAGATTGAAAACATTTGACGACAATCTCTAATGTAATTTTGCAATCGTTAATTTGTAAGTGAAATTAGCTTTCACGGGTTGCATATAATCATTCAAATAATGCTGATATGAGTTTTTATCTTAAATATTATTCTAGGCAAATATGGAGGTAACACAATATTCAATTAACATAGAATGGCAAAGAAAAAAACAGAAGTTTCGTTCTCACTTTTTAATAGTATTGGTAGCATTATTACTACCATAATTAGTGTCAGTACTTGTTTCTTTGGAATCGGATGGGCAATAGGAAGTTGGAGGACTGAAATTAAATATGAAAATTTAATTCGCGACTTAGAATATGATAAGTTGCGATTAGAAGTTGAGTTTCATTCAAAACTTCAAGAAGAGAAAGAAAAATGGGCAGAAGAACAGAGTCAAAAACTAACTATGCAAGAAGTCAGTTTGTTTATTAAAAATTTTAACGAGTATCAAAACAGTAAGAAATGAAAAAATTAAACATTGTACGCCGTAGCATCACAGTACTAGTTTTGATTGGATTAGCTATATTTGCCTTTTTCGTACAAAAAGACAATGTCCGTCTTAAACTAGATATGGAGAAACGTGAGGCATTATTATCTTCTTCACTGAATAATGATTCCACATGGATGGCCAAACAAGATAGTATAATAAACATAGTTGAAAAATCTATCTTTTTTGTTGGAGACAAAAAAATGGATGGAGATGAACTTGTTAGATATGTCAATAGCTTATTAAAAGATTATAATAATTTGGCAAGTGATTATAACGCAGTGGTGGATTCGTTACAATACTACAAACAGTATTTTACTATGTCACGAGGCATATTGAATTCTAAATTTAAAGCTGAACCTGATACTCTGACAAATACAATTTGTTATTCAATCTCATATACAACTCCACAAGACAAGGAAATGCTTAAATTAGCACGAAATAGTAAAATCTTAGAATTAATTACTCAGAGATATAATATCAATATAAAAGATTTAGGGAATGGTTCAATAGTCTTTGAATCTCCTCAGATAGATTCTGCATTAATACTACTACCATATCATAGAGACGAGTTAGAATATTTGCCAGAAAAGAAATGTTGGATAATTACTCGGAAACTGTGACGTCTCTCCAAGGATTTTCGGAGATTTCCGAAAGATTCTTGAGACTCTCTGAAGATTATCGGAGATTCTCCGATGTCTTTTGAAGGCCTTTGGAAACAAGACTGGACGGCAGGAAGTCGGCAATGTAATGGCTGTAGTCGTTATCATACTCGTGGACATGGTCAAGAAAGTACGTCATCCATGCATTGGCATTGATTCCGGCAAGTTTGCAGTAATCCATCATAGTTGTACCTCACGGTGGCATAGTGTTTCTTGCTTCGAAATCAGGTGATGCCCGTATTGCATAATCGGGTATTTACACAGATTTGATATGAGTTGGTGGAAGTCGAGGACTATTGGGTACGAGTTGGGCCGAGTCGGTCACGAGAAGGACCTACTCATTTGTGTGTTTCCAGTTGTAGAACAGGAGTTCTGCCAGATTCCGCTGGTAGTATGGGCTCTTTCTCAGGATATCCTCCATCCATGTTCGGGGCAACATCGGAAGCCTTGCTGGTGCTTATGTGCGAATATACGATTGCTGTACGATAAGCAGATGCATCATTGACATGACTGGAGGAGTCTTGGAAGAAGAGAGAATGTTGTTGCCTATGGTAGATCGGGGAGATCTGGCCAGTGAGGGTCCCAAAGTTTGAGAAAGTCGTAGATGAGTTTTGCTGATTTCAAGAGTTGATAAATCTTCTGACTGTGGTTTGCATAGATGTGAAAGGCTCTGGTTGTGAGTCTTTTGAATAAGGCCGTGAGGCGAGAGGATGGTTTTTTATATGGTGCTGACTATACTTTCGAATCTTGCCGGTTTCAGCTCCTCATTGTTGAATACACTGCTGGCAAAATTCTTTTTCTCATCGCGCGGCTGTTAAAAGTATTATGATTTCAGCAAAGCATAGTTTTATCTATTTATCTCTGTCAGATAATTGGTGAATTTTTTTGCTGGCATTGATAAGAATCTTTGTGGAGGTAGATTGCAGAGATAGTTGGAGCAGTTAGAGGAGGGTTACGAGGAGATCTTCAAGACGGCCGTTGGCGGTGCTGCCGGTGTGATTCATGCTGTGGACTGCGCGACGACGGATTGTCAGCCTAATGAGAATGTGGAGGCTCTGCGCGTGTTCATGCTTGCCAAGAAGATCGAGTGCCGTCCGGTTTGGAAGCCGATGCACAAGCAGCCTGTGTATGCGGGAGCTCCTGTTTATACAAATGGTGTGGAGGAGGATTTGTTCAAGGTCGGTTTCTGCTTGCCTGCAGGTCCTTATGTGACGGATGAGGATGTTCGGTATATTGTGGAGTGCATCAGGGAGGCTATTGTTCGGTAGTATTTTATGTTAGGATAGGCGGAGCCTTGATGGCGCCGTTTTTTTTTGGTGGGTGGTGTATTAGAGATTTAGTGTTGTATGATTGTATGACTGGGGGATAACATTGACTTTTGTATTTTTTTGGCAAAGTGGTTGGATGTCTTGGGTTTGCTATTTCGTACCGATAAAACGATTTAGTTGGTGCAAAATGTGCATTTCGATGTGGTTTGTACCGCTTAGAACGTTTCGCCGGTACGGTTTTGGTCGCGAAATGGCAGAGTAGAGTGGGGCGGTTTTGGATTGGTGCCGGATGTGAGGGATTGGCATTGACAAGGATGTTGGAGCTGTAGCATTGACATTGGCTTGAAGCGGAGCCTTGTTGGCATTGATGGAAAGAAGATGTGACTATCTGCTGTTGAGGTAGGTTTTCACGGGACAATTCATTAACTTTGTTCCACATGTTGGGGAAACTGTATCCTCGCCATGAAAAACAGACAAAAAATCCGGCCGAAACGACCGGAAACAGATATGAAATTGAAATTTTGATGAGTCGGATGCGGAAATTGAAGGGATTGGCCGCTGCTTTGCTCAGATTGAAAACATTTAACGATAATCCCTATCGTATAACTGTCTTGCAGTCGTCCCTGTAAAAGAAAGGAAATAATGAGACATGAATACTAAAATCAATCACATATATATCGGTAATGTAGATCGTCTACCTCAATGGGCAAGTAGATCGACAGATGAAGACGGAAAGTTTGCTAAAGATAACCTGCAAAAGGCTGTTGGAAAGGTAAGAGAATTGATAAAGAATTATTTGCAACTTGATAGTGTGAATTTCCTATTTGGAACAGGATCTTCTATTCATCTTGGTGCTGCCAGTATTCAGAACATTCCAAAACAGGCAGAAGAGGATATTGTAAACTCTTGTGATAAAGAATTGCAAGAAGACTTTAAAAAGTACATTACGCAGTTGCAGAAATCCTTAAAAGATGCAAACGATGCGAAAAAAGATAAGAAGTTTAAAGATGGAAGAGGTTGGAATGTAATATATGATGGCACCTATATACGTGACTATAAAGAAATAGAAGTAAAAGAAGGCGAAGAGGATGCCCCAGAGATGCATTATGGAGAAATATGTGTGAAGTTTGAGCTGTTGCTTAACTATTTAACGGCTATTTCTTATCAGAAAAATGCAGAGAATGATAATGATGGTTTTGATCGTGTGCATAAGCTTATAAATTCCTTGAAAGCCTCTCTGTTTAATATATGTGATGTTCATGAACGTGAAACAAGTCAGAGGGATTGGGAGCGTATAGATAAGAAAGGATTCAAGGATGCTTTTACAACAGATAAGTATATCTTTCATGAAAAGTTCTTGAAATCGTTAATGCAACGACCCTTAAATCTTCAAAGAGCCAATGTATTCACAAGTAACTATGACTTGGCGTTTGAGTATGCTTTTGACAATCTTGGTATAAAATATATTGATGGATTTTCAGGGTTTCATCATCGCTACTTTAAGCCAGAGACATTCAACTATGACATATTCTATCCTGGTAGCACTACCGCTGGAAAAGTGCAAAGGATAGAAAAAGTTGTTCGGTACTTTAAACTACATGGCTCTATTAGTTGGGTAGCAGACAAAAATCATTCATCCAACAATCTTTATGGAATAGAGGAGATGCCTATAGATTTGATTAAACGTAAGGCAAAAGACGGTGGTGATTTTAACTTTGGAAATCTGATGGTTTATCCGACAGCGGTAAAGAAAAGCTATACACTTGATTTGCCTTACTCGGAACTGTTCCGACACTTCGCTTATTGTACGTCACAACCACAATCGGTACTCTTCACTGTAGGTTATTCATTCTGTGACGAGCATTTTAATGATATCATTTATCAGGCGCTGTCCAATCCTTCGTTTACTCTTATTATTGTGGATTTTTATGGAACGAGAGGGTCGGAAGAAATAAAAAGATTGAAAGAATTGAACGATCCAAGAATCATTATTTTGGAAGGAGATTTCTTTGGTGATTTCCTGACACTTGCAGATACATTAATGCCTGATTTTCTTGACACATCATCAAGCGATAGTGTGGCAGATACATTGAATGCTCTCTTATCAAAAGCTGACTAATATGGCAAATGAAAGAAACATTGGTAGGATTGTTACTGTAGATAGCCTGTCTGTCTATGTCCGCTTGGATGATGACTTGAAGAGTCTGTATAAGAGCGGATATGAGGAAATATATCCTGTAGCCCGCATAAACTCTTACATCATCATACCAGTAGGAGCTGAACGTATTGTGGCAATGGTGAATCGCGTAATGACGAGAGAAGAAACTGACTTAACAAAGTCATCAGGTGCTATATTCTTGACGGAATCAAGTAGGTATTTGTCGGCTACCATGGTTGGAACTATATATGGGGATAAATACATTCAAGGAGTGTACAACTATCCAATATTAGACAATCCTGTATGGTATGTAACACGTGATGATCTAAATATCATTTTCGACCAAAAAGAAAATGATGATAAAATTGATTTCAAGGAAGATTTTTATTTGCCTATAGGTAGTTCTCCTGCTTTTCCCGATTTTCAAGTAAAAATAAATCCTGACCGTATGTTCGGTAAGCATGTCGCCATATTAGGAAATACAGGTTCGGGAAAATCTTGTACTTTGACTGCAATATTGCAGAGTCTTTTCAAATTTCAGTATAATGGACAACATTTGAAGAATGCCCACATTGTGATATTTGACACAAATGGCGAATACAAGGATGCCTTCGATATTGATAGCAAGTATAAAGTTAATCCATTTTGGATAAACGACGAAGGATTGAAAGTTCCATATTGGTTTATGAACTATGATGATATGGACTATCTGTTTGAACCGACTTCTGGTACACAAGGGCCAGTGTTGAAAAGGGCATTGGGGTTGGCAAAGAGTAAGCTAAAAGAAGAATCAAAGAAATGTATACCTAAATTGTATATCAATAGCCTCAAGAATCTGATTGAAAATTTGAATACTGGTGGATATAAAGCTAAGGCTGCTATAATAGAAGATGTAGAATCCCTTTTAGAGGCTTTCAAGGAATTAAAAGATAATCGAGCAACTGATTTTGATGTTACAGAAATCAATACAAATCTGGCTTCTTTAATGACTCAAAAAGGACCCAATAAGGTTTATAAGAGTGGAGAATTTATAAAAGGTGGTTATGAACAGAAGTTAGTAAATAAAGTTGTAGAATCTATTACGGCATCATTAGATGAATATCAAAAAACAATGGTAGAGGTTGCTTCTTCAGAGAACCGCAATATTGACATACCTTTGTATTATGACTTTAATTTTCTTTTGTCGTCTTGTTTTGATTATGCCATTAAGGAATCAGCCACTTCGCAAGACAAATTGAATGAATCTGTTTCAACCTTGAAACTGAGAATGCAATCATTTGTAGATGACATTAGATTGGCACAACCACTATTGTTGGACAATCCAAAGGAGATAGAGAATGTGTTGGTAAAATTCTTGGCGTATATACTTGGAGATTATTGTGATGTCTATACAAAAGATGGTGACGGGAAGACAATTTATGATGATTATTTTGGTAATAGTGAAGGGAATAATGTAAACAGTCAAATAACAATCATCGATATGTCGCTTCTTCCTTTCCAAGTACTTGAAACCATTACAGGTCTTATTGGAAGAATCATTTTGGAATTCCTTTCAAGATTTGACAAGGATAAGCGTGGAAGTATGCCTGTTGTCATTGCGTTGGAAGAAGCACAAAACTATATACCTGAGATAAACAGAAAGGATAGAGAATCCATATCAAGAAAGGTTTTTGAGAGAATAGCTCGTGAGGGAAGAAAGTATGGACTCTCGTTGCTGATTTCAAGTCAGCGCCCTTCTGAACTATCAAAGACTGTTTTGTCACAATGCAACAGCTATATAGTACATCGAATACAAAATCCCGATGACCAAGTGTATATTCGTAAACTTGTTTCATCAGCAAACTCTGAGATTCTAAATCAGCTTCCAACCCTTCCGCAACAACATGTAATTATTATGGGCGATTGCGTAAGAACTCCTGTTGTGGCAAGAATGAATACTGCTAAACCACTTCCGAATAGCAATAATCCTGAATTTGTAAATAATTGGCTGACAGAAGATAAAATCAACTATCAGAAAGTTACGGACAAATGGCTGGAAAAGAGGAAGCGTCCGGCCCAGCACGTATAGAATAGTATTAATTTCTTCCGTACGTTTGCGCCAAATCGAAAAAAACATCAGGATGAAAGGCGTATTGAAAGTATCGAAATAGCAGGTAACCGAGATAGAGCGTTACTGTGATGAGCACGGGATTATAAGGAAACAAAGAATCGACGAATTGGGTTTGAGCTGTACGGCATATTACTACACGCGAGGTCTGTTGTCTGAAGAGGAACTTCATGGTGGTCAGTTCATTCCGATAATGTCTGGTTCCGGTCTGATGCGGACAGCCTCAATGCCTGTTGGGAGGTCAATGCGTAAGCAAGCATCCATGCAGACGGAATTGATGACGATTGAGGTCAGGACATCGTCCGGGGCGGAGATGCATTTAACGGGGAATTTCAGCGCGGAGATGCTTCGCACCATCTTGGGCAATGTTTAGCCTGAACGAGAGTCTCCGATATTGGCTCTGGTCGGAGCCGACCGATATGTGTAAGAGCTTTTACACCCTCAGCGGATGAGGCCAAAATTTTGGGTCACTTCGAGGATAAAAATACTGGTAAAAATGCTTAAAAGCAGTAGAAAATCTTGCTTATTAAAATATCATTTTATACTTTTGGGTCTTAATATAAAATGTCATTTTAATATTTATGATTAACAAAGCTCTACTGAAGCAAATCCTTCTCGACAATCGTCGAGAAATTGAAAGCTATAAGATTGTCCACAGGGACATTGTTACGGAGGGTTTCAACTGTTATGTTTTCGTAGGTGTACGCAGGGCTGGCAAGTCTTTCGTGCTTTACGAAAAGATGCAGCAATTATTGCGTGATGGACATGGTTGGGACGAAATGCTCTATCTGAGTTTTGAGGACGAACGACTGGTTGGCTTTACCTATGAAGATTTCAATGCCATTCTGGAATGTCACATAGAAATGACCGGCAAGGATAATCCGATGCTGTTCCTTGATGAAATTCACAACATTGATGGTTGGGAGAAGTTTGCTCGCCGTATGGCTGACAGCAAACGTACTGTTTGGATTACAGGTTCAAATGCAAAGATGCTCTCTAAGGAAATAATGACTACACTTGGTGGCCGTTACATCCCAGTAGAAGTTTACCCTTACAGTTTCAAAGAGTTCCTTCGCTCACGTGACATTCCATACGATGAAGAAACTTTGATGAGTACCACTGGCAAGTCTCTGTTCCTGCGTGAATATGCGGAATACTTGAACTGGGGTGGATTGCCAGAAAGCGTACACCTTCCTGTAAAGCGAAGCTATCTGAGCAGTGTATATCAGAAAATATACCTGGGAGATATTTGTGCAAGAAACAAGATAAGCAACCCCAACCTCTTGCGCTTGATGATCAAGAAGATGGCAGAAAGCGTAAAACAGCCGCTCTCCTACTCCAGAGTCACCAAAATCCTGTCAAGTGTTGGAGGAAAGATTACCATACCTACTACAAGCAGCTATATTGAATACTGCGAGGACGCATGGCTCTTGCTCAGATTGCACAACATCAGTGCAGCCCTTGCTGAACGTGAGACGAACAGCAAGTACTATTTCATAGACAATGGTTTGTTGAGTCTTCTCTTGGTTGATCCAACAACGACTTTGCTGGAGAACCTTGTCGCTCTTTCGCTTTTCCGCAAATACGGAAATGACAAGGACAATGAGCGAGTTTTCTTCTATAACCAGAACGTGGAGGTTGACTTCTACGTCCCTGACGATGAACTTGCCATACAGGTTTCTTACTCCATTGAGGGATCAGACGCTACTGAGAAACGAGAGGTCGAAGCCCTGCAGAAGTTGCCGAAAGCTTTGTCTTGCAAGCGAAGAATCATCATCACATACGATGAAGAAAGAACCATTGAAGATGAATATGGAATGATTGAGGTTATTCCATGTTGGAAATGGCTGATTTACGGTTTCCGGTCGAAATGACCGGAAACCGATATAAAATTGAAATTTTGATGAGTCGGATGCGGAAATTGAAGGGATTGGCCGCTGCTTCGCTCAGAGTGAAAACATCAAACGACAATCCCTAACTAATGTCAAGACTGATGCGGATTTTGGAATGGAATGTTTACGCAAATGTTTTGAGTTGGATGACTTGCATCCTGAAAATGACCGACATGGTAGAATAATGAGCATAGAACAGAATATTAAAAATTTTGCTTCTTTTGTATAATAAAAAAATAAGTGTCAGTATTTATGGCATTGGACATAGATATGAAAATAAGAACGCAAAAGTGATTGTAACAAAATAAAGCATTATGATTCGTTGGTTACATATTTCGGACTTGCATTTAAATGATTGTAATTTCTCATCGGCAAGACTTCGTGATGAACTTCCCTCTTTTTTGAGGAATAAAAGGATGAAGTGTGACTATGTGTTTTGTACTGGAGACATTCGCTCTGCCAATGTCCGTCCCAATTCTTTTACAGAAGACATGGCTGATTATATGAGAAATATTTGTCATGCTGTCGGCGTTCCGATAGAACGATTGTTTATTGTTCCAGGGAATCATGATGTAAACATCTTTGCTGAAGGGAGAGAAGATGCTATTAAACATATAGTTCCATATGATGGATACTATAAACCAGATTATGGCCATATTGATACTGTTGACATAGAGAAATTACAGTCAGGTAAAAAGGATTTCGTAGATTTCTTATCTGAATTGTATGATACAGATCGTATAGGTTTGTATAAAGATAGCAATAATCCTCATTTCTCTATTGAAACACCAGATTTTAATGTGTTACATGTTGACACGACATTAGTTTATTCCCAAAGTGGTAAAGCAACTGATTTATTAGTGGGTTTGGAAAAACTATATACTGTCGTTCGTAAGTTGAACCAAGAAAAGCCAACAATCTTACTAACTCACTATCCGATTACTTCTTTATTGCAAGACGAGAGAAAATTATTATCGAATGTGTTGCAAAAGAATAATGTAAGACTTTGGCTTGCAGGTCATGAACATGATCATAACTTGCAAAAGATGAAATATCTTGATTCTTTACAATCAGGCGAGTTACATTATGAGACGGATGCGAATGCCACTATATTGATTGGAGAATACGATTCCGAAAACTATCAATGCCGTGTATGTGCATATACATGGTTTCCAGAAGGATGGGCAGAGTATCCAATTATTGATTTGGATGGTGAAGAGGTTGGTGT
>ERZ780125.236-NODE-236-length-21714-cov-4.45644_pt1 | contig 21714 bp, 28 predicted proteins | sample MGYA00433082_ERZ780125 | MGnify/ENA primary metagenome ERZ780125 (study PRJEB29588, sample SAMEA1970465) | human gut metagenome | biome: human gut; feature: human-associated habitat; material: faeces | place: Denmark | collected 2008/2010 ... | reverse complement strand
TTCTGTTTGTAATCAACTTTCCCCCTCACACGGGAATTTCAAAAAACTATTGAGGTCCCCTTGAATCACCCATAAATCAACCCTAAAGTTCAATCAAGGTATTTTTTACAAAGCAAATAAATCTATTGTTTTTAGTCCATTCTGGTTATTTCTTGAAACATCCTCCAGATCATAAACTGTTTCAGACAAATAAAAAGGACGCAGGATTTTACTCCCACGCCCCTAAACTTATCTGGCTTTATCTTCCCTGACTTTTGGCAGCTCCTTCCCCACCGTTTCCTGCTTTGCTTCCGATGTCTTTCTTGCCTCAAAAGCATCTGCATTATACTTGTACTCCTGTGGTTCAGCTACCATCGGTGAGTAGATGACCTCTCTTTCTGTATCCGGTGCTTTCTGTTCCTTATCCTTTGTGTGCTCCATACGCTTTTCCTTATCAAACTGCACAGTCATATCCAGATTATCCAGCTTATCAATCGAGGCGTCCAGATGCATCTCCATTGATACAAGCAGTTTTCTCACTGCTTTCATAGGGGCAAGTACAGCCTTTGTGAGATGGTGTTTCTGTTCTTTCTGTGAATAATCCACCTCCGGCTTATCTGCAAAGGTACGGAACGCATTGTTTACGGTCTGACCAGCTTCACGGAGTCCCTTTGCAAGAAGTGCTGTCCTTGCAATATCCCTGTCTGTAGATACAATCGTATCTTTTACCACTGTTCTGACATTGAGAAGTCTTTTCTTAATTCCTACAAATTCTGTCACCCTGTAAAGTGCCGCCCTGCCCTTTGCCTTTGTTTCATCAACAATATTCTTGGCAGTAGATTTTACCTGTACCTTTATCTCAGATACCTGTGACTTTATCTGCTCACATCTGGCATTGAGTCGCTCCTGTGCTTCTGTTAATGCTTTTTTTGCATTATTGATAAGGGTATCTTCCTGCATTTTCTTGATCTGGTCCTGCATACTGGTAAGTTCTTCTGTCATAGACACAATCTTTTTTTCCAGACCGTCCACATAGGTGCATATCTCAAATACATCATTTGCCTGTTCTTTCATAGTATTCTTTTTTAATAAATCGAGAAGTTCTCTTATGATCTCCTCATTAGTAAGTGTCTTTTCTGCTTCCATCTGCTTTTCCTCCTTATAAACGGGGCAGCGTATGCCGCCCCTTAGCCTTAATTATCGAAAAGGTGTATCCTTTTTATCCCTGTCGGGATTTCCGTGGTTCTGTCCGGCATTCTCCCTTGCTTTTTCGTTGCTCTTATCCTTTGCTTTCTCATATTCTGCAAAGCTGTTCTATCTGTTCACAAGACAATCTGCCATTTAACCAGTTGCCAAGTGTAACAACCATTCCGTCCTGCTCATAGTAGAGCCATTCCTGTGTTTCGATGTTTCCCTCATACACGATAGTCACATCAAAATCAGGCATAAATAATCCTGCCTCCGTATCCCAGATACAGGCAACTCCCTGTCTGAGTGTCAGATTCAGGCTTTCGACATACACAGACCAGCCGCTTACGACAATCTGAAAGTCATCATCAATCTCTGCAATATCATCCTGAGTGTCGATCAGCTCCTCCATTTCCGATACAGCTTCTTCTATCTCCCCCAGTCGGTATCTCTTATTCATCTGCCGCCTCCTTATATCTGCACCTGACAACAAAACGCATTGTTCCCTGTCCCGGCATTCAGCATTTCACTTCCGGTTTCTTCCATTACCGGGTATCTGATATCTATTCCCGGTATCTCAATAATGCCGATGATACTGCCTTCTTTAAGAATGGCTTTCTCCTCTTTACTAACGGTGGTTTGCTCTTTCTCAACCTCTGTCCTTTCATCCTGCTTCTCCTCCAATGTCTGCTCAAATTCATTTATGAGCTGGTTCGTGTTTCTCTCTCCGGTTGTACACCAGAAAAAAGGGACTGCCATAATGGCAATCCCTGCTGTAATCAGTAGTCCTGCGACCACTTTCCTTATACTCATAGAGTTTCACTCCTATCTTTTCCTGTTTCTGTCTGGCATATAGATTCCCTTATCCTCTGCAACAATACCCGCATTTTCTATTCTGTCCTCAGACTTTTCTTCGTCCGGTCCGCCAAGATCTGCATCCATAGCCTTTGCGTTCTCAAGGTCAAGCTGGGCATTTAATTCATACTGCCTTGCAAGTTTTTCTTCCAGTTCTGCACTATATGCAAACGGCTTGTCATACTCCGCCTTTGGAATACTTATTCCTGCTTACTTCAAAAATACCGTTTTCAGCCACCGCCATAATCTCTATGGTTTCCTGAATGGATTTCGGTGTCTTATACAAAGGCTCACTTGCCTTTTTCAAGAGCTTAAATCCGTCCGTAAATAAACCCATTGTCTCTAACCTCGCTTTCTTATCTGTGAAAGCCCGCCGGGAACATCACCCAACGGGCTTGTTCCCGACCTCACGGTCAGATACATATGAATAGTTGTGTTTATCCTGCTAACACTAATGGTATATCCATTGACTTCATAACAAAATTTGTGTATAATTTTGCTATCAAATAAGGAGGTGTTTTTATGCCAGCAATCAAATCAAGTGCTGATTTAAGGAATAATTACAATGAAATTTCTACATTTTGTCATAATTATCCTGAACCAGTTTTCATCACGAAGAATGGAAAAGGCGACCTTGCCGTTATGAGCATTGAAGCCTACGAAGAACTGACCAGCCGCTTTGAACTTTACAGCCAGATCAAGGAAGGAATGGACGATATTGCCACAGGCAACACCAGACCATTTTCCGAAGCTATGGCTGATATCAGGAGCCGCCGCAGTCGATGAGCTATCAGGTTCATATCACTTCCACCGCAGAACACGATATTATGCGTGCTGCGGATTACATCGAATTTACCCTCAAAAATCCTGATGCCGCAGATAATCTGTTAGATGCTGCGACTGAGCAGATAGGCTCACTAGCCGACCTGCCACAGAAGTTCCGTCTGGTAGATGATCCGGTACTGGCAAGCTGGGGCATTCGTTTTGTGATAATCAATAATTACCTTGCCTTTTATACGATTGATGAAGAAAAGCAGACTGTAATCATAGTCCGATTTCTCTATCAGAAAAGTAACTGGACTTCCATTCTTCGACAGGGATTTTCCCTCATTTAAGGAATCTGTTTTTATGCAGGTTCCTTTTTAGTGCATTGCTTTATAAGCAGCCACACCCGCTACCGCCAGCACAAACACGGCTGCCAGTCCAAACATCATGTTTCTTGTCTTTTTCTTCATTTCTTCAAATTCCTCCTGTTTCTTTACTGCTGACTCAGATGTTGTAATCTCTGATTGAGTTTTTTTACCTTTCTTCTTTACCTGTCCATTCTGCTCCATTTCAAAAGCCTTGATAATCGGCTCTCCCTCAGTAGATACATAGGTAAGAGCCTTATTTCCAAACATAAAATGCAGTTTCTTTCCCATATACTCGTAGAAATTCATTCCATTAAAAGAATAAAATCCTCCAAGTGCTATCGGAGCTACACACGGAATCGCCACATAAGCAGAACCCGTAAGACCAATATATCTATAAAGAAGTAATACGATACCGCCACCGACTATCACACTGGCAATAGAAAATACAAGCTGTTTTGCTGTAAGTCCCATTGCCACCGATTCCTGATAACGGTCAATGTCTTTGTTTATTTCAATAACCATTGTCCTCTGCCCCCTATCTTGCTAACTCCTTTGTCTCCGGCTTTCTTGCCATACCGATATTTGCCTCATACATATCCATTCCATCCGGACACAGTTCTCTCAGCTTATCGACATTGAACAGATAAAGAGGATATTCACAATAACCACTCCTCTGTGTAAATCCTGTAAACTCCCCAAGCTCATTTTCTGTGATGAATTTCTCAATATCCGGCATATCATTCACATTCAGATATCCGCAGTAATTCGGTGCAGCAACAGACAAATTTACGGTCACATCACCAAACGGCTCATCGTATCCATCTTCATTACACATAAGCCCGATATACATTGCCTTGTTATTCATATACTGCTGAATATCGAGTGTTACCTGTGTCTCCCCGGAAAAACTGGAATTATAAGTCACCTGTTTCTTTTCATTATCCATAAATGCCTCCTTCTATAATCCGAATGCCTTACTTGTAAGTGTCTGTGCTCCCTTCACACTTCCAACCGTCATTGCTATGGTAAATGTCATTTCACACAGATAAATAAGTGTCTGTGCCCAGTCTGCATAACTTCCCGTAAAGGAAGGCAGCCCTGCATTGATAAATGCATTGCATACCACAATCGCAAGTGCCATTGTTACCGCCTCAAACACACAGGATAAGAAATACTTACAGTAAGTTGACATCGTATGACTTACCATTCTGTTTCCTGCCATTGTAGAGCAGGCGATTGCTCCAAGCGGCACAATTATCAATATTTTTAAGAATCTGAAATACACGGTGTAAATGATAAAGAAACCACAGATAATAATGATGATTGCAAGCAGTGCCGTAAGGATCAGCATTACCAGACTTTCACCAAATCCAAGTTCCTTAATAACATCTGCCTGTGCACTGTCAATGGCAAGCTGTGTTGTTGTTCCTGCCGAAATAAGCCCTACCAGATTTCCGATGGAAGTAAAAAATGCTTTCATAATCGTGACATTATTGGCAACAAACCATTCTGCAAGTCCTAATCGGATAAGCATACGCAGGATTGATTCAAACCTCATTTCATCTTTCACATCTATACTTTCCGAACAGAAACCGATAACAAAGAACAGTACCACAAGGGAAGAACCAACCGCTACAAAGATTGGCTCTATTCCCTCGATGACTGCCCACGGACCACCGCCCTTAAAACTGACGGGCGATTGTCCAAGCATTGCAAAAACCAAAGATATCTGATTATTCCAAAATCCAAACATAGCTTCAAGGAGAGCAAGTATTTTGTCTCCCAGCTTAAAAATATCCATACCTGTTATTCACCTCTTTTCTTCTATTGCAACAGGGATTATTTTTTCCCTATCTTAGAAGCCTAAGAAAGTGAGTACAGTAGAAATACCTGCCATGATAATACCTGCCACAACTCCCTTTAAAGCTGAGTTCATAGTAGATGAATCCTGCTGCTGGTATGCCTGTGCAAATTCCATAACATTTTTTGCAAGGATAATGACACCGACTGCACCGATAACTGCGATCACAAGCGTTTTTAAGTTCTCAAGCGGCTGTGTTACTGCCGAAGTGCCTCCTGCCGCAAAGCAGGTAGTGCTCATAAGCATTACTCCCATAATGGCTCCGGATAATGCCGGAACAAATTTTCTCTTAAAATGAATAAATCTCTGCTTCATACCTTTTTCCTCCATCTGATTGTTGTTGGTTGTCGTAATAATCTGTTCTTTTCTCATATTGGTTGTCTCCTTTTCGATAAAAAAATAGCCAGCAGGGTTTATCCCTAACTGGCTGTTAAAAGTTGCTTTATATGATCAGGCATAGCCTGTTGTAATGATAAAATCGGGCTTTCCCCGATATGTTTTGCTGCGACCACCTCCTTTCAAGGTACAAAAAAAGCACCTTAACCATAATTGGCTAAAGTGCTGTGTGAATTAAATATTAAGTCATTTACAAGAATGACAAAGCTATAATTATCATATATTGCTTTTTCTTAATAATGATTCAAGTTGACTATTAATGGCATTTTTTAATAATTCCGAGAACTCTTGTCCACTTGCAAAATATTTTTCTCTTATGATTGGAAAATCTTTTGTATGTGTACCATCTGGTGCCTCAGCTTCAACTAAATTTTTTAATAAATTTTTACATTCTATTTTTTTGTTTTCCAATTCTTCAGTATAACCCGCATCAAGTAACGGTTTTGCAATTTCATAACGCCCCAAATCGTCCATAAATTGATTAAGCAATTTATAAAATGCTATTTCACTGTCTGTTTCTCTTTTGATTTCAGAATCATATTTATGCCAATTTATTAGTAATTCATGCAACCTGCTATATCGATATTTATCAATTTCATTTAGCTTTTTTTGTTCTTCAATATGTTTTAATCTATAACTATTTATCAAAGAAATTATTATATTCGCTATCGATGTTATAAGAGCTGCAAATACTGTTGTTGTTAGAATCACTGTATACAAAAAATCTTTCTTTTCCATTAAAGTACCACCATACAATTCCCAATTTACGAAACTCTTTCATTCCGCATAGGCACATTATACCACAGTTCCTGTGCCTATGCGACGCCTTTACTGATTCTTCCAGTATGAACTCATCTTCTCCACCGTCACTTCCGGATAGAAATAAGTAAGAATCGTTGCTTTCGGAACACCTGCCGCAAGTGCTTTCTTCACTTCTTCTTTCTGCTCTGCGGTGTATGACCAGTGCATCATTCGGTTTGTGATCGTATCCTCCCACTTCGGCTTCTCCCTCTCAGGATTTCTTACCGGCTGTCTGTCTGAATCCTCCTCTTTCTGCGATTCATCGGCATATTCAAGCTCATTTGCCTGCTCCCTGTCAATTTTTGCTTTTTGCTCTGCCTCATCCTGCATAGAAAATCTTCTGTTCAGTTCCGCATCTCCAAGCATCATAAACTGCTCATAGGTCAGTGTATCAATATACACATTCTCTCCCTTATCCTTCATTTTTTCATAATGCTTAACGGCTTTTTCCGATAAAATCTCAAATGGTGGTCCGATAATACGGTCTGCTCCCTGTGTATTATGGACATACGCTTTTCCTTTTCCGTCCGCTGTCTGATTAAACATCGGGTGTCGGAATGGAATATACTTATTGTCCATTATCGGATCAAAACCACGGATAAAAATAATACATTTCTTATTATCCAGCTTTCTGACCTCATCGGGTGTAAACAGTTCCCTGCCTAAAACATCATAATTTCTTGATGAGCTTCCCTGTCTGCCCTTTGTCTCACCGCTTGATTTTTTATCAATTGTCCCCTTGCCCAAAAGCTCCGAGACATACTTGTGTGTACTCTGCTCATTGCCTCCAAGATATATGAAGGTATCGCAGTTGCCGGGGATTGTTTCCCAAGTATCTTTGAAAAGTGCCTTTAGCTGGGCGAAATTCTGAATGATGATAATACTTGAAATCTCCCGGCTTCGCATTGTCGATAACAGCGAACAGAAGTCATCAGGCAATGCGACATTCGCAAATTCGTCTAACATAAAGGTGACGTGAATTGGCAGTCTGCCACCGCAGTTAAAGTCTGCCTGATAGTACAATTCCTGAAATATCTGTGTGTACAGCATACCGATAATAAAGTTATAGGATTTATCACTATCCGGGATTACACAGAACAGTGCTGTCTTTGTCTCCCCATCTCCATTGACTCCAATGCCGATGCACCATTTATCAGATAACCAAGATACCCGGATAACACTGCACCCACTAAAATAAATATCAGTGACGGTTTTTTCTTCGTTGTCTGCATAGGCTCCTACCTCTCTTTTCTGGTAGTAACCGTTTTCTTCTTTGTGGTCTTTTTCTGTTCTTTCTGAACCTTTTCATATCGCTCCCTGACAGATGATTCTACCTTATCATAATGCGTATAAAGTTCGTCTCCCTTTTTCGTAGTTACCACACGGTTCTGCTCATCATAGAGTTTGTAATCTTTGCTGGTATCAAGGAATGTGAGCATTGTCTTTCCATTATGGATATCCATAACGTTATCCTTATGCAGCCACACATATCTGACATCTTTTCCCCATGTTCCCGGAACTCTGGTCTTTACTGCATGGTCGTTTTCTTCTGCAATAAGTTTCTTACTGATCGTAACATCTGACAGGTTCGTATTTTTTGAGGCAGATATTGCCCTCATTCTGTCCGCAAGGCTCTGATACCCTCTGATCCGGTTAGTGAACAAATACTGTTCCTGCAGCTTGTGCATTTTACGGATATCCTCCCTGTACTTCCATACCTGACTGTATGGTCTTTTTTTGAGTTTTCCCACCCGGTACAGCTTCGCATAATGCTTTTTCTGAAGTCCTGACAAGCCTGCCCTGCGGTATCTTTTAACTCTGCACTTTACAATGGAAACTTTCGGTATATCCTGTTTACTCTTATAAAACGCAATATCCTCTTTTACAATCCTGTCCCGGAGTGCTTCCTCACAATACATATCCCCAAGAGATTTGCACCTTCTGAACCTTGTCATACCCTGTGGCTTGATTGCCAGATGTTTTCCCTGCTTTATCTGATATCCCTTTTCAGACAGCAGTTCGAGAAATTCCTCATAGTCTTTCGCCTGCAAAATACAGGCATCCAAGTCTCTTTTTATCATATCGGACCATACAAAATTACCCTCCCTGTACTCACTCCATTCCTTATAGCTTTCGTGCTGCCTCTCCTTTTTCTCATCATCCACATCAATAATGGAGAGTCCATATTCCTGACACAGCCTGTTCGTGATAGGCTGGATATACTTTGCCCAGTCCCCTTTTTCGTAACGGTACTTTTTACCGTCCACAAAACTCACGCTGTTAAATACGATATGGGAATGAACATGGGCTGTATTATCGTGTACCACAAACACCGCTTCGTATGACTTACCAAGATATTCCTCCACAAATTTCTGTGTAATTTCAAATGCCGTATCCGGATTTACCTCATTTTCCTTAAAGGAAAGTATGATATGATACCCCTGACGCTTATCAATCTTTCCAAAATTACGCTTGGTTTCCTTCATCTGCTCAAATGCGGTATCGACCTGACAGTTTATTGCACCCACCAGTCTGCCATCCTGTGTTTTGTCCGGGTTCATCACATAATCAAGTGCCCGCTTTAAATGTTTTCCGTGAAAATGCCCGCCACAGTCTTTCATATTAAGGATTTTACTGATTGCCAATCTGCACCACCGCCTCATTTACTTTCTTGTTCAGTTTACGCATATAGGCAACAAGCTGTGTTTTATCCTCTTTGGAATAAAGTCCTGCATTGTTATTGAATACGATCTGATTGATATTGATTCCAATACGGTTCACTTCATTGATAAGCTCTTTTAAGAGTTTCCTGACTTCCGGGTAATCATTCGGTTTCTGGCTGATGAGCAGTCTTAAATAATCTGCTTCACACATTCCGCTCTCCCCTGCCTTTTTTGCAAGCATTTCTGCCTCCTGCGGCATAAGACGGAGCGTTTTCCTGATACAGTGGATTTTATCTGCCATACGCTCACCTCCCCCTCTTATCTGTACTGTAATCCTTTATTCCTTGTGCTATCGTGGCTACCGCCTTTTCCAAATCACCCTTGCCCTCCAGATTACTGATAAACGCTTCCACCAGTGCCGTTGCAACGGCATCAATCTCCTTTGCATGACTGGTTTTATCAAATAATCGGTCTAACACCCTCTCATCTGCCTTTAAACTGTCATACTTTTCCTGAAATTCGCAATATTCCTGAAAATCTTTCGGATCATCTTTCTTTGCCTCTGCGTGAAGTATCAGGTCATAATTCCACTCACACACCTTATCAATCACATCATCTATCGGAAATGGCTCTATCTCACCGTTTTCCTCTGCCATATCCTGTCTGTACATCTTCCCCTCTGCATCCGTTCCGATTGCATAATCATGTCCTTCCATATAATTAAGAAGAAGTGCAGCATCTTCTATCGAAGGGTTGAGTTGCTTATCATATGCTTCTGCCCAGGCAATCAGTTCCTCTGGTTCTGAAAAAAGTGTTATTTCCCTGTTCTCTGCCACCTTGCACCTCCTTATCCGTGTTTCGTAGATATTCACTATGGCTCCAGTCACCGGTAAGTCCCCGGCGACTGCTAGATACGCATTAGAGACATCTCTGTCCTAATGCCATCTAGTTAGGGGAACATTCCCCTAATACCCCTGCAAAATATAGAGTGGTGGCACTTTGTTCCACCACTTTTGAATAAAACCACCGCTTTTTACCACCATTTCCGGTAAAAACCACCGCTTTATGCCACCACTTTTTATAATTTATATTCATAGGAAAAAACAGCATCGGAAAGTGGTGGTACTTTGTTCTATCACTTTTTGAAAAAACCACCGCATTGTTCCACCATTTTCCGTAAAAACCACTGCTTTTTACCACCACTTTTTAATGGCACTGTCCGGCTATGGTCATCTGCTCCTTTTTCTCATCTGCAAGATTAAGTTTTGTTGCAACAAGCCATATCAGGTAGGAATTATCCCCTGCTGGCTGCGGAAGCACAAAAGGCTTTCTTTCCTGTGGCTGTTTCTTTGTGACCTGATGAACAAGCGGCTGCTTTCCCATGCTTTCAATTCTCCGGTATCCGGCAAAATCCAAGAGCCAGAATACAGCCTCTTTTACACTCATTCCGCCAAATACACGGAGGAAATCTATCTGTGAGCCGCCATTATTTCCCTTATCAAACTGCCTTGACCATCTGTACCAATGACTGCGGTCATAGATACGGATTGAGTCCATTTCCTTTAAGGTGTGATATTTTCCAATCCTCTTTACGGTATAACCGAGGCTTTCTGCAACGGCACAAAGATCTACGCTCTTTGCTATGGCAAGTTCCTCCTCTGTAAATCTTCCTTCCATACTCTCACCTTGCCTTTCCCTGCTCTGCCACAAGCGGTGACTTAATATCAAGGTTCCTGTAATCCGTACTGAGTGTAATTCTGGGATTATCAATCATTCCCTTTTCTTTGAAACTGAAGAAGGCACGGTTATCCCCTCCCACGATGATATGATCCAAAAGAGGGATTACTGTTCCAATCTTGTAATACTTACCGTCGTACTCAAGAACATCTCCAAAAAGTGCCGGAGTAGTTGTAATCTCCTTTACCCCTGTGACAAATACCTGAGTTACGGTTTTCATCATTGACCAGCCGTGATCAATTCCTATTACCTCTAACTTGTTATTCATTTTTCTGTTCCTCCAAATCTTACTAATTTTGTTCATACAGCTACCCGTACCTTTCGGTTTGTGTTTCTATCCTATTTTCCTTGTCTCTGAAAGATCTGCCAACGATTTATATTCGATCACACTCTGCTCTTGCTTTCATAAGACAATACTTCCATATACAGCCACCTCTCTTTTTGCGAGATGACTTACATTCAGACCAAATCAGCTTCTTTTCTGCCATCTCCTGCTCATTTCCAATAAAAAAGGCAGGACAAACAGCCAGATACACTTTTCAGTGCAAAGCTAATTTAGTCCTACCTAAAATTATTACTATTCAATTTTCACCTCTCTTGGGTACATAAAGCACACTCAGCCCATGACTGACAGTATTAAGGCAGATCTGAAGCGTGTGATCACAACTGTCGAACAGGTCAAACAGGCATGTAATTCGATCATGGACGGTATTACTGTCGTACGTGAGCTTGCTTCCGAAAATACGCACGGTGCCAGCATCGTTGTAAACAGTCTGCACAAGCTGCAGGATAACAATGTCATGTTGCAGGACAGCACCAATTCTTCCAACGATATGACATCGGATATCCGTTCCCAGGTCAATCATGTTGCTGAAATGATCGAGCAGATGGTAGCTCTGACCGCTACCTCCGAAGAGCATGCACAGGTAAGCTCTGCGGATCTGGAAAATCTTGTTGCCACAACAAATACAATGGTGCAGCTTTCCGGTGAAATCGAACAGACCCTACAGAACTTTAAAGATGACTTTGCAATGGTAAAGAAAGAAACCGGAACGATTGAAAATATCTCCAACCAGACCAATCTTCTGGCACTGAACGCTTCTATCGAAGCTGCCAGAGCCGGTGACGCAGGACGTGGATTTGCTGTTGTCGCAGATCAGATCCGTTCCTTAAGCAATGAAACAAAAACTTCCTCCGGTCAGATCTGGCAGGCACTTAGCCATCTGGAAGAAACTTCCGACAAGATGACATCCGCTATGGAGGAAACCTTAAAGCTCATCCAGCTTACGCTTGATAAGGTCACACTTGCCGGTCATAACATCACGCAGATTGCTTCCGATGCAAAACAGCTTGGTGATAACATTCAGGTGATCGACACTGCCATGAAGGAGGTCGAAACCTCCAATCTGCATCTTGTCAACAATCTGGAGCAGGTTACGCATATTGTATCTGATATGACAGACCGCATTGCTGACTCTAATGAAATCAGCAGCCGTATGGTAAGTAAATACACAGAATCTGCCGAAAATATTGATTCTATTGAAAAAGTAATCGGAGCACTGATGTGCGAGCTCGGTATTGGTGGATTCATGGGAACAGAGGATATCCAGCCGGGTATGAAACTGGCCGTGTTCCTTGACGAGCATACAAGCTATCATGGTGAGATCATAGCGCAAAAAGATAATACCCTGACAGTTTCCCTTCCTGAATCCGTACAGTTATCAGATCCTGCTGAGTGTAAGCTGCAGGTAACAGTCGGTAATGTACTGTACTGCTGGAATCACGCAAAGCTTTCTCCATCCGCCGGAAAAGACAGCTCCGCTTATATGATCCAGATTGAATCCCGTCCTAAGATCAACAACCGCCGGAAATATCCCCGTATGGATCTGACGAACCGCTGCAGTATTACAATTGTCAGCGAAAATAAAGTCATCGAAGGCAAGCTGGATAACATCAGTGCCAACGGATTTGCTTTCCTGACACATGACGATTATTTTGCAAAGCATAAAGATATCACTGTTTCTGTCAAGATTCATGATTTCGACCTGCCAAAGCATGATGTCGTTGAAGGCCATACAATCCGATGTTCAGACAATGAAGGTCTCTACATCGTAGGCTGTCAGATGCCCGAGGACAACTTCTTTATCAGGGATTATGTAAAAGAACATTTGCAATAGACGTGAAAAATAGTGCCCCGCTCTACTTCCTTCATTTTTATATACTTTTTAGGTATATTTTACTAATTCAGCATAGAAAAAGATATCAAAAAACCCCGTAAAATCAAGATTTCTTGAAATTACGAGGTTTATACATTACTGCCGGTGGCGGGACTTGAACCCGCACGGGCGTACACCCAACAGATTTTGAGTCTGCATCGTCTGCCATTCCGACACACCGGCTTATCTTCGGCTGTATTCCAACAGCCGAAATATAGTTTAGCATATCTACGCTGGATTTTCAAGACCCATCTGAAAATCATAGCAATTCTGAGATTCCAGTCTTCTGATCATTAAAATCCAAGTTTTTTATAAATCGGGAAGCAATCAAAGGTTGCGAAGTAATCTTTTGGTTCTTCTGCCCGGCGGATAAGCTGTACACTGCCATCCTCTTTCAGCAGAAGCTCTGCTGATTTCAGCTTGCCGTTATAATTGTAACCCATTGCAAATCCATGTGCTCCGGTATCGTGGATCACCAGATAATCTCCCATATCGATCCTTGGCAGATTTCTGTCGATCGCGAACTTATCATTATTCTCACACAGAGAACCTGTGACATCATATACGTGATCACAAGGCTCATTCTCCTTGCCCAGTACCGTAATATGATGATATGCACCATACATAGCCGGACGCATCAGGTTGACCGCACAGGCATCTACTCCGATATATTCCTTATACGTATGCTTTTCATGAATCGCCTGTGTGACAAGTGCACCATACGGTCCCATCATAAAACGTCCCATTTCTGTATAGATTGCAACATCATCCATACCGGCTTTTCCCAATACCTCATCATATACCTTATGCACGCCTTCTCCGATCACGCGGATATCGTTTGGTTCTTTATCCGGTGTATACGGAATTCCAACACCGCCGGAAAGATTGATAAAGCAAATATGTGCACCTGTTTCTTTCTGCAGTTCTACTGCCAGTTCAAACAACTGCTTTGCCAGTATCGGATAATACTCATTTGTTACTGTGTTGCTGGCAAGGAATGCATGAATACCAAAGTTCTTAACACCCTTTTCCTTCAACATACGGAATCCTTCAAATAACTGATCCTTTGTGAAACCATATTTGGAATCACCCGGATTATCCATAATACCGTTGCTCATCTGAAAAATGCCGCCCGGATTAAATCTGCAGGAAATAGTTTCCGGCAGCTTACCAAGTGTTTCTTCCAGACATGCAATATGTGTAAAATCATCTAAGTTGATCGTTGCTCCCAGCTTTGAAGCATATGCAAACTCTGCAGGCGGTGTATCATTGGAAGAGAACATGATATCTTTTCCTTCACAGCCGATCGCATTTGCAAGCATAAGTTCTGTCATGGAAGAACAGTCACAGCCACAGCCGTATTCTCTCAGAATATCAATTAAAAATGGATTCGGCGTTGCTTTTACCGCAAAGTATTCTTTAAATCCCGGATTCCATGAAAATGCTTCCTTCACTGCTTTTGCATTTTCTCTGATCCCCTTCTCATCATAAATATGAAATGGTGTGGGATATGTTTTTGTGATCTCTTCGATCTGCTGTTTTGTTACAAAAGGTTTTTTATCCATTTTCTTCTCCTGACGTCTTTTTTATTTCTTTTATAACAGATGTGCACGCAGTTCCTCACCGCTCATTGGGCTGAGGTAAGCCGGTGCTACATCAAATACCGTCTTGCAGCCCTTCATGCCTTCCTGTTTCATTCTGTATACTGCTCTTGCATATGCAACCAGAACAGATGCTGTAAATTCCGGATTGGAATCCAGCTTCAGACTGTATTCGATAATGTGATTATGCTCCTTATTAAGACCTGTCTTGCCGCTACGGATCACAAATCCACCATGCGGGATACCACTGTGATCTCTCTTCAGTTCTTCTTCTGAAATAAAATGTACCGTTGTATCATAATCAGAAAAGTAGTTTGGCATTGTCTTGATATCATGCTCGATCTGTGCAAGATCAGCACCCTCTTCTGCTACAACAAAACACTCTCTTGTATGCTTCTGCCTGGTAGTAAGCTCAGGGTTACTTCCACTTCTGACAGCCTCTAATGCCGCATCTACAGGAATTGTGTACTGCTTACCATCTTTTACACCTTTTACACGACGGATGGCATCAGAATGTCCCTGACTGACACCTTTTCCCCAGAATGTATAATCTTTTCCTTCCGGCAAAATAGATGCTGCATATAAGCGGTTCAAAGAGAACATTCCCGGATCCCAGCCTACGGAGATCATTGCAACATGTCCGTTAGCCTTTGCTACCTCATCCACATCTGCAAAATGCTGCGGAATATTGGCATGTGTATCAAAACTATCAATTACATTAAAGTATTTTGCATATTCCGGTGTCTGCTTTGGCAGATCCGTTGCACTTCCGCCGCAAAGCATCAACACATCGATCTTATCCTGAAACTCTGCGATCTGATCTACTTTGTATACTGAAACACCCTCTGTCTGAATTTTCACCTGCTGCGGATCTCTTCTTGTGAAAACTGCAACAAGCTCCATATCCTGATTCTGACGAATTGCACACTCAATTCCTCTTCCTAAATTTCCATACCCTAAAATACCAATTCTGACTGCCATAATATCCTCCTAATTGACATGATTTGCAGCTAACTATACGGAAGCTGTCTGCTTCTGCTGGTCTATCACATTCGTCAGGCGGATCTCATTACGCAATGCCTCTTTCAAAACACTGACCAGATTTTTCTGTCCGGAATACAGACAGGTATCAGACTCCTGCCCACTGTAATCACCTGTCAGTACAAGCTTGGAATCCACGATCAGATGAATCTGCGCTTCTTTCCGATCCGAAAGATATGTTGTGATACCTTCTGATAACTCTACCTGTTCGTCCGTCAGGATCACTACTTTGATCTGACGCAACACAAGTTTTTGCAGTTCTTCCTTCCAGAAAACAAGCTCCGGTGCTGATAAAGACAGATAAATACGTTTCTCTGCCTTTTGCAGCATTGCATAGATCTTATCCTGAATATGCCGATAGCCTTCTATTGTGATATACCCTTCTGTTTCCTCTTCCACAGGAAGCAGATTGTTTCTCAGATAGCCCTCTGCCTCTTTTAGCAGACGCATTCTGTTCTCACAAAGTTCCTCCACGGGAGCAGCCAGATATTTATTTGCTGCCGCTTCCATTTTATAGGCTGCACCTTTTTCTACCAATCCTGCAAGTGCGCTGTACACATTTGATCTTGATATTCCCGTATCCTTCGCCACCTCATAACCGGTCAGCGGGCCGGTCTGATATAAACAGATATAAATCGTCGCTTCCTGTCTGGTGAGTCCAAATAACATTAATTTTTCGATCATATGTCCTTCGCCCCTTGGTTAGTAGTTCTGTACAGGAACACTATAACACAATATTGCTGTTTGTCAACCCTGCGGAGCCGATATTACTGATAAAATCTATCGATTCTCAATCTGCCAGTCAATCGGCGTCAAACCATTTTTCTCCAAAAATGCATTCGTCTGACTGAACGGCTTACTGCCAAAAAATCCTCTGTATGCAGATAACGGGCTCGGATGTGGTGCCTCCAGAATCAGATGCTTCGGATTGTTCAGCATTTCCTTTTTGCGCTGCGCCGGACTGCCCCAAAGAATAAATACGATCGGTCTGTCCTGTTCATTCAATACCCGGATCGCAGCATTGGTAAATTCTTCCCAGCCAATCCCTCTGTGTGAATTTGCCTGGTGCGCCCTGACCGTAAGTACTGTATTCAGCATCAGCACCCCTTGCTTTGCCCATTTCACCAGATATCCGTTATTAGGAATATAACAGCCGAGGTCGTCATGCAGTTCTTTGTAAATATTCACAAGAGAAGGTGGAATTTCCACATCCGGTTTTACAGAAAAGCAGAGACCATGCGCCTGTCCCACATTATGGTACGGATCCTGTCCCAGAATCACCACCTTGACGTCAGCAAGCGGTGTCAGTTCAAACGCACTGAACACTTCATTGGATGGCGGAAAGATCATATGAGTCGCATACTCTTCTTTTACTTTTTTATATAATTCTCTATAATATGGCTTTGCAAATTCCGGTGTAAGCGGTGCAAGCCAGTCATTACTGATCGCTGCCATTTTTCTATCTTCTTTCTCAGTAAAATCAAACATTATACTATAGTTCGCTTTTGCTATTGCATGATCCCGAATTTATAATCTGACCGGAACTCCACGATCTTTCAAGTATTGCTTAACCTGTCTGATCTCCAGTTCTTTAAAGTGGAATAAAGAAGCAGCCAGTGCTGCATCTGCCTTTCCATCGGTCAATGCATCATAAAAATGCTCCAGCTTTCCCGCTCCGCCGGAAGCGATCACAGGGATGGAAACATTTTCTGAGATCAATCTTGTCAGTTCAATATCGTATCCGGCTTTCGTACCGTCACAATCCATGCTGGTCAGAAGAATCTCTCCCGCGCCCAGCTTGTCTGCCTGCATTGCCCATTCAATGGCATCAATGCCCATATCGACACGGCCACCGTTTTTGAAAATATGATACCCATCCGGCGTTTTCTTCGCATCAATCGCTACAACAACACACTGACTGCCGAATTTTTCTGCCGCTTCCGAAATCAGATGCGGATTCATGATTGCTGCGGAATTCACTGAAACCTTGTCGGCTCCCTCTCTCAGGATTGCCTTAAAATCGTCCACTGTCCGGATGCCACCGCCTACCGTAAACGGAATAAACACCTGCTCCGCAACCTTGCGCACCATATCTGCCACTGTATTGCGGTGATCCGAAGATGCTGTGATATCCAAAAACACAAGTTCATCTGCTCCTGCAGCATCGTAAGCCGCTGCTACCGCCACCGGATCCCCTGCATCGATCAGATTCACAAAATTAATACCCTTTACCACTCTTCCATTATTAACATCCAGACATGGGATAATTCGTTTTGTATGCATATCAGTTATCCTCCCTGTTGATAGCCAGGAAATTCTGCAAGATCTTCCTGCCGACTGAGGAACTCTTCTCCGGATGGAACTGGCAGGCGAATACATTATCCTTCTCTACCGATGCATGGATCGTCACACCATATTCCGTCGTTGCTTTTACAATGTCTTCTTCCTCTGCCTGTAAATAATAGGAATGCACAAAATAAACGTATGCATTTTCACTTAGTCCCCGGAACAGTCTTCCTTCATTTGGAAACGAAAGGGAATTCCATCCAATATGCGGAATCTTCAATCCTTTGTCATGTGGAATTGCCACGATCTTTCCCTTTAATATACCCAGACCTTCTACACCCGGTGTTTCATCACTGCTTTCAAACAAAAGCTGCAGTCCCAGGCAAATGCCAAGAAACGGAATTTTCTTCTCCACGATCTGATGGATCACATCTACCAGTCCGTAGGCATCTAATTTTTCCATTGCATCCCCAAAAGCTCCAACCCCCGGCAATATTACTTTTTCTGCCTGCAATAAAATTTCGGGATCTCTGGTGATGACAACTTCTTCTCCAAGCGCAATAAGTGCATTTTCTACACTTCTGATATTACCTGCATCATAGTCGATTATTGCGATCATTCTATTTCCTCCTCCGGTAATATATCCTGCATTTGTGTCATATCTGCCGCATCACTGACACGATCTTCCTGAGTACCATCATTCGTACTGTCTTCTGCAGGTGTTGTAGTATCTGTAGCTTGTGCATCTCCTGTCACAGCAGTACTTCCTGCCTGCTGTGCATTACTGTTTTTATGGCTCAGGCTTCCTGTCAGTTCTTCCAGCCTTACAGTATAATCATAATCATCCAGTGCATTGATCTGCCTTACATCATCTTCCGTAAGCTGATAAGTATCATATAAGGTATTCAGTATCTGGTACTTCACTGCATCCGTCTCCGTTGTTGCATCATATTCTGTGATGGCATCTGCTTCCTGTTGCCAGAACAAATAACCTGACAGCAGACTGTCCAGTGCCTCCACAGGCATCTGCAAGGCTGTATAAGAAGTATATGCATCATATCTTTGCTGCATGGACGCTACCAGCCTTGCCTTTTCATACAATCTCTGATCTTTTTTGGAAAGTTTCTTTCCGGTCATTTCTTCAAAAGCAGTGCGATATTCTTTCTTATAAAATGCATTTCTTGCATCTGCAGCTGTCCACATGGACGGAATAATTTCTACAACGATCAGCAATAAAGCCAGAATAGAAAATGCCAAAATAAAGATACGAACAACCATCTTGATTGGAAGCTTTTTACCGTCTGCTTCCTTTTCCGTTCCTTCTTTTGGTATTGCCTTCTTTTCTTTTTTAGGCTTCTTATCCTTCTTCTTTTTCTTTCCCTTTTTGCCATCCGCACCTTCTGCGTCCAGTTCCTCTAAGATTCCCTGGTTGTCTGATGCATCCGTAACTTTCTTTTTCTTCTTCCCCTTCTTATCTTTTTTCTTCTTTTCCGGTTCCTGCTCTTCCTGTTTGTCCTCTTCTTCATCCTCCTCAAACAGTGCGCTTCCAAGTTTCTTCCAGAAACTTTCTTTCTTTTCTTTTTTACCTGCTGCTTCCGTTACCTGCTCTCCTACAGTTTCTTCCTGCTGTAAAAAGTCCTCAGCAGAGGTTCCTTCTTCTCCAAAGAGGTTCTGCAAAAGATTATGTACATCTCCATCTGCAACAGGTTCTGTTTCTTCCTCGCCTGCTTCTGTTGCTCCTTCTGCAGCCACTTCTGCATCAGACATATCGTCCGTAGCCTGTTCCAAACCTTCCTGTTTTTTCTTCTTTTTGCCAAAGAAAGAGAAAAGACCTTTCTTCTTTTTCGCAGACTTATCCCCGCTCTCGACTTCATCCTGATCTGACTGTTCCGAACCATCTTCTCCTGTCAGACCTGATAATAAGGTATCCTGTTCTCCCGGCAGATCCAACTCTTCATCCACCATCTCATGATTATCGGATTTCCGCAGCAATTCCTCTATTTCATTAACTGCATCATCTTCGTTCTTACTTTCTTTAGTATCTTCCTTTTCTCGGATATCCTGCAAAAAGCCCATGGCATCCGGATCTGACAGATCAATTTCCATTTCTTCCTGCGGTGGCAGCTTTTCTTCTGTTGCAGCAGGCTCTCTCTGATCCTCAGTATCCACTCCTGCCTGCACTTCATCTCCCGGACCTGACTCTTCTTCGTCATCCGGTTCCGCCTGTATTTCTTTCAGCAATGCAGACTGTTCATCACTCATATTGGAATCTTCTTTATTTTCTACAGATTCAGTCTCTGGTTCTGATTGCAGAATCTCTGCCGGCTCTTCTTCATTTCCCACAGGTTCAGGTTCGGTTTCTGCTACTGGTTCCGACTGCTGGCTCTCTGTTGTATCTTTCTGATCTTCCACAGACTCACTTTGTGGCGCTACCACCGGTTCTGAATCTACCACGTGTTCTGATTCTACCGCCGGTTCTGGTTCTGCCGCCGGTTCTGGTTCTCCCTGCATCTGGGCAAATAATGCTGCGATCTCATCCGGACTCATTTTATGATTATCGTCCGCCGGTGCTGCAATAGGCTCTTCCTTTGGCGCTTCTTCAACCGGCTCCGGCTCTGCTTCTACTTCTGGTTCTGCTGCTTCTGTCACTGGAATCTCTGCCGGCTTTTCCTCAGATCTGACCTCTGGCTCTTGTTCTGCCGCCGGTGCTGGTTCTGCCGTCGGTTTCGAATCCCCCTGCATCTGGGCAAATAATGCCGCAATCTCATCCGGGCTCATTTTATGATTATCGTCCGCCGGTACTGCATTTTTTTCTTCCTTCGTTATATCTGGTTGTGCAGTTTTTGCATCAGACTCTTTCTGTCCCATTGTTTCCTGCAGAAGTCCATCTAAATATTCTTCTGTTGTGCTCATAAAACCGCCTCCCCATCTTTCATATCTTTAAAAAACGAAACTGCCGATGCTTCTATCCCACATGATCTCTCTGCAATCTCATGATTAACCTGATGAAATGTATGATGAATGCGATACAAAGAAGACTTTTGATTGTAGTATACTGTTTTTTCAAAAGGCCAGCGGATAACAGACGGTAATGACATCCCTGCCCCTGCTTCTATCACGCACAGCTTCTTATTCACAGAACCCTGCAGCCATTTCATATACATCTGCCAGTTTCCAAGATATCCTTCTTCTCTGTAGCGTGTTGCTTCTAATGTGTTAAAAAACAGCGGAGCACCACATTTCGGGCATATGAGCTTTGCTATCTCTTCCCGGCAATCATTGACCAGATCTGTCAATACGCTTTCCTGCAACTCTGTTTCGGAAACATCCTGCATTTTCTGCCGCAGTTTTTCTGAGAATACCTGCATGATTGATTTCGCAATATACAATTCCTCCGTACAGCCATTTCTGCATTGCATACGCTGTACACTGCCACATGGATTCACACAGCGATCCATATCAAATCCCATTTGTGATAAATACGGATCTATTGTAAGCGATACAATATAGTAATCTTTTCCTTCCAGAAGCCTCCGTAAATGTGCATACGCATCCTTCCACATATCCGGTATTTCTGTTATTTGATTATAATAAAAAGCTTCCAAATAAGGCACAATATCTCTGTACTGCTCTTGTGTTGCAGCAAATTTTAGTAAAGCAGTAAACACCGGATGACTGTCTTCCACTGCATTATAAATAGCCTCATCTGTCAGAACCCATTCTTCTCCAAGTCCAACCAGTACACGATCTGCTTCCCGTACTGCATTCTTTATTTTTTCATAATATTGCATATTTATAAACTCCGCTTTTCTGATATTCAATGTCATAACAGAGCTAAGATACGCTCTGATTAAAGCTCTCCATAACAGAGACGAGATACGTTCTGCGAATCTCGCTCTGATTAGCGGTCGTCAAATGCACCGCATAAATGCGTGCATTTTCCTCGTCGCCATAACA
>ERZ780125.232-NODE-232-length-21828-cov-3.39508_pt1 | contig 21828 bp, 15 predicted proteins | sample MGYA00433082_ERZ780125 | MGnify/ENA primary metagenome ERZ780125 (study PRJEB29588, sample SAMEA1970465) | human gut metagenome | biome: human gut; feature: human-associated habitat; material: faeces | place: Denmark | collected 2008/2010 ... | reverse complement strand
TCGCGGCAGGCATAAGGGCCGTGGCCAATGGCGCCGCGGCATCTATTGAAAGGCTGTCCTCGCAATCATCTAACCTGTCTGAACTTCGTGCCGAATATGACCGTCTGAAACAGGCCAAGACAGAGGCGTACCTGTCCGGAGATGACAGAAAGGCATTCGACATCGATGGTCAGCTCCGGCAGATTGGCTTCCAGATCAACAAGATCAAGTCGGTAAATGCCGAGATTGAGGCTCAGAAGAAAGCTGCCGAGTCTTTGTCTTCAACCTATACCCAGACGTACAACCAAGTAAAGCAGTCGCTTACGGAGGGGGCAGAGGATGTCTCTGACTATATCCAACTGATAGAGAGCCAGAAGAAGGTGGTCGCTGACCTCACCTCGAAATATCAGCAGCTGAAAGCGGCCAAGGCTCCCACGTCCCAGACATCCGCATTGCTCAATGAACTCAACCAGGAAAAGGGGGCGCTTGCCGGCATGCGTGATGCGGTTGCCGGTTACAAGCAGTCCAATACTGGCATAAGAACCCAGATTATGGCCATCCGTGAGGAGATGGCCAGGCTTCGCCTTGAAGGAAAGCAGAATACAGCCGAATACGAGGAACGCCGTCAGGAGATGGAGCGTCTCGGAACGGCGTACAGGGAACTCCGCACCGAACAGACCGCTCTCTCAACAGGTGCCACGCAGATAGGTGGTGTCATCAATGGCGTGCAAGGATTGATGGGAGCATATTCAGCAGGTTCCGGCATCGTGTCAATGTTCGTCAAGGACAACGAGAGACTGATGGCGGTTCAGACGAAGATGCAGTCTGTGATGGCGGTGATGATGGGCGTGCAGCAGATGTCCAACACCCTGCATGCCACAAGCTCATTCAGAATTGTGACCTGCAGAAAGGTGACTGAATTGTGGACGGCGGCACAGAACCGCCTGACGGTAGCTTTCCGCCTCTCTGCCACCGCCTCGAAGGCGCTGCTTGCGTCAATGACGCTTGGCGCGTCTCTGATAGTAACAGGGGTGATAACGGCGATCAGCAAGCTGGTGTCCAAGTACCAGGAGAAATCCGAAGCCCAGAAGCAGGCCAAGAAAGAAGAAGAGGATGCGCAGAAGTCCATCCAATCATCCGTGGCTGGTAGCATAGCATCACAGCTTGTGTCCTACCGAAAATTGCAGAAGGCGTGGAAGGAACTCTCCGGCGACATCGCCAGGCGTCAGAAATTCGTGAAGGACAACGCCAATGAATTCAGAAACCTTGGCGTAAGGATCAATTCGGTAAAGGATGCCGAGAATGTTCTGGTCAATAATGAATCGACATTTGTGGAGTCCCTTAAACGAAGAGCCATGGCAGCCGCCGCAATGGAACTCGCGTCGAAGAAGTACCAGTCGGCAATAGAGAAGATGCTTCAGGCGGAGAATGCGAAAAAGGTCACGGATGACGACCGGAAGAGCGCCCGTAATTATGCGGAGGGTGTGTACCAAGGCAAAATGGCATCAGCGAACGGTGTCCTCGGTCGCGGTCAGGTAAGCGGGCAGAGAAAGCAAATAGTCGGGGATGCCTATAAAAGCAATGTGGCCACCTATGGCGAGGCCAGGGCTAAAGTATACAGTGACGCGGCCAAAAAGGAGATGTCCGAGGGGGACCGTTATTTCTCCATCGTGAACAAAAACAACGACGAGGCGGACAAACTTCTGAAAGGACGTGGAATATCACCGGCCACATCTGGTGTCACGACAGGCAAGGCTGGCAGCATAGATGTCATCGAGAAAAAGATACAGGCTCTTACGGCTCTGATGAAGGCTGCCGGCGCATCTGAACGGGCCGAACTTCAGAAGGACATAAACGCATGGCAGAAGAAACTCGATGCTGTTAATCTTGAGATGGAGGCGTTGAGTGTGCCTTCAGACCCGAAGACAATCCAGGAACTGGACACAGCCATAACATACTATGGCAAACTGCTGAAAATTGCCGGTGATGAGGAGCGTGCGGAGATACAGAAGACGATCAACGGATATTCCAAGAAGAGAAAGGCTATTGAAGATAGTCTGAAAGCAATCTCTGCCCCGACATCTCCAAAGACATTCGAGGAGTATTCAACGGTCATATCAGTGCTTGAAGACCAGTTGAACAGAGCCTCTCAATCAGAACAGGCAGGGATTCAGGCCACGATAAACGCGTACGAGCGTGAGAAGGACGAACTGAAAGCCCGTGTGGCGCTTGCCTCCACTCCTGCCGTGATGAACAGTCTTGCGGACTATGAACAGGCGATATCCGCCTGCGAGTCTGTCCTGCAGTATGCGAATGATGAGGAAAGGGCGAACATCCAGAGGACGATAAATGATTACAGGCGCAAGAAAGATGCTATCGAATCCTCCCTTGAAGCCCTTGATGTTCCTGCCGACCCTAAGAACCTGGAGGATATCGACAAGGTTCTTTCTGCCCTTCAGACAAGACTTCAGAAAGCCGGGGAAGCGGAACGCGGTGAGATTCAAAGGCAGATAGTTCAATGGAAAGCCAAGAAGGATGCCATAGAGGAATCAGTCCAGCTTGTAGGAATGGAAGACCTTTCAAAAATGGTTCGGAACGGGCTTGGCGTAGGCGGTGACCTTGAAATCAGCCTCCGTGCCAGAATAACCGGTGTCGAGGTGGCCAAATCGAAAATCGAGGAACTCCAGAAGATGGCTGCTGTGGCCCAGACAAAGGAAGAACGGGCATCGATAAAGAAGGCAATCAACCAATGGTCTCAGTATGCAACAAGTCTTGACGCGACACAGGCGCAGGGGGAAAAGACCACGGGCATGCTTGAGAATATGTCATCGATAGCGAACAGCCTGTCTGGGGTAGTCGGCGAGAATGCCGCAGGTTGGCTCTCATGGGGATCGAATGTCCTCTCAGCCGTGGCCGCCGCACTTCCGGCGATTGCGTCTGTCATCGGTGGCAATATAGCGCAGGCATTTGCAGGAGCGGCGGCCCAGTCGCAGAGTGTGCCGTTCCCATACAACCTCATATCGTTGGCGGCCAGTATGGCAGCGGTCGGGGCGGCTGTGGCCTCTATCCCGAAATATGCTGACGGCGGCCTTGCCTATGGACCTACCATAGGTATGTTCGGTGAGTATTCCGGGGCGAGTCATAACCCGGAGGTGGTCGCCCCTCTTGACCGACTCAAATCCATTATCGGGTTTGAAGACGGCGGCAAGAAAAAAGTGGAGTTCAAAATCAAAGGCCGGAATCTGGTCGGCATAGAAAGAAGAGAGAACAACAGGAGAAGAAGATCATAGCATGGGAATGATGGTAAGATATACGGGAGCCTTCTATTCAAGGAAGGGCGTTGTCTGGAGGTGCAGAATCCTCCAGGAGTCCGACGTGGCATTTCCCGTCAGGAACCTGGAATTCCCGGATGACGAACCCCTGATGATAGAGTACAATGAGACGGCCAAGGAGAATGTCATATGCGGGAGCACCGCGACATTGACCATCGTTTCACCCGGAGATAGGACTTACCTTGACCTCTATTCGATAAAGGTAGGGCAGATCCGTCTCGATGTCTATAGAAACAACGTTTTGTTCTGGAGCGGATGCCTTGACCCTGAATTCTATGAGGAACCGTATGACAGCACATCCGACTATGAGGTCAGCCTTACTTTCTCCGATTTCGGTATCCTTGACAGGATGCCTTATGACGGTTCCGGGCGCAAGACATTGAAAGAGCTGCTTGATAACGCGCTTGACAAGTCGAGGCTGAATTATACCTCAATCGATGAATCCCTGATCTCCACGCAGTTTGCGGACGGGACTCAGCTTGCATTGTCCTCTTTGATGATTGCGTCGGAGAACTTCTATGACGAGGATGGGGAGGCGTCATCGTTCAAGGACGTCATCGAGGGAATATTCCAGCCCCTTGGATTGCGTATGATACAACGCGCCGGGAAAGTGTATGTGTATGACATCAATGGCCTGTATACGAGTAAGAACCCATCTTCGGAGATAGACTGGCAGGGTGAGGACTCATCGCTTGGCACCGATTCGGTGTACAACAACATAAAAATAACGTTCTCCCCATATTCGACTGCGGATGTAATTGATGGGGAACTTGACTATGAAGATGTTTTCGGGCCAGAATGGACAAATCTCACATCAGACAGCTCCGGGGTCAAATACAACAATGGGATTGTCCCTACAGGGATGTCCGTCCCGACCTGTTATTCATATTACATCGACTATGACGAAAGCCACAGGCACGGTTACGACTGGGACTATGCCCTGATAGATTACACCCTTTTCCAATCTTGGAATAAGGATAAATGCAAGGGCGTGGCTGAAATCGGAAGCGGCAACTCGTTCTTCAAGATTCAGCCCATGCTCGGAGGCAATGAGGCCGAGGGCATTGTCGGAGGGTTCTATACTGGTGGACACGGCTCATTGGCTTCCGGCTTCCCGACAAGAAAGGGGCTGCATCCGTCCTCACATCCGAAAACCCTTGCAATGAAGATGGCGCGTGTCTATCTTCCGGAAATGGGTTCCGCTGATGCTGCGAACAATTATTTGCGTATCCAGCAGGAACTGTTGTTCGACCCCCGTTATAACCCGTTCTCGGATTCAGGCGACGGCAATGAATCAGGCAACCATGATTTCGTGAAGAACAATGCAGCGTTTGCTTTTGTCCCGGTCGCGATTGTCGTATATGATGAGGCGGGTACGGCTCTGTGCCATTACTCGAATGAGTGGCTTACCAAGAACGGACAGCCGGGAAACGGCTTCGTGTCCACCGCAGAGGATAAATACCTGTCGAAATGGGGCTGGAAGTCAGGCGAGGCTGAATGGGGCGAGGCGTGGCTTGCGTACTATGATCCTGATGATGTCCTGCAGGGAACGGGAGTTATGGGATGGCAGTGCAACCGCCAAAGTGTCGGGAAGCCGTGGACGGACGGAAGCAAGAAAGTAAAGAACCGCAAGTACCACTATGCCGACAAATATACCGGTGACACAAAGGACTTCTGGATGTTCGACTCTTTTAAGAAACTGCCGGACGGCCAGTTTATACCTTATCCGCCGAAAGGGGGTTATCTGGAAATCCGGATATACAACGGGGTGTGGGCATTCGATGACGTTGACAGATTCTCTGTGGAAGCTGATGGATATTTCAAGGACAAGGGTGGCTATGACAAGATACGCTGGCAGCTGTACAAACTTCCGAAAGTGTCTGTGGTGAAGAGGACTTTGACGTTGGACGAGGACACAATGGATGATGTGGAGTACTCCGGTGTTTTGAATGCCGATGCGAAAGAGGATCTTGAGCTTGACACGATATGCGGCACCGCCGATGTCGTGTGCCCCACCGCCAAAGGCATCTATATGTCATCGGAGACAGGCGAACAGATACAGAAGCTTATGCGTGCCGGGAGGACTGACCATCCAGAACATCTGCTGATCGGGACTCTGTACAGCCAATATGCCGACAGGAGGACGACATTGTCCGGGGAGGTCTCCATTGACCCGAAGGGACTGTCTTCCTATGTCGATGCGGCTCAGGGACAGGATGTCAAGTTCATCATGAGCGGCGAGGAAATCAACGTCAAGGAGGATGTGTCCGATGCCACTTTCATAGAGATTCGCCCGGATGAATATGAAGGAAAGGAGGAATGACCATGGCAAAGGAATATATACAGAAAACAACCAGCAGGGCGGCAAGACCACGAAGCAGGAGGCTGAGGGAACTCGGTGGCACCACTTCAGGAACCGCAGTGTCCGTCATCCAGAATGGCGGTGCGAATTCCGTTGTCTCCGGAGACGGCCATACTCATAAGAACCTTCCGTATCTTGATCAGATAACCACTGACAATGACGGATATATCAGCCTTACCCATCCGAAGGAAAACGAGGAGGACGGTAGTGTAAGCACCGTCACAGAAAAGGCAAAAGCCGGGTACTCCGATGAATCTGGTCATTCCTTGGAGTCCGACCACTCAAAGGATTCTGAGAAGTGGTCCGGCAGGATGTTCGGGGACTATCTTGACCAGCCGGTCAGGAAGAAGGACATCGTCGAGTTCGCCCGTGTCATTGCAGGGATTATCGGCTCCCCAGACTTCGTGCAGGGCATAGAGACTGGCTCTGGTTGGAAGATTGACTCTGACGGATCGGCTGAGATGTCATCCCTGACATTGAGGTCATTTCTCAAGGTCCCGCAACTCATATACAACAAGGTCCGCGTGACTGGTGGGGAGATGTGGAACACCGAGGGTGGAACAATTGCCAAGGTCACCGCTGATGAGGGAAGCGAAAGAGCCTATATCCTTACGATGCAGGTGGAGGACGGTGATGTCATAGAGCTGGATGTCGATGACATCTGCAAGGGCCACTATAACAGCAGCGGAGGGTTTGTGACATCATATTTCAGGGTCACATCTGTGGATCAGGCGGCGAAGACAGTGAGAATTGTGCTCGGTGCTGATGATGCAGTCCCAGGAGGAAAAAACGCAGCCCCGGTTCCATATATGAATATTGCAAGGTATGGCAATTTTACACAGGCTGAAAGACAGAGAAGCCAGTATTTCTCGTCCCCGGAGCAGCGGATCTCATTGCTTGATGGTGTTGACCAGTACATCATCCTGCCGTCACACTTCAAGCTGATTATTGGCTCTATCCCTGATTCCCTGATACCAAAGTCTCTGCCGTTGGGCAAACGTCCGTCGATATATCTGGATACGGTTCTGGCCAGGAACTTCATGCAGCTGGACGGGACAGGGGCGGTTGTGAAGACAATCCGGGACAGAGGCCTTTGGCAGGGAACACCGGACACACCATATCTCTGCAATGATGAGTTCCAGGATGAAGTCTATCACAAGTCGTGCAAGTATCGATGCATCGTTGAAGGTACGCTCCAGGAGCCGCGTTACGATTCGTCCGACTGGTTGCTCGTAGCCGGCGACACGACACTGGAACTGATAATCGACAGCACGGCAGGAGAGACTTTCCTGTACGGCTGTCTTGATACGACGCTGATGGCAATTGTCCGTCGTGGCGTGAATGACATAACGGATGAGATTCTTGATTCGGACTGGACCTGGTCCAGGGATACGGGTGATGCTGCTGCAGATGGGGTGTGGAATGCAGATCACTCCGGATGCGGCAGGAGTGTGGACCTGACGCAGGAAGACCTTCCGGTTTCCTCCGGGCGGTTCATCTGCAGGGCGTATGTCCGTGACGGCGCTGAAAGCGTGGAAGCGGAGGTTGTTTTTTGACATTTGAAAGGCATTTGAACAGTATATGAAAAAGACAAAAAGAATCGGGATCGTCTATGATCCTCTGAACATATCCACCACAATGGTCGTCCGTGGTGGAAGTCTCACACAGACGCATTGCGCCGAGACGGGTGAATACATACCGGACAGGAGCCTTACACCGCTCGTGATTCGACCGGAGGTATATGTCAATGATCCGAACGGCATAATGGCGAACGGGAAAGTGGCTCTGACAGGAATCCTCTGGTATGAGATACCTCAGGACATGGTAGGACAGATTACGGATTCATCCTACTTGACAGGGGAATTGTCCCGCTATCTGATCACGAACCAGACGGACGGCTATTCGGTGGCGCAGGACGGCACTTTGACCGTCACGAAGAACATCCCTTATCTGGAGCCGAAGGTGCTCGTGTTCACAGCATCGTATCCGGATACGAGGAGCGGCAAGATCTTGCGCATTCAGGCGACCTCTACTCTATCAACCGTCTCGCTGGCGGAAGCCGCATCGCTGTCTCTCGATAAACCGGCAAGTTTTGTATTCAACCCCATTACAGATGCAGGTGTCCGCACGATTAAGGCGACATTCCTGCTTGGCGGAAAGACCCCGGATTCAGGACAGTGCAAGGTTGCATACTGGTGGTATAAGACCGTTGACGGAAAGGAGACGATTATTGACCCTGATGAGGACTTGTTCTATGAGGCAGGCCAGAATGCAGACACATTGACAATCGATCCCCGTTATGTCAATGGACAGGTGAAAATATCCTGCAAGGTGGAATATGCGTTGTCAGGCGAGGCTCTGCCGTCATCTCCGACGGATAATTGCCTTAAAGATGAGACAACAGTGGTGAGGAGATATCCAGAATATGATTTCGAGCATTTTGTGCATGGTGGGGTGGAGGTCTCCCCGAATGCGGAGATGGTGAAGAATGAATGCGTGATCACGGTCGGAAGGACTGTCGTGGAAAATCCTTCAAGATTCTTCAGCATCAAGTGGTCCATAAAAAGGGCGGTATATGGAGCCGAATGGACTGACCTCGGCTATGGCGATAGCATCATGATTCCGGCAGAGGAATTCGCCAATGCCTCGGATGTGGCCCTTGAAGTGGATGAACTTGACCCTTTAGGGGCGTTTATAGATGGGGATACCATGATATGTGACAACAATGAGGTAATAACACTTTAAGATATGAGATATGTTTATGCAAAGATTCCGGTCCGCAAGGCCGAGGATGCCGGAATCGCCGAATTCAGGCAGAGGACTCCGGATGGTGAATATGTCATCATCAATGAGAGCGACCTTCAGACTTATGGGAGTTCCGTTCCGTTTGAGAAAAAAGTCAAGTCGCTTGGAGGCAAGGTCCTTACGGCGGCTGAAGCAAAGGAAGAGTTGAACAGATAAAAGAAGATGAAATGAGTACAGTAAAAGGACAGACGACAATCAAATATGTCAGGCAGGGTGATTCACTGACATGTACGTTGAGAAGCACGTTTCCGTTGAAGCAGTTCATTTCCAACGGAAACAACATAATCACGCCAAGTTTCGCGGCCAACAAGCCGTGTATATATCCGGTAGTAAGAAGCTCGCTGAAAGCAATGCGCATAGAGCCTGCAGCTACCGGTGTCGAATGGAAGTTCAACGGAACTGCCATCGTCTTTGATGCTTCTGGGCTTAGCAAAGCGATGGGAAGCATTCCTGCAGGTACCTTCAAGAGCGAAGTGAAGAAGGTTGACGGATTTACGCTGCCGACACTTACGATACTGAAGGAGATTGCATCGAGCGGCAACATTGACTCGGACACCATTGAATTCAAGGGGACCGTCAATACAGGATTCCAGTCAGTCGTGTCCGCGTCCATCGAGGTGGCCATCGAGCAGACTGACGGAGAGTCGTGCATGGGCTATATCACGATCAACAACGGCGGTGTTGTTGATGACGCCACATCACAGTTGAAGGCGACGGCTCATCTGATGATCGGCGGTGTCGAGAAGACAGATGGCGTGACCTACAAATGGTACAAGATGAAAGTCGTGAATGGCGTTGATGGCTGGGAGCCGATAAACAAGAGTTCATCAAGCATTACCATCACGGCGTCGGACATCAATTCAAGCGAATTGTACAAATGTGAGATGAGTTATAACGGCAAGTCCTCAAGCGCAGTGATGGAAGTGAGCGACGAGACTGACATCCTGATCATCTATCCCAATCCGACCAATGCGGCCGGGGCTCAGGTTCCGGAAGAACTCAGCTCGGCCCAGACGTCCATCATATATAGACCGAAGGTGTACAAGAGGACGACGGAGACTGAGGTGAAGGGCTTCACGTTCAATTACCTTGTTACGGATGCGGCAGGCGACTCTATCGCATCGCAGGACGGCGGGGATTCATTTACGGTTACAATCGACCATGCGGTCAAGGCTGGTGGTGACATGACTCTTATTATTTCAGCGGAATAATGTGTATCAGAAAGATGTTAAAGCATATAACACGAATAGCTTACAAGCGGCCACCGGAGAAGGGAGACAAAGGTGAGCGTGGGGCGCGGACGCGCCAGATTGTTTGGGCCGCCGGCATAGAGTTCTATAGCGGTGCGGATGGGGAGGCGTATGCTGATTTCGCCTATTACAATGGGCAGGTGTATCAGTGTACCAAACACCATACATCCAGTTCGAATGAGACTCCGTATGATTCGGTTGAAAACAACACCGGATACTGGCGTCTTGTGCCGTCATTCGCGAATTTCTCCACGAAAGTCCTTCTGCTTGGTACAGGCAAGGAGGGTTGGATTATGGATGAGGGTGTTATCAAGCACACATCCGGGAAGATACAACTGATGGCGGACGGCAGCATCCGCGCGGCCGGGGGTGAGACCATTGTCAGCAAGGATGGACTTTTCACTACTAAAGGGGCTACCATAGAGGACAGCACGCTGAAAGATGTAATCGTCTACGGCACGCTCCGCCAGCCTTTCGCACATTATAGCGGAGAGTGGGAATGGGGTGGCACAGATGAAAAATCAGAGGCCCAACTGCATGATAACCTTCAAATGGAGGGAGGTGGGTCCTTGATCATTGCGGCAGGAGGGTTCCCATGGGATTCTTCTCAGAACGGACGCCGTATAACAGTGATGACTCATCGGTACGACGGGGTGCTGTCATCCGGTGCGGTGTCCATTACTGCCCCAAATGGAAAATACTTCTTCCAGGATGGAGCAAAATATGGCGAGCTGGTACTGTTATCCCGTGAGTACGTAGAACTTCTCGGTATAGGGGAAGGCGCGACCTTTTATGGGTGGCTTATCACCAACCGTGGGAATATCGAAACTACAAAGTCCTATGGCCGTTCATTGAATGTCCTTGCGCATGGGACTGTCACGGGAAGGACCTCAAACGGGACGTGCTCGATGAACTACAAGACATTTGACGGGAGAACCCTGCAATGCCAAAGGACCGCCAACGGAAGGTACACTGTGTGGATCCCGAAAAAGTGGAACCTGCAACCGAATGACTATCTGGTGATGTTGACCGGTGTCGGATATATTATGGATTCTAGCAGCAACAGTTCCCCGGTCAAGGCTACGTTGACCGCGAAGACCGCAAGTTATTTCATTGTGGACATCTCGGACGACGATTCCTGGAATAATGGCTCTTTCGAGTTCCAGATAATCAACATGAATGATTTCACTTACAATGGTGACATCAAGGACTGAAAAATACTAAATAACAACGCATATGAAAAAGAAAGAATTATCATCATTCAAGCAATTCGCCCAGGTCGATGCGGGTGATCTGCTTTTCGGGAAATCGTTGTCCGGAAACGAATATGGCTTTTTCCCTGCATCATTTCTTGGAGATGACGGATATGCCGCAGTCAGGTTCAATCTTGACCAGTCTTCTCCTGTTGGAGAACGTTGTGGTGATTTGAACTATGTGAAACGGCTTCCGTCCCTTCTTGGCCTTGGCTGTTATCTTGTGGGGAATGACCATTCAAGGAAGAAACTTGACCCGAACAACCACTATAAGTTTGCCACCGGTGAGGCGGCCAAGCTTGATGGCACAATGGGGCAATACCAGTGGGGCGTGCGGACACCGTTCTATGTGGCTGCATGGATGGAAGGCAGTTACCTTTATGAGGCCGCTTCTCTGAAACCGATTCCAGGCCGTGAATGTTATCGTGTGCCGGTTTTCTCAATCGCTGCCGGACATTCGGGCATCATTGACAGGACAAACAATATCTTGTGTTCTCTGATAAGTTCCGCTGAACAGTATCGTGGCGGTGGTGGTTCTGCCATCACATCCGGAAATGCGTCAGCCGAGAACCTGTCAATGCTTGGGTACGCGGCAACTGAAAAGGGAACCGCCACATTTGAGGAACTTGGTCGCAAACGCGGCGAGGGCTGGGGTGCTGGTTGGTATTGGATAGACACTGTCATCATGATACTTGCTGACATCATCCTCGGTACCAGAAACATCCAAACCTCATTCAGCGCATCAAAGGATGCCAATGGATTGTATCAGGGCGGTCTTGGCTATGGCGTGGCCTCGATGCCTGATTGGGAAGCTTACAATGGTTATCACCCGGTGGTTCCGTATTCTGCCGGAGTCGAACTCGCGGACGCTCTTGGTGTCGCTTCCTATGCGGTGAAGAAGTCTGACGGAACCGTGGTCTATAATGCCCCGATTCCTTGTTTCTTCGGGCTGAAGAACCCATACGGTCATCTTTGGGGTGGCAAAAACAGGATTGTCGCGGTCATCAATGCTGACGGTTCATATTCATTCTATGTGGCGAAGTCTTCGTTGACAGAATGGAAGTATTCAGAGACGGCCAACATGATAAAGGTCGGGACGATCCTCCCGTCCACCCCTGAAGCATGGAACTATGTCAAGCGCATCAATTTTCAGGGACTTGCGGGGATGCCATCAGAGGATGGTGCCACATCGGCGACATATAGGGGTGATGGATGTTATTTCAATAAAGCCGTTTCTGGTTTCCGGTCTCCGCGCGGTTCCGGCCATGCTTACAGTGGTGTCATTGCTGGCTTGGCGTGCTTCTGCGGTGACTTTGCGCCCTCGTCTTCCTCTGCGCACCTGTCGTCGCCCCTCTGCGAATGCGTGGGGGACTTCGACCCGACCCCAAAGGTATATGCCTCATAGCGGGGTAAGGGGCGACGCGAAAGCCAAGAAACCGCGCAGACCGCGATAGCGGTTGAGCAAGAAACCAAGGCATCCGTGGGCGGATGCAAAACAAGTTCTTTGAAATACTGTTCTTTCTTTTCTTCGTGAAATCGTCGGCGGCGATGAAAAAAATCACCGCCGTCAGGCGGTTTTTTAATATGAGGTTTTAATGGATTAAGTAAAATTTGTACCTTTGTACCGCCTTATGGTGGGTTTGTCCTCTAAGGCGGTAGGTTTCTGGTTTCCGGTCTCCGCGCGGTTCCGGCAATGCTAACAATGGTGACATTGATGGCTTGGCGTACTTCAACGGTAACTATGCGCCCTCGAATTCCAATGCGAACCTGTCGTCGCCCCACTACTTGGGAGGCTGGTTGTGTTTGCACCCGTCGTCTATTTGAGGATGAACCCCGGCCCTTGCCGAAAGACATCATATCAAAACTGGTTCCGGTAGGTTCGTAAGAATTCGACGGCGCTTGTGAGAGAAAGCAGACACGAGACACTTGTGCGAAGACACGGACACTTGTCGGAAGTCATAGGCACGAAAGAGAACTTTCGTATGGCCCATCGATTGGCTTCACGACGGAAAAGAAGACGGAAGGAGGTGAAAGCATTTGACGAAGACCTTGAGTCAAATGTTGATCGCCTTCTTCATCTTTTTCTCACTTCATCATACCATCCCTCATCGGAGGATTACACCTATAAGACAATACTTGAGAAGAAAGGTCGGAAGGAGAGGTTCCTGTCGATGCTTCAATATTGGCATCACGTCTATCATTGGGGCGTATTGACGCGTACAGAGGATATTGTAAACAGAAGCCTTGACGAACACTGCTATGCCTGTATCCCTGGCAGAGGACAGCATATGATGGTGAAGCTTATAAGCCACGACCTGAAGACCCACCCTGAACTGAAAGCCTTCGCCAATCTCGATGTGTCAAAGATGTATCCACATATTCTGCATGACATTCCCAAAGCCTATCTGAGGAGGAAGATAAAGGATCCTGTCCTTCTTAATTCCCTTGACGCAGTCATTGACAGCAGCATAGGGACGCCTATGGGCAATGATGATCCTGAACATCCTGCTGGCATAGCAATCGGTCTGAAGATATCGACGATTTATGCCAATATATCGCTTGGTATGTTTGACCATGATGTCAGAAGATTGTTCGGGTTGCAATCGGATCCGGACTTGATTCATAAATTGGCGGCAATGTACATCACGGACAAAAAGGCGTCGGCAAAGACTGAATCCGACTTTGCTGAAATCTCGAAGGGTGAAGCCTATTTGGAAGCACATTTCTGCCAGTATGTGAAGGAGGGGCTCCGATTCTTTTATAGGTTCATGGACAATGTCCTTGTCCTTCATGAGGATAAGACTTTCCTGCATCTTGTAGTTGATTGGATAGCATTATACTGGGGACGTGAGCTGAAATTCACGATGAACCCAAAGTGGCAGGTCGGGGCTACAAAGGGAGGATTTACGATTGTAGGGTACCGCATCTTTGCTGACGGGCATGTCCGGGCGAACCGTGATGTAGTGCTTGACATCAAGCGGAAAATCAGGAAGGGCCTTAAGATGGGTCTTACCTATGACCAGATAAGGGTAGCCATATCGTCGCAACTCGGAACGGTTATGCATGCAAATTCGATTAATTTCTTAAAAAAGTATCATATGGAAAAGAAAGAACGTTTGGGCGCAAAGATTAACAGGCGCAAAAGCCAATGCCCGTTTGAGATTGCTCACGGTCAGCAGAGGAGATTCGAGAACTTCCTGTTTGACCCGGAGAAGCAGCAGTCGGAGGATGATTTCCTTATGGAACTCCGTGATTATGCCGTGATTGACTCCATCAAGGAGAAGAATGATGACGGCACTCCGAAGAAGTGTCTTGCCATACGTTTTGAATGGCAGGGTAAGGAGTTCTCTTATACGGATGACAGAGGCAAATCTGTGCTTGTTAAGCCAGGTGAGGAATACTTCTTGTACACCGGTTCGAAGGTGCTTATAGAGCAATGCGAAACGGAGTTCTCGAAGGAAGACTTGCCTGCCCCTACTGTTATTAAGATAGAAATCAATAAACGCAACAAGAAGTTTTATAAGTTTACTTGATATGAAAACAACAGAAGTGTTCAGCGTGGCATATCCACGCCAGATGCGTCCCTCAAAATATGACGGGGCGCATTTTTTATGTTATCTCAATGAGAAGCCGGCTACATACAAGCCGGATGAGACATCGGAGCCGATGGAAGGTTATTCTTACACCGGGTCGATGCCTGACGCAGGCACGCTCATCGAGTGCGATGAGTGGAACCGTGACAAGCTCGTGAACGGTATCATCCGGTCGAAGTATCTCCAGACCGAGGAGGATGCCATCAAGACACACCAGATTCAGCTCCTGCAGGCGAAGGCCGGCATGGAGATCGGCGCTTTGACCGATGACAAGGCGGCTGAATATGTGAACGAATGGAACGAGTTTCAGACATTCAGGCAGAACGCCATCAACCTTGTCAATTCATGGGATAAATGGGAGTAGAGTATGGCACCGAGAGGAATAAGAAACAACAATCCCTGCAACATCAGATTGAGCAGGACGACTTATAAGGGAGAGGTTACCCCATCAAGTGATAAGGCTTTCAAACAGTTCGAATCGATGGCTTATGGCTACAGGGCTGTGTTTGTCACGCTTCGACACTACCACACGAACTTGGGGTTGAAGACGATAAGGCAGATGATTAGCCGTTGGGCACCGCCTTCTGAAAACAATACAGGCTCTTATGTAAAGCACGTGTCCGATGCGGCTCAATATGACTGTGATGCCGCGGTGGACATCAAGGACAAGAACCTTATGGTCAAGATTGTGTCTGCGATGTCCTTTGTGGAGAACGGGCTTAAAGCAAACCAGACGGATGTGATGTCCGGTTGGGAGATGTACAGAAGAGACCGCCCTTGAACTTGAAATGGATGCAGCCTTGGGAGTGGCTGTAAATAAAAAACTCCCGACCTGTAAGAAATAGTACCACCCACCTCTTACACAAGAGCGTTACCACGCAAAGCCGGGTGTAAGTCCCTCGTTTGCATGGTGACGCTTTGTGCGTATGGGTGGTACAGGGACAAAGGTAACAATAATTTTTAATTCAACAGATATGAGAACACCTATTTCCTATTATGGAGGGAAACAGACGATGCTGAAGCACATAATCCCTCTCATACCGTCACATCGGCTTTATACGGAAGCCTTTTGTGGCGGGGCAGCCGTATTGTTCGCCAAGTCTCCTGTAGAAGCGGAGATCATAAATGACATCAATATGGAGCTTACAAACTTCTATTGGACGGCGCAAGTCTATTATCGAGACTTGAAGACCGAGATTGACAAAACCCTGCACAGCCGGGACCTTCACGCCCATGCGGCCCACATAAATGCCTATCCGGAATTCTTCTCCCCAGCCCAACGTGCTTGGGCGGTCTGGGCGTTGTGCAGGATGTCTTTTGCGTCAATGATGGACGGCTCTTTCGGGTACGACTTCGGAGGTGGTATGCCAAAGAAAGTCCAGAACGCCAAGGACGAATTCACCGAGCAGATATGCCGGCGGCTTGAACATGTCACTATCGAGAATAGGAACGCTCTCGATGTAATCCAGACATACGATTGCGATGATGCGTTCCATTTCGTTGACCCTCCATACATCAACAGCGACTGTGGTCACTATGAGGGCGTGTTCTCAGACAGAAATATGGAAGAACTCCTTCAGTTGCTGGAAACAGTCAAGGGCAAATTCATGCTGACAATGTTCCCATATGGCCCTATTGAAAGGTACGCCGAGAAAAACGGCTGGACAATTCACCGTATCGAGAGAACAATAAGCGCGTCGAAAACATCACGCAGGAAGCAGGAAGAATGGATGGTATGCAACTATGAGGAGCAGCGCCAACAGAACCTATTTGAACAAGTCGGGGGGGGCGAATAGCGGCCATTTTTAGCCATTTGAAAGGCGTTCTGATGGTTATCTATATAGAAGACTAAATCTATCAAATATGAACAAATATCATCAAATTTTACAGCATATTCTGTTGGACGGGAAGATGCAGCAGAATAAGAAGGGGGCAATAAAATACCTATTGAATCAGCAGCTGTCTCTGACCCCTGGTGACCTTCTTGACATATTCGAAGAACATAACCTCGCAAGAAAGAAATTGAGGAGTGAACTGGACTTGTTTACGCACGGGGAGCGGAATGTGGAGAAGTACCGTGAAGTCGGCATCTCTTGGTGGGACTATGTCGGACTTATCCTTGTGAACTCATATCCTACATACTTCGAGAAACTGCCACCGCTTGTGGCCAAGATAAATAAGGAAAAGAGGAGCAGTAAAAACTATGTGCTGTTTCTCGGAGCAACGGATGCTGAAAGCAATCAGGCACCGTGCCTGTCTTTGGTTCAGTTCCAGATCGAGGATGGAGAACTTGTGCTTACGGCTTATCAACGCAGTTCAGATGCAAGTTTAGGCTTGCCGTCTGACATTTACCATCTGTATCTGATATCGAGACAGATTGACTTGCCATTGAAGTCCATAACCCTATTTTTGGGGAATGCCCACATCTATGAAAACAATCTGCTAAATACTGAACGACTATTGGCAGGTGAGGAAGTCAAATTTGAGTTGAATGTCTGATGGTGATACACTCTATTGGAAAGGCTCTCAAAACGTATTCAATTAACGTTTGAGAGCCATTTCTGTGAGTATGATGTGCGCGATTTTTCTATCACATTTCGTTTTTGCAGTTTTCTGGCGAACTTTAGTCGCATTTGGTTTTGTATTTCATCACGATTGGTTTTGCCGATTATAGATATCGCCGGCTGAATACTCTGATGAAATTCATCCCAAGGCCTGCTGAAATTACGATATAGTCTTACCAGAATGTAAACATCAGGGAACTCGACATTGACTCTATGTATCATATTCATTGACAATTTGCGCTAAAAATGTAGGGAATAATCTGTGCCCATCAGTCGGAGCCGTTGTTTTCCGATGTCTAAGATAGTCAATTAATGGAAAATAGCCCAGCCGGTTGCAAAAAAACTTTGGTGACCGGTCGGGCTGTCAATGATAATTGAGATATTATTCTCCGCTCTTGGGCTCCGCCGGAGTCACAATAGACTGATTGTCAGCAGATTCTTCCAGTTCCGGAATTTCATCAATGTCAATGAATTCTTCGGGAATATGATGCTTGCCATCATTCTTGGCCCCAAGCTTTACCAACTGGCTGGCAGTGGTGAACACACTCTGGCTGCCGCCCTTCAGTTTCTTGGATGATGCCTCGTATGAATTCAAGGCATTCTGAATGCTATCACCGACCTTCTTGTAGTTTTCCAGAAACATTCCGAGACGATTGATTATCTCGGATGCAAGAGCATAAACCTGTGCATGATTATTGGCCTGGGCAATTTGAGTCCATGTCAGACTGACCATCTTGAGGGCACCATAAAGGCTTTGTTCATCAGCTATGCAGACATTTTTGTCCGCTGCATCCCTCCAGAGTCCAGGTTCCGCATTCAATGCCGTCCAAAGCGCACCGGCATGCGGCACAAACATTATCACGTAGCCTGCAGAAATCTTCGGTGCGACCACATATTTCGAATAGTCTTTTTTCGCAAGTTCATCCACATGCCTCTTGATGCTGGCAATATGCTCCTTCAGATAACGCTCTTTGTCAATGTCATTATCGGCATTGACATAATTTGCGAAAGCTGTCAATGATACCTTTGAGTCGATGATTACCTCACGCCTCTGGTCAAGATGCAGAATGACGTCCGGACGCATGAGATTGCCGTCTTCACTTTTAAGAGCCTTCCCTTCCTGATCTCTGAGAGTAGGCTGTATATCGAAATGAATCCCGCATTTGAGTCCTTGAGTCTCAAGCAAGTTTTTCAATTGAATCTCGCCCCAGTCTCCCTGGATTTTGCTTCCGTGCCTAAATGCGGCTGCCAACTCGTCCGCGCTCTTTCGTGTGGCATCGCTGAATTCCATGAGACCCTTGATCTGCTGCTCGATTTCACCATGCATCTTGGCTTGGGCAGTACTGCCATTTTCCATCGTCACCTTCAGTTGGGCGATGTTTTCCTTGAGCGGATTAAGAATCTGCCCGATGCTCTGATTGCTGGACTCGGCGAACTCCTTCTGACTTGCCTTGAGCATGTCATTGGTATCGGCCTTGACTTGGGCTGTAACCTTTCCGATGGTCTCATTGAACTTCTCCTGAAGAGCAGCCATCATCTCCCTGTTCTTCCGCTCGAGCGCCTCAAGTGACTCATTGTTACGCTTTTCCATGTCAGCCTTCACCTCGGCCACTTTGGCATTGGCATTGACACGCTCCTGTTCTATCATTGACCTTAACCCTTCGGCATCCTTTTCGGCGTGAGCCAGATCTGCGTCGCTTTTCGCGAGTTTCGACTTGAAGTCAGCCTCCAGTCCGGCCTTGGCTATTTCTACGGCCTGGCTCATTTTACTCTTGAAAACTAGAGCCACAACAAAGGCTGCCACGACGGCGCCTCCCAAAAATGAAATCAAAATTTCCATATCTATAAACTCTCTTTTCTATAATATCCCGATTATACGGAAAATCTTACATTCCTACAACCAAGTTATTGAATTTTTTCTATATTTGCCAGCGAACATTACGGGGTGCTGACAAATCGGCTGAGATTATACCCATTGAACCTGATGCAGATAATGCTGCCGCAGGGATACAATTCACTTGAAAACGGGCATTCAAAGGGGCTTAAGTGATTTCCGCCAGCAGGCTTTGCTCTGTATTCCGGCATTGTTCTTACATAGTAACATATTAATAGAAAGCATTTATGCCAGCAGACAACAAAGCTTACGCCCAAAGAGAAAAGGCGTATCTGTCGGGAACATTGTACCCGGAAATAAGAGTGGGCATGATGAAGGTCAATCTCACTCCTACTGTAACCAAAGATGAAAACGGTGTGCCTCACATGGAACCGAACGAGCCTGTGTATATCTATGATACCAGCGGTCCATATAGCGACCCGGAATATCAGGTTGACCTTAAACAGGGCTTGCCGAGGATGCGGGAAAAATGGATAATCGAGCGCAATGATACTGAGGAACTAGGCTGTGTTTCAAGTGATTATGGCCGTCAGCGCCTCGAAGATCATTTGTTGGACAGTCTCCGTTTCGGCCATATCAAACTGCCTCGCAGGGCAATTGAGGGCAAGAATATCACTCAGATGGCATACGCGAAAGCCGGAATCATCACTCCGGAAATGGAGTATGTTGCCATTCGAGAGAACATGAAATGCAAGGAAGCCGGCATTGACAGTTACATCACACCGGAATTCGTGCGCGACGAAATCGCCCGCGGCCGCGCGGTGCTTCCGGCAAATATCAATCACCCCGAGAGCGAGCCAATGATAATCGGCAGAAACTTTTTGGTGAAGATCAATGCCAATATCGGTAACTCGGCCACGACTTCCAACATTGATGAGGAGGTGGACAAGGCCGTTTGGTCCTGCAAATGGGGTGGAGATACGGTGATGGACCTTTCTACCGGAGCCAACATTCATGAGACCAGGGAGTGGATCATCAGAAATTCACCTGTTCCTGTAGGTACCGTTCCGATCTATCAGGCTCTGGAAAAAGTCAAGGGCAATGTGGCGGACTTGAATTGGGAGGTCTATCGCGACACATTGATAGAGCAGTGCGAGCAGGGGGTCGATTACTTTACCATCCACGCCGGAATCCGTCTGGAGAACGTCCACTTGGCAGACAACCGTCTATGCGGTATCGTGAGCCGTGGAGGAAGTATCATGAGCAAGTGGTGCCTCCTATTTAATAAGGAGAGTTTCCTGTACGAGCATTTCGACGATATCTGCGACATCGTTTCCAACTATGATGTGGCATTGTCTCTCGGTGATGGCCTCCGTCCGGGTTGTATTGCCGATGCCAATGATGCTGCACAGTTCGCTGAGTTAGATACTATGGGTGAATTGGTAACGCGTGCATGGGCAAAAAATGTCCAGGCTTTCATCGAGGGCCCTGGTCATGTTCCAATGCATAAGATCCAGGAAAATATGGAACGTCAGATTGCCAAATGCCATGAAGCACCATTCTATACACTTGGACCTCTGGTAACTGATATTGCTCCTGGTTATGACCACATAACTTCAGCTATCGGAGGTGCCCAGATTGCGTGGCTGGGGACAGCTATGCTTTGTTATGTGACACCGAAGGAGCATCTTGCACTTCCTGACAAGGAGGATGTCCGCGTAGGTGTAGTAACATACAAGATTGCCGCACACGCTGCGGATCTCGCCAAAGGACATCCGGGTGCGTTCCTCCGTGACAATGCCTTGTCCAAGGCGCGTTTCGAGTTCCGCTGGCGTGACCAGTTCCATCTGTCTCTTGACCCGGGACGTGCCCTCCAATATTTTGAGGAGGCAGGCCATACTGACGGAGAATACTGCACCATGTGCGGTCCTGATTTCTGCGCCGCCAGACTTTCCCATGATTTGAGGAAATTCAAAAAATAAGGAAAGGTATTTCAAGCGATGAGATCTTATTTCTTCAGCAAAGAGATAAGATCTGCTTTCTGTTCGGAGTGATAAGTAACGTGAAGAAAATAACCTGCCTCAGATTAGGAGAAAATTTTCGAGGATAGATCTATTTTCGAAGAAGGAGTGTGCCGGTGGCACATGACTGATGAGAAAACAGATATAGACCGAAAAGATTCCTTAAGATGAGGCAGGTTTTTTTTTGAAGGTTACTAAAGATATCCACGTCATCAAACGGGGGATGCAAATGTATTCTGAATTCCCGAGATCGGATATAGGCGATGCGGGCAATATATTTCACATTGACAATTGTCTGTCGGTTAGCACGGAAGAACATATTCGAATCCAGACTGGCATATAGTTGCAGCAGAGACACGTTTGCGGTTGCCCAATTTCCATCTTTGAGGTAAACCCTTGTGACTCTGAAATCTGTGTAAATATAGACAATATTGGCCACTGATACAATTACGATATCTTGATCAACATTGAGAATCAGTTTCTGCTTCGAACTATGTGTCTTCCTGGAGTTGTTCGAACACTTCAAGGTAGCGCTCCAGACCGATGTATATGCCTTGTTTCGGTAATTTATTTTCGAACCTCTTGACATTTGTCAGTTTGGGTTTCGCGACTGTAATATGTTGTATGCTAATATATTACAGGCTGGTATGGAGCGAGGCGCTCCTGTCAAGACCCCATTTCGTTGCTATCTCTTGGATCTCTTATGACCGGATAACTTTCTGATAATTAATGCGTAACGCCAGACTTTAGTTGTCAAGAGGGTCGAAAATCAAGGGGCTTTGGCCTGCCGCGGTAGCGGTGGGAGGGATAGCCCCAACGGGGCGTACCGCTCCGA
>ERZ780125.227-NODE-227-length-22068-cov-3.12815_pt1 | contig 22068 bp, 18 predicted proteins | sample MGYA00433082_ERZ780125 | MGnify/ENA primary metagenome ERZ780125 (study PRJEB29588, sample SAMEA1970465) | human gut metagenome | biome: human gut; feature: human-associated habitat; material: faeces | place: Denmark | collected 2008/2010 ... | reverse complement strand
AAAATCAAACGTCCTAAAAAGACGAAGGCTACTTCTGATAAGCCGCATTATCCGTATGAGCTGCCGGAGGGATGGGCGTGGTGTAAGTTAGATGATTTGGCTTTTTACAAAAAAGGTCCTTTTGGCAGTAGCCTTACAAAAGCCATGTTTGTTTCCAAAGGTGATGATACATACAAAGTTTATGAACAAAAGAATGCAATTCAAAAAGATTGCACGCTTGGTACATATTACATCTCAAAGGAAAAGTATGAGTCACTTTCTGGTTTCGCAATCCAACCATTTGATATAATTGTAAGTTGTGCAGGAACAATTGGTGAGACCTATGTATTGCCTCGAAATATACAGAAAGGCATTATCAATCAAGCATTGATGCTCATACGGCTTTACTATCGTGATATTGAACAATTCTATCTTCTATATTTTGATTTCATACTGAAAGAAGAAGCAAAAAATAGTAGCAAAGGAACAGCAATTAAGAATATACCTCCTTTTGATGTGCTAAAAAACTTCTATATTCCAATACCTCCGTTGAAAGAACAAATAAGGATTTTGGATGAGATAAACAAATGGATGTCATTTGTTGAACTTATAGAAACTGGCACAGCAAACCTACAAAACGTTCTAAAACAGACTAAATCAAAAATCCTTGACCTCGCTCTTCACGGCAAACTCGTACCCCAAGACCCTACGGACGAGCCTGCTACAGAGCTGTTAAAGCGCATCAATCCTAATGCGGAAATCACATCTGATAACGGGCATTATCAGAAGTTGCCTGAAGGATGGTGCGAATGTAAGTTATCGGATGTTTGCGTCTTTGATAACGGATATGCTTTTAGTAGCGATAATTATTACGATTGTGGAATCCCATTAATCAGAATCTCAAATATAACAAATACTGGTTCGATTGATTTATCATCATGCGTCTTCATTCAAGATGTCCCATCGAATAAATTTATCGTGAAAAGTGGTGATTTACTTATAGCTATGTCTGGCGCTACTACAGGTAAAATGGGGGTTTATTTATATGAAGAAGATGCTCTTTTGAATCAACGTGTAGGAAATCTTAAATGTACAGATGCAATGCTTCAACAATACAGAAACTACTATATGTTTGCTAAATCTGACTATATTCTTAAGATTGCGTATGGCGGAGCCCAGCCCAACATAAGTGCAAAGGCTATTCTTGATATAGACGTAATGCTCCCTCCACTAAACGAGCAGCACCGCATCGTTGCCAAAATAGAAGAGATATTTGCTCAACTTGATGCAATAGAAACATCATTGTAGGCGATAGAGTTAGCCATCGTAAGCGTAATACTTACGGTGGCTAAACCATACGTGCGATTACCAGACAACTACCTTGTCTACGATTTTCTGCTGTTCGCTTGCTGTGCGACGCAGATAGATACGAGTGGTTTCAAGGCGTTCATGTCCCATGAGGTCAGCAAGAAGGGCGATGTCGTTAAACCGCTCGAGGAAATTCTTGGCAAACCGATGACGGAATGAATGTGGATATACAACATCACTGTTCATTCCATATTTTTCAGCAAAATGTTTGAGTTGGTGGGCTATGCCTCGTGTGGTGATGCGATTCCCGAAGCGGTTGAGGAATATATAACCCGATGAGATTTTTTCTTCTTCGAGCCATTTGATCGCTTCTGTCCGCAGGTTCTTGGGGATATACAATCGGCGTATCTTGCCACCTTTGCTATAAAGGTCGAGATAGCCAACTTTAACGTGCTCCACCTTGATATGGAGTAGTTCGCTTACACGAGCACCAGTAGCAGCCATGAACCACACGACAAAATACCATGTGTCGTGTCCGTCGCTCTTCAGTTTTCGTTTGAAGAACTTATAGTCTGCATCACTAATCACGTTCTCCAAAAAGTTCTTCTGCTGAACTTTCACAAACTTCACCATTAGCTTCTCCTGTTTAGTAAACTCCAGATACTTGTTGATTGCTTGCAACCGTAAGTTTACAGTCTGCGGCTTGAAGTTCTCTACCAAATACCCCTTGTACGCCAAAAGGTTTCGTTTGCTCACCACCTTGTAGTGCTCCATAAAATACTTCACCGTCCATTCATAAGAACGTATGGTGTTCTTGGTCAAATTTCCCTTGACCAAATACTCATTGAATTGTGTTACCATATTGCATTTGTTTAAAATGAAACATATTACAATATAGGAACGTAACGGGCATTATCAGAAGTTGCCTGATGGATGGGTGATTACACCTATGCAAACACTATGTACTTTGGTAGATGGAGAGAAGCAAAAAGGCATTGAAAGAATAAATCTAGATGTAAAGTATCTGCGTGGAGAACGAGAAGCTAAAGTATTAACGTCAGGCAAATATACAGCTGCAAACACTTTACTGATTTTAGTGGATGGTGAAAACTCTGGAGAAGTTTTTCGTGCGCCTGTAGATGGCTATCAAGGTAGCACGTTCAAACAATTATCCATCCGTGAAGAAATGTACACCGACTATGTTCTACAAGTAATAAACCTGCATCGAAAGACGCTAAGAGAGAATAAAGTCGGTTCAGCCATTCCGCACCTGAACAAGAAGTTATTCAAGGCTATCAATGTGCCTATACCTCCATACGAAGAACAAAAAAGGATTGTAAATGCCATAAACCAAACATTTACAATCCTCGATACAATAATGGAGAATCTATAGATTTTCAACGATACTATCCAGCTTTTCAAAAACTTGCTGTAAATACTGTACAATTCGATATTGTTCTGCGAAAGGAGGTAACCATAGAGTTATCTCCTCAAATTGTTTTCTTGTAATATGAATCATTCCAGAACCATGCGATTTTCGATAGAATTCAGTTATCATTGCATGGAAAGCATAGTACAGATATTTTTTATCCATAAAAGGATAAGGTACAACTTTAAATATATGCTGATTTAGCCAAGCATCCTCACCTTTCCAAATATATGTACCCAATGATGCTGCCCATGCAAACAGTAAATCACCTTTTTTAATTAAATATTTTTCTTCGTATTCATTTTTTGTGCGATTGTAATATGCATTTGGATCATTCAGATTCTGAATTCTAATAATAGGCAGACCTGTCTGTTCCCATTCTTTTGGTTTGAAAGCACGTCCATTGATATATTCGGCAACATCTCCGACTTTTAAAATAGCCCATCCTTCAGGCAACTTCTGATAATGCCCGTTATCACAAGTGATTTCTGCCTTAGGATTGATGCGTTTGAGCAGTTCACTTGCAGACTCATCCATAGGGGCTTGAGGTACGAGTTTGCCATGAATAGCGAGGTCGAGGACTTTGGATTTTACTTGTTTGATAGTATCTTGTAGGTTGCCTTTATTATACTCTATGCAATCTACAAATGAAAACCAGTATTTAAGTTTTGCAACTATTCGTATTTGCTCATAAAGTGGAGGCAACGCTATGGGTATTTTATTCAGATTGTCTTGGGACAATTTAGGTTGGGCAGAGCCTGTAATATAGTCATCCAATTTCATAGCATTAATAACGATAGCTACAAAATCAAGCAAATTCTTATCTATTGCATCCAATACATGTGCATGATTGTTTACCCAATATTTTCCGTCAGCAAAAAAAGCATTATCTTTGCTTCTTGACAACAAATTCGCCCCATCCTCTCCGATAAGCAGCAATCTTTCATTAAAGAGATAACCATCAACCTTATCTATAATACCAGCTGCACCATAGTAATTATAAACTTTGTTTTTCTGCTTATTACGAATAGCGGAAGATACTGGTTTTCTCTCTCCATCACGATTAATTAAAAGTTCACCTATGTTTGTAAGACACCATCCATTTGGCAACTTGTTCTCATAATGCGGCTTATCAGAAGTAGCCTTCGTCTTTTTAGGACGTTTGATTTTACCTTCCTTGACAAGGCGTTCTTTCTCGGCACGGATGCGCTCGAGGAGCACGGATGCGGGCTCATCGTTGGGGTCTTGCGGTACAAGTTTACCATGTATCGCAAGGTCAAGTATCTTTTGGCGTAATGCTTTAGTATTCATTTGTTATTTCTTTTTCGGGTTGTCTTCAGTTAAAAAGAATTGGCAAAACTCTCTTAACTGCTGTTGCATTTGTTCCTGTGGTATCAAGATGCGTTTATACTCTGCTATCATTGTCGGACTCATGCTACGACTCATAGCATACTCAACAACCACCTTGTCGGCATCGGGACATAGAATGATACCAATAGAAGGGTTTTCGTTTGAGCGTTTTACATCACGGTCAAGAGCCTCAAGATAGAATTCCAACTGACCGAGGTCGCGCGGATGGAACTTCGTTTTCTTTAATTCTACAGCAACGAGAGCTTGTAGTCCGCGATGGAAGAACAGCAAGTCAGCCTTGAACGAAGAAGCACCAACAGTCAAACAATATTCTTGATCCATAAATATGAAATCCTTCCCCAGCTCAAGGATAAATTGCTTCATATGTTCTATCAGTCCATGCTTAAGGTGCAACTCATTATGTTTCTTTGGCAAGTTGAGGAAATCCACAAAGTAAGTATCTTTGAACATTATTGGTGAGTCGGGGTATGTTTCAAGCAATCCTTTCGACAGATTAATTTTTCTTCGCAATAATGTTTCATATGTTTGCGTAGAAATAGCACGTTGCAACTCCTTGTTCTTCAGATTTTCTTTATGTGCATAAAGTATATAGAATAAACGTTCCTCAGAGCTACGACATCGACACAAGATGTCATAATGATTAGATAAAGTCGTCAAACACAACACATCAGGAAATTGTCCAGACGGCATCTGGACTATTTCCGTTGCTTGATTGTTGCGTTCAGAATCTTGCAAGTTTGAATAATTACAATACCCAATATCATTGTTTGATGATGAATTTGCAGAAAGATACATGCCGATGACTTTTTGAAATGCGTCAGAGGAGTACTCTTCATAAAACATCACCATATTATAAATACTGCTTCGACTAAAGCCTTTTACATCTGGACGTTTTGCACGAATATATTCCGATAATTGAGAAACGACCTTACTTCCCCATTCTTCGTTTTTGAGTTTAGCAGACACATACTTACCTACAGACCATGCCGTGAATAATGTTTCATTGTTCACGGCTACAGAAGCACGGCATTTATGCTGTATAATTAATTCTACAACCTCTGCGAACTGCTTTTCTTGCAAAGAACTTATATTATTATCTATAATGTTGTTTGCCATTTTATCAATCCTCGTCAATATCTCCCAACAACTTCTCTAACTCACTCACCGCCTTGCTGATACTCTGGCTCTGCTCCTTTATAGTAGCCATCAGCTCTTCCAAGGTATGTTCCTCTTCCTCGCCACCTTGCTTAATCCAGGTGATATCGAGTGAAGTTTTGTCACGGGCTACTATCTCGTCAATGCTGTATTTGCGCCAACGGCCCGATGGATTACTATCTACATCGTAAGTCTCGGTGCGATTGTTGATGTCAGCGGGATTGTAGCACTTCACGAAGTCGTCGAGATGACGACGATCCAACTTGTTGGTGGCAAGGGTATGCTTGACATCCGTACGGTAATCGTAGAACCAGACATCCTTGGTGGGCTGCCCCTTGGTGAAGAACAGCACATTGGCCTTCACTCCCTGTGCATAGAAAATTCCCGTAGGCAGACGGAGAATGGTATGGAGATTGAAGTCAGAGAGAAGGCGTTTGCGGATAGTCTCGCCGGCGCCACCCTCAAAGAGCACATTGTCGGGAAGCACCACTGCGGCACGGCCGCCATTCTTCAGCATCAGCATCATGTGCTGGAGGAAGTTAAGCTGGTTGTTCTTGGTCTCTACATAGAAGTCCTGTCGGTTCAAGTCCACCGAACCTGCTGGACGCTGACCGAAAGGCGGATTGGCAAGAATCACATCCACCAACGACTTAGGCTCTCGTTCCAACGAGTCCTCGCAAGTGATGGGGCTACGGTCTGTGCCCACACCATGCAGATAGAGGTTCATAGAGGCGAGCGTGACCACAAGAGGCGTGATATCCATGCCACGCAAAGCCTTGTTACGCAGGAAGTCGCGTTTCTCCTTGCTTGCCGATTGATTTTTCATATAATCGTAGGCCGAAAGGAGGAAGCCACCCGTACCACAAGCAGGGTCGCATACGGTCTCGCCAATCTGCGGATTGACACAGTCGACCATAGCCGTGATGAGCGGGCGCGGCGTGAAGTACTGTCCAGCGCCGCTCTTCTTGTCCTGGCCGTTACGCTCCAATATGCTCTCATAGATGGCACCCTTCACGTCGCCATCCATAACGAGCCATTGCTCCTCATCAATCATCATTATAACTTTCTTCAGATACACGGGCTTGTCTATCTTGTTCTGCGCCTTGGTGTAGATGGTACCGATAAGATTGCCCTGGGCGCTAAGAATCTTCAACGTGTCCTCGTACTGCGAGATAAGGTCCAGACCATCCAGACTGGTAAGGTCGTGCCACTGGTAGCCGTCAGGAATAGCCGAGTCCTCACCAAACATTTCCACATTCTCTGCATCCATCTTCAGGAAAAGCAGATAGGTAAGTTGGGTGATATAGTCAGTAAAGCCAATTCCTACTCCGGCAAGAGTAGTGGCAAGAGTCCATACTTTCTTGGTGAGCGACTGCTCGGTAGATGTGTTGTTTGTCATACTTAAATGGTTATGCTGTTTTACCTAAAACTACAAAATTAAACAAAGAGAGAAGAGCGTCATCAGCTTTCTGCTTGGAACCGAACGCTGCTATCATCTGTGCTGCCTGCGTGCGGTCGTCGTCGCGAATGTCATCGATGGTGCAAGCGCCATTGCTTGCCACATAGTCCACAATCTGGCTCATCAGTTCTTTCTGCCTATCCGTTATCTCTCGGTGCCACTGTCCGCACCAAAGATTGAAATACTGCCGGGCTGTAGTGCAAACACTTTCAAGCCGTTCTATCTGGTGGAAGGCAAAGCGCACCAACTGTATGATATTGGTAATTGCCTCGCTCTCTTCCTTCTTGGTGGCACGGCGCACACAATGAGGACTAACGATGGCGTAAGAGTTCCACAACTGCCTCGTACTGAAGCGAGAGTTCTCCATCTTCAGTTTGTTCTCCAGGTCTTTCATCATGCTATAAGTGATAGGCTCGCCACTCTGGTTATAGATGATGCGCAATGCCTCAATCTCGTCCGCATGTTCATTGCAGTACTGCTCAAAAGCCTCTGTTGTCTCTTCGGCTTCTTCCAATGAGAAGCCTTTAGAGATAAGCGTATCTTCGCCAGGCATGAGCGTATTGACAAAGCCAGCCGCAAGAATAAGAATGTATCGGCGCACATCGGCATGATTGGCGACAGGTGCGACAAGACCTTTGCGCTCGTTGTTGGGGGCGTTGACATCATAGTAAGGCGGCAGCGTGTCGCCCTCCAATGCCTCGTATATACGCTGTGCAATAGCGTTCATAGAGTCGCTTGCCAACCGTTCGAACTCTGCACGCTGAGAGTCGTCGGACTTATTGTGCAATCGGGACAAAGTGGAAGCCAGACGTTTCAGATACTCATCAGACAGATTGCCATGAGCGATGCGCTCAAGCAATTGCTTCAGTGTCAACCTGACGATATCGGGACTATCGCTTGGTCTGGCAACAGACTTCGCGCGCTCGGAGACACCCACAGCATCGACAAGGAAAAAGTAATCCTTGCTGAAGGCATTGGGGGTCACAGCTCTAAGCTGTTCGTCACCAATGGTGCGCACGCCGCGTCCCTTCATCTGAATGTAAAGCGGTTCGGACTCCACGTCACGCATGAACATCACCACTTCGAGTGGTTTCACGTCGGTACCCGTAGCCACCAGCGTGCAAGTGACGGCGATACGGAAGTCGCGGTCGTTGCGGAACTGGCGGATGAGTTCATTGCTGTCGCCCGACGAATAGGTAATCTTCTGTACATATCGATCCATATCGGCATCGGGACACTTCTCTCCAAATACCTCTTTGGCTATGTTCACGATATTGGTGGCATGCATCTCGTTGAGCGCAAAAATAAGCGTCTTGGGAAGATAGGCAAAGTTTGGCTCACGCTGTGGGTCATTGAACATTTCCGTATACACGGCATCGCGATATGTGGTAAGAATGAGTTTTATCTGAGAGGGATTGATTATAGAGCGGTTTAGCTCTGCCTTGGAATAATTCTTAGTCTCGCGCGTACTTATCTCCACCGTCTGGCCCGTATAACGAGTCTCCACACGCACTCGGTCGCCCCTCAAGATTGCGCCGCCATTCTCCGTCACCTCTGTCATGATGCGATACACGCGGTTGTCCACATTCACACCATCCACGATACTCTTCTCAAGCGTATAGTTTACGATGCGGTTGTTGTTGAAGAAAGCCATAGTTTCGGGAATAGGCGTTGCGGTAAGACCTATCAGTCGGGCGGTGTCAAAGTATTCAAGCACCTTGCGCCAGTTGCCGTAAATACTGCGGTGACACTCGTCGATGATAATCAAGTCGAAGAAATCATGGGGCAGCTTGGGAGTGGCAGGGAGCCTCACTTCGGCTGTCGCCTCGTCATTGTCATCCTCGTCATTGTCCACGATGTCCTCACCTTTCAGCAGTGAGAACAGACGCTGAATGGTTGAAATCAGCACATTGCAGTCGGATGGTATTTTTGCCGACTTCAAGCGCTCCACTCCATAGATATTGTTGAACGCCTCACCATTGCCTGTAAGGCGGAACGTACCAAACTCATTCTCGGCCTGCCGTCCGAGATTGTTGCGGTCGACGAGGAATAGCACTCGACGCATCGGGGTGTACGTCAGCATGCGATAGGCTGCAAGGCACGCCGTATAAGTCTTTCCCGCACCAGTTGCCAACACCATAAGGGCACGCTTTTGCCCACTACGGAAACTCTTTTCCAACTCGGTGACAGCCTCATACTGGCAGTCACGCAATCCCTTCTTGCTCAACGTAGGCAAACCGGCAAACGGGTCGTCGATGCCAAGCATACTTACGACCTCTTTGGGCGTATGGATACGGTTGATTGTATCCCATTCCGTGTTTGTCTTGCGAAAATCTTGGAATAAGACAACCTTACCATTAGACTTAAATAAAAGGGGCGTAGGTTTCTGCCAAGTCTGGTAGCAGCCAGGAACACTCTTGGCGTAAGTGGCCACCTGGCCGCTCACTATATCCGAAGCGACATCGACATCCTCACGCTTGGCTTCCAGCACACCACAAACCTTGCCGTTGACAAACATAAGATAGTCGGCCTCGAGATTACCTTCGAGCAATCCCTCACGCACAGCCACAGCAGACATCGTAGGTTCAAACTCGTCACGGTTGACTACCTGCCAACCTGCTTCTGTGAACCAACGGTCTATCTTTATTCTCGCTTTTTCCTCTGGCGTCATAGGTTATTCCTCCTCTTTTTCTGATAATAGCATATTATCGGAAGTTATCAACGGCAGCATATCATGCCCTTTTCCACTACGAATCATGTCCCCTACCTTTCCCTTGCAAGAAATCGGCTTGGCACATTGGCTTCATACGCCATCATCGATGACCACTTCAGTATTTAACAATCTTGCCACATCTACACTCAATGCTTTCGCAATGCGCAGAAGATTTTTAAGGTCTGGCAGACTTGCATTTATCATCCACTTGGATGTCTTGCCAAGTTCTTACCCAACTGTTCGACAAGCCACTTATTGAATCTCTGCTTCTCGGCAAGAACTATCTTCAATCTAATGACCTGTTCTTTTGGCATACCTTTTAATATATGTATGGCAAAGATACACAAAATATGTGAGAACGCTTTGTAAATCTGTTAAAAATTTACATTATCAGAAAGACAATTGTCGAATGGGTCAATTATCCTACACTCCATAAAGCCTCCAGAATTTTCGCCACAAACCGGCATACACGATAGAAGACACACAACTTCAACAGACTTCTGCTGCATCATCAGTCTTATACCTGTCGTTATAGGCATATTCAAGAGGACGGGCTACTTACATGTGGCACTTATGTTATACATGGTGGCAAACTATGATTTAGATAATTAGCATATCGAAACCGAGAAATACAAGAATGATTTAGAGAAACAGGACAAGGAATTACAAACAGACATCATCTCTATTCATTTCGGCATAGTGAAAGCGGAAATGATGCGGGTGGTATATGATTCCGAGAAGATACCTGTCTCCACCCTATCGGTTATCGCCCTCACCGTGTATCGTTCCGGCGTTCTTGCGGGCTGCTATCTTGTCGCAATTGATTTGGGCTATCTGGTCAAAGGTGTAGCCGAGGTCGTGGGCGAGCATGGCACAATACCAGAGTACGTCGCCTATCTCTTTGGCTATCTCGAGGCGGCGCTCGTCGCTGAACTCTCCCTGATTGTCGCGTATCACTTTCTTTACCTTGTCGGCCACCTCGCCGGCTTCTCCGGTCAATCCCAATGTGGGGTAGACGATGGGATGGGGATAAATGGCGGTGGCGAGTGCCTTCTGCTGATATTCATCAAAATCCATAAGCAGTATTTGTTGTATAGTTCTATTATAATAGTAACGCGCGAACCTCGCAAATGTTGTATGGATAATGGGAAAAAGAATGGGAGCAGTTTCCAGAGCCTGCCACCTGGCTTGGCGCCCGACGACAAGGGAAAAGAAAGAGAACAAAGGGCACGAGGGCGCAGCGGAGGCTACACGTAAGGGCATAAAAAAACCGCCTGAAAGCCCATGTCTCTCGACATCATACTCTTCGGCAGGACAAAAACTTGTTTTGTTTAAGGAAAAAGACTTTTTAATATCAACAACGAGCGGTTGTAAGTAACCACCTTAACACCCGACGCAATGTTATCACAACATCTGTGGGCATTGCCCGTCGCCTCCAGTCCTCCGACTGATTAAAAAGTTCACAGAATTTCAAATCTTTACATCATTTTCTCAACCAAATAGTTACACACTTCATATAAATGCTTCTTTTTTGTTTCACTATTACGACTGCAAAGTTACATACTTTTTACAAAATATGCATAGCATTTTCCGATTTTAATATATTAAAAATCTCTTATTGCGTGTCGATGGCCTTCATTTTGCCCGCTGGCAAGGGGCTGATGGAGGACTTTATGACCGCCCATCAGCCGATGACCGCGGGGGATGCTGGGCTACTTCAGCGTCTCGCTCTCTATCTTCTCGATGCTTCCGCTGATAGGATTGAGCAGGATGTGGCTGGTATTCTTCTTGCCGAAGAGCTCGGCGCTGAGATACTCGGTACGTCCAAACTGTCCGGCGTAGCACTCATAGGTCTTCACGATACGGCTGTCGTGGGTGAGCGTGACTTGGATTTTGTCGGGGATGTTGACGCAGAGCCCGAAATTGTCCTTGGACTCCTTCTCGGCAGGTCCGCCTTCGGGCACATTGCCCTCTGGAGCCACCATTATATAATAAGGTGTACCCGCCAGGTCGTCGGCATCGGTGATACCCAGATGCTGGGAGAAGCGGAAGAGCACGCTACGCTCCTCGTCGGGCTGGGGAACAAAGGTGATGATGGTCTCGACGGTGTCGCTCACCATGGTTCCCTCAAAGGTCTGCAACAGCGCACGCTCCTGGGCATCGAGGTTCTCCATCATGATGCGCAACTGGGTGCCGTCTTTGGGCATAAAGTCTGCCTGGCCGCGGGCGAGCTGGTTGCGGCTCTCGCGGATATCATAGATGTCCTTGGCGGTGAGCTCAGCCATTTTGGCGGTGCTTCCAGCCGAGAGGATATCCTCGTTCATATAGTCGTTGGGATTGGGCTGCGGCTGCTTGGGAGCAGGCACAAACCGCTCGGGCAGCGCCACCTGGCGTCCCTTGGCATTGATGGCGAGCAGCAGTCCGCTCTCGTCGCGGTCTACCTCGCTGATGCTGAGTTTCTTATCCAGATTGAGGGTAAACTGCTTGGTAGAATCGGGCACTCCGATGGTGTTCATGCGGATGTCTACCACCCTATAGGTCTCGGCGGGATGGAGCGCCACGTCCTTCTTCTTCATGTAGCGGAAGGCGTACATGGCAAACTGTCCGGGGGTGTAGGTGGTCTTCTCTACCTTGACGGCAAATCTCAGCGCCGTCTTGGGCAGAAAGTAAGTGGTTCCGGCCACAGTCTGTTGGGCCAGGGAAACGCCCATGCCGGCAAGCAGCATCAGCGCCGAAAGGATATACTTTTTCATTGCGTGTGTTATAATTTGCTTTTGTATTGTCTATGATGTTATCAGTCTTCGATGTAGCGGAACGCTGCGGGCAGGGAGTCCACGATGTCGCTCGCCACGAGGCTCTCCATTCCCTTGGTGCGCACTGCCAGGTCTCCGGCAAGTCCGTGGAGATACATACCCAGCATGCAGGCCTGCTGATGCTGGTAGCCCCGCGCCAGAAGTCCGGTGATGACGCCCGTGAGCACGTCGCCGCATCCGGCAGTAGCCATTCCAGCGTTGCCCGTGGTGTTGAATATCACTTGTCCCGAGGGCAGGCACAGGGCGGTGTAGTGTCCCTTGAGCAGTATGTATGCCTGGAGGCGCGCTGCCATTTCCGATGCGCGGTTGAGCAGTTCACAGCTGTCGTGCGACGCCGCCCCCAACAGGCGCTCCATCTCCTTGGGATGGGGCGTGAGGATGCAGTCCTTGGGCAACTGCTGCAACCAGGCGCGGTGGGCAGCCAGTATGTTGATGGCATCGGCGTCGATGACCACAGGGCAGTTGGCTCGGCGCAGTTGGGATATGAGCGAGAGGGCCGTAGACTCGTCGGTACCCAGTCCGGGACCTACACCCATGGCCGAATAGGCTATGGTGTCTAACGCCTCGGTAAACCTGAGTTCGCTGGCATCCATCTGCAGCACCGCCTCGGGCACCGCCATCTGCATGACGGTATAATTGGCCTTGGGCGTATGCACCGACAGTTTGCCCACTCCCGAGCGCAGACAGGCTCGGGCTGACAGTATCGCCGCTCCCGACATGCCGTAGCTGCCGGCTATCAGCAGCGCATGGCCCATCTCTCCCTTGTGGGCAAAGGGCCAACGACGGCGCAGAAACGAGCGCAACTCTCCCTCCTCGACGAGCGAGAAGCGGCTGTCCTTACTCTCAGCAAAAGACTTGGAGAGACGGATGTCGAGCACCTTGACCTCGCCCAGATAGGGCTGGTTCTCGGCAAAGAGCATCGAGAGCTTGAGCTGCTGGAAAGTGAGGGTAAGGGTGGCGCGCACGATGTTGGCTCTGACATTGCTCGAATTGTCTTCGGGCATCAGGCCCGAAGGCAGGTCGATGCTCACCACGGGCGCTTCACTCTGGTTGATATACTTGACGAGCGAGGAGAACCCTCCGGCGAGAGGCTTGTCGAGCCCAGCCCCGAAGAGACCATCGACAACGAGCGTATCGGCATCGAGCACGGGCGGGTCGAAGTTTACCTTTACCTCGACAAAATCTTCCACCTTGACGCTTTCGACCAGCCGCTTCTTTTTGGCGGCACAGTCGGGCGAGAGGTTGTTGTGGATGTTGAAAAGATAGACCGACACGGCAAAACTGCGTTCTGCCAGCAAGCGCGCCACAGCCAGGGCATCACCGCCATTATTGCCGGGTCCGGCAAAGACGATTACCCTCATGGGCACCCAGCGTCGGGCTATCTCATCGGCCACTGCCGACGCCGCGCGTTCCATCAGGTCGATGCTCTTCACGGGCTCGTGTTCGATGGTATATTTGTCCCACTCCTTTATCTGTCTGCTCGTAAATATTTTCATACCTTGCAAAAATACGAAAAAATGACTAACTATCGTAGCTGTTTTCCTATATTTTTTGTAATTTTGTCGAGAAATTATTAAATTCATACTCATGAGTATCGTACAGATTAAGGACAAAAGGTTCAAAACGTTTATTAGCGAGGACGAAATCCAGCAACGCGTCAAGGCCGTCGCCGACAGGATCAACCATGACATGGAGGGCAAGAAGCCCCTGCTCCTGGCCGTGCTCAACGGCTCGTTTGTCTTTGCCGCTGACTTGATGCGCCACATCACTATCCCATGCGAGATATCGTTTGTCAAGCTGGCATCGTATGAAGGCACCGTCTCTACAGGCAAGGTGGTCGAAGTGATGGGACTCAACGAAGACATAACCGGACGCGACGTCATCATCGTCGAAGACATCGTAGACACTGGCAAGACCATGGAGCGCATGCTCGACACCCTGGGCACCCGCAACCCCAACTCGCTGCACATCTGTACGCTGCTGCTCAAACCCGAGAAACTGAAGATACCCCTCAACATAGAGTATGCAGCCATGGAAATCCCCAACGATTTCATCGTGGGCTATGGACTTGACTACGACCAGGAGGGTCGTAACCTCAGAGACATTTATACATTAGTAGAAGGATGAAGAATATAGTTATTTTCGGTGCCCCCGGTTCGGGCAAAGGCACCCAAAGCGACAAGATGATTGCTCAGTACGGTTTTGAGCACATCTCTACCGGCGACGTGCTACGCAATGAAATCAAGAACGGAACCGAGCTGGGCAAGACCGCCAAGAGTTATATCGACCAGGGACAGCTTATCCCCGACGAGCTGATGATAGACATCCTTGCCAGCGTATACGACAGCTTCGGCAAAGAGCACAAGGGCGTCATCTTCGACGGATTCCCCCGCACCATCCCCCAGGCTGAAGCCCTCAAGAAGATGCTGGCTGAGCGCGGACACAAGGTGGCTGCCATGATTGAGCTCGACGTTCCCGAAGACGAGTTGATGAAGCGTCTCCTACTCCGCGGACAGCAGAGCGGACGCAGCGATGACAACGAAGAGACTATCAAGAAGCGCCTCAACGTTTATCACAACCAGACATCTCCCCTCATTGAATGGTACGCCAAAGAAGGCATACACCACCACATCAACGGTCTGGGTGAGCTCGACCGCATCTTTGGCGACATCACTGCCGTCATCGACAATTTGTAATATCATAAAAGGCTGAAGCAGCGTGCCGACAGGCGTACCTATGCAGATAGATACGACAAGCACGACACGGCGCTTCAACCTTTTTTCGTTTTATTAGACTCCACTTTTCACCACCTCCTTATCATCTATTATAATTATGGCAGAATCCAATTTCGTTGACTATGTAAAAATCTGTTGTCGCTCGGGCAAGGGCGGACGCGGCAGTATGCACCTGCGCCACGTGAAGTACAACCCTAATGGTGGTCCTGACGGTGGCGATGGAGGACGCGGAGGAAGCATCTACCTCCGTGGCAATCACAACTATTGGACGCTGCTCCACCTCAAGTTCCAGCGTCACGTATTTGCCGAACATGGAGGCAATGGTGGCCGCGACAAGTGTCACGGCACCGATGGTAAGGACATCTATATCGACGTGCCCTGCGGCACTGTGGTCTACAACGCCGAGACGGGCAAATACGTGTGCGACGTCAACTACGACGGACAGACTGTATTGCTGCTCAAGGGCGGACGCGGCGGATTGGGCAACTTCCAGTTCCGCACAGCCACCAACCAGGCTCCTCGCTACGCACAGCCGGGCGAACCGATGGAGGAGATGACCATCATCCTCGAGCTCAAGTTGCTTGCCGACGTCGGACTGGTAGGTCTGCCCAACGCCGGAAAGTCCACCCTGCTCTCGTCGCTTTCGAGCGCACGGCCCAAGATAGCCAACTATCCCTTTACCACCCTCGAGCCCTCATTGGGCATCGTAGACTATCATGACCACCAATCGTTTGTCATGGCCGACATCCCCGGCATCATCGAGGGAGCCAGCGAGGGCAAGGGACTGGGACTGCGCTTCCTCCGCCATATCGAGCGCAACTCGCTGCTGCTCTTCATGGTGCCCGGCGACACCGACGATATCAAGCGCGAATATGAAGTGCTGCTCAAGGAGCTGCAGCAGTTCAACCCCGAGATGCTCGACAAGCACCGCGTGCTGGCGGTCACCAAGTGCGACCTGCTCGACGACGAGCTCATCGACATGCTGCGCGAGACTCTGCCCGACGACCTCCCCGTGGTGTTCATCTCTGCCGTCACCGGCAAGGGACTGCCCGAGCTCAAGGATATCCTGTGGCGTGAGCTCAACAGCGAGAGCAACAAGCTGGCAGACATCACCGCCGAAGACACGCTGGTGCACCGCGACAAGGATATGAGCCGCTTTGCCGAAGAGCTCCACGACGAGGGCGAGGATATCGAGTTTGTCGATGAAGACGACATCGAAGATATCGAAGACCTGGAAGATTTCGAATACGACGAGGAGGACTATGATGACCAGCAAGACTGAACCCCGTCTGCTCTGCTATGACCTCGGCGAAGGGGTCACAGCCTTCTCCACCACCCGACATGGCGGCGTGAGTGAGGCAAACTACGCCTCGTTCAACATCAACCCCTACTGCGGAGACAGCGCCGACCACGTGGCACGCAACCGCCAGCTGCTGGCCGACAGGCTCGGACTGCCCGCCTCCCACATCGTCCTCCCCCACCAGGTCCACGGAATCGAGCACCGCGCCGTGGCGCCCGAACTGCTCGACATGAGCGACGCCGTGCGCGACAAGATACTCGACGGAGTAGACATGGTGACGACCTCGATGACCGGCGTGTGCATCGGAGTCTCCACCGCCGACTGCATCCCCGTATTGCTCTACGACCCCGCCGCCATCCATGCCGGATGGCGCGGCACCCTGCAGCGCATCTGCCAGCGTGCAGTCATGGCCATGCAGCTTCACTACGGCACCACTCCCGACAGGCTGCGCGCCGTGGTAGGACCAGGCATCTCGCTTGCCAACTTTGAAGTGGGACAGGAGGTCTACGACCAGTTCGTGCAGGCTGGCTTCGACCTCACCGAGACCGCCGAGTGGCACACCAAGTGGCACCTTGACCTGCCCGGCATCAATATCCGGGAGCTCATCGGTTGCGGCGTGGCGCCCGAGCATATCCACCATGCCGGCATCTGTACCTTCGACCATGCCGACGACTACTTCTCGGCGCGCCGTCTCGGCATCGACTCCGGACGCATCTACACCGGCATTCTGATGCGATGACATCCCGCACCCCGACCATTAACCCTTACTCCTAAAAGTCTACCTTTATATATATGAACATCAAGCATACACTGACATGGGCCCTGCTGGCGACATTGCTGTCGGCATCCACCCCAGCCAACATCAAGTTCACCCCAGCCGAAACCCAGCAGATAAGCATCAGCACCCCCGGACTCTTTGACAAGAGCAAAGCCTTCAGCATCGACTTCACCAGCATGGGCGACCGAGCCTACAGCTTCCCGCTGCCCGTGGGCAAGGCTACGCTCTCTGACAAGGAAGACCGACTGGAAATCACCTCCAAGAAGGGCGATGCCGTCAAGGCCATGTTTGACGGCTGCGTACGACTCGCGCGAAAGATGGACCGCCACGGCAATGTCATCGTGATACGCCACGACAATGGTCTGGAGACTGTCTATGAAAACAATGCGCAGAACCTGGTGCAGAGCGGACAGACGGTAAAGGCCGGACAGACCATCGCCATCATCGGCAACGACGGCGAGCAGGGTCTCTGCCGCTTCTTCATCATGGTCAACGGCTCACGCGTCAACCCCGCCACCATCGTCAATGCCCGCAACCACCGACTCTACCGTCAGGTGCTGGCGTTCGAGAAGCGCGGCGCCAATATCCGTATAACCCACATCGACGGAGAGAGCAACGAGAAGCGCGGACTGACCCTCGACCCCGACGAGGAAACCAACCCGTTTGAAAACAGCAGCAGCTTCGAGCTCGACCTTACCCAGATAGAGGAGGAGCACTGGGCCTACCCGCTCCCGGGTGCCAAGGTCATCAGCCCCTATGGCGGCAGACGGCGCCACAGTGGCGTAGACCTCAAGACCAAGCCCAAAGACAACATCGTGGCTGCTTTCGACGGCGTCGTCACCCGCTCAGCCCCCTTCTCGGGCTACGGCAACTGCATCATCATCCGCCACGCTTTCGGTTTTGAGACGCTCTACTCCCACCAGTACAAGAATCTGGTCAAGGTAGGCGACAAGGTCAAGGCCGGAGACGTCATCGGACTCACAGGGCGCACGGGCCGGGCCACCACCGAGCACCTGCACTTCGAGGTCAAGTACCGTGGCGTGCGCATCAATCCGTCCACCATCTTCGACCATACCAAGCGCAGTCTGAAAGCCACCACCCTCGTGCTGGGAAAGAACGGCAGCGTGAAGACCAAGAAATAACCCCCGCTACCCCACACCTTCGCCCCGCCCGCCATCACCCCGCCGACGGCAGCGACGGCACCTGGCTGAGCATCCATAGTCTCCATACCACAGCAGCAATAAAGGCAAGCACCCATGACAGAGGTGCTTGCCTTTATTGTTATTGCTGCGATTTCTGGGGGCGAGCCTGGCCCTTGGCATACCTCTCGTTACAGAGGCAGTCTCTATCGCCATGACCGTGGCGTCAGTCTTCAGTGGTCCATTTCACCATCTTGGCCAGTTGCAGGAAATAGTCGTTTGACCAGATGTCAAGTTCCTTGGGATTGCGGACAAAGGGCAGCACGTCTGCCTTGACCTGCTTGATGTCTGCCGATGCCAGTCGCTCGCTCAGCTTGTCCAGAAACGACTCCTTGGTGATATCCTCCTGATTGAACTGTAAAGCCCGTTCATGCAGGTGGGCAAAGTCAAGAGGGATATTGTGGCGAACGTACCATTCGAAGTCATACCAGTCACGGCCTTTCACCCTATTCTTCCACGCCCGATACAGCAATGCGTGCATCTTGCCTGCAAACAGGTCTGGCAGAGTGAAGCATCGTGTCATGAATGACTGTGGCTGGAGAAGCAGTTTCTGTTCGGTATCAAACTTCAATGGTGGTTGCGTGTCTACTTCTATCTTTATCTTTACCGTTTTCTCCGTCTGGAAGGTGATATCATAGACATCAGTGTTATCCTTCAAGAAGGCAGACTCCTCTTTGCCAAAGTTCTTCTTGTCTTTCTTCTTGATCTCAACCTCGCGACCGACGAGGGCAAACTGATTGACTATCGGCTGGAAGTATCGGGTAAAGTCGAAGTGGTCATTGGGAGAGACGAGCGAGAAGTCCATATCTTCAGAGAAGCGCTGCAAACCATGGAAGATACGCAGACAGGTGCCGCCATAAAAGGCTGCCTCGTCAAAGAATCCCCCATTATACAGCCCTGCAAGGATTACCTGCTGATTGACCTCGAAGATGGCATTGCGCCTCTGCTGTTCGGTCGTAAGTTCATAGACCGACAACATCTGATTGTATATTTCGTTTGTGCTCATTTCTTCATATATTTTATCAGAGTTTCTATCGATTTTCCCTTTTTCCCGACTTGTGCATACCGCTCAAAGATACCTACATCCATACGCAGGAAGTCATCTATGTCCATGCGGATGTCACCTTCCAGATAAGCCTCAACATCCTTCAGATAGCGGAGATTGACATTAGGAGAATTGGCTATCAGGTCGCACAGCGCCTTTTCGGGTGTAGCCATCAGAAACGAGTAACTATGCTGGTTGATGCTTGTCACGCCTACAGAGAAGGCCTCGCGCGAAATCATCTGATACTCGAAGCGCCCCACGGGGGTATCAAAGTGGGGGGAGTGCTTTATCGTCATCGACTGGGTGGTATAGACTGCCTCGGGTATCAGTCCGTAATAGCGCAAGGCTGTCTGTCTGGACACATACGAAGGAGCATAGAGATGATTGGCTATCAACTCTGTTGACAGGCTCACCCGCGACACCCTGGGGGCTATCACATATAGCCCTCTCTTAAGACGTATCACCTTGCCTGCCGTCTCAAGTTGAAGCACCTTTTGATTACCTGCCGACATTTCCGGGAATAGCGATGCCACCGTGGCGGTGCTTACTGGAATGTTGCCAATATGCTCTAAGTCCATAATCATGCCACAAAGATAGTCAAAACTGGTACAGTAAACAAACTTTTTATTGTTTTTCTATACCAATTTTGGCTGTTTTTACAATTTCGAGGCCATCCATGGGCACCATGAGGCTTGGTTTGTGCATGCCATGACCTTATTGGTTGCTTCCAAATTGACTATAGAATGTTCTTTAATCAGAAACAGTGGCGACAACATCGCTTTTGGTATAACAACAATTGTTTCTAACACTTGCCGAACGTTTTTTCGCATCGTTTAGGCATCCTTTTCATATAAAAGCAGTATATTTGCGGTGTAAAATATGATACTGGTATCAAAAAATGTACCCTAATATGATATTCGAACGTAAGAAATACTTGAATGAACTTATCGCAGGACGCGGAAACGGACTTGTGAAAATTATTACGGGTGTCAGACGATGCGGAAAGTCCTTTCTGCTGTTCAATATCTGGCACAACTGGCTGTTGAAACATGGAGTGACTGGCAGCCACATCATCGAGATACAACTTGATGACTTCCGAAACCGACGACTGAGAAAACCTGATGCTCTACTTGACTATATAGACTCCAAGGTAGTTGATGATGGCAATCCTTTTTATATTGTTTTGGATGAGGTACAACTGGTGGAAGATTTCATAGAGGTTATCCTTAGTTTAACCCACATAAGGAATGTGGATGTGTATGTATCGGGGTCAAACTCCAGATTCCTGTCGAGCGATATCGTAACGGAATTTCGTGGCAGAGGTGACGAAATACGCATCTGGCCTCTCACCTTCGATGAGTATTTCAAGGGTATTGGCGGCGACATACGCAAGGCATGGTTGGATTACTATACTTTTGGAGGACTCCCGCAGGTGGCTTTGCTGGAAACAGAAGAAAAAAAAACCGATTATTTGCATAATCTGTATGAAACTACCTATCTCCGTGATGTGATAGAGCGCAACCATTTGCGCAACCCTGAAGGAATGAAAGAACTTGTGCGAGTATTAGCTTCAGGAATAGGTTCGTCTACCAATCCAACGAGAATAGCCAACACATTTCAGTCTGCACAAGGCGTGTCCATAAAGCGAGATACGATAAAGCTATATATTGAATATCTGGAAGACTCATTCTTGATAGAGGAGGCCTTGCGCTACGACGTGAAAGGCAGAAAGTATATTGGTACCGAATCCAAGTATTACTTTGCCGATATTGGCATCCGCGCAGCTATTCTCGACTATCGTCAGCAAGAGGAAACACACATTATGGAAAACATTATCTACAATGAGCTCCGCAGTCGTGGATACAATGTGGATGTTGGGTTGGTTGAACTTGGGGGCAAGGACAAGAACGGAAAGTTTGTCAGAAGAATGCTGGAGGTTGACTTCGTGGTAAACCGCCCTCCATATAGAGTGTATATCCAGTCGGCTTACCACATGCCCACGACTGAGAAAGAGGCCCAAGAGAGCCGTCCGTTACTGTCAATCAACGACCACTTTCGAAAAATAGTCATTGTTGGTGACGACATCCATCGTAAGGAAGACGAATTTGGTATTCTGACCATTAGCTTATTGGATTTCCTGACAGATAAAGAGCTATTAAACCAATAGCCTCAGCCCATATATCCAGCCACTGAGGCTAAATAGTGCATACCATGACCCACTCCATATTGATTGCGAGGTTGGATTTAGTCATTGCGTGACGGTATTTATTCTTTGCGGGCCACGATTTGGCCATATCAGGTCGCGAAGTCAGGTTATTTGCGGTCGGCAGAGGTTTCGGGAGAATTGGAGGCGGGCGGTTGGGCCTAATAAAATATCCGCAATGCCTGTCTATGGGCATTGCGGATAATGCTATGCTACCGGAGCCTCTGGCTGCGGTGGCTATCATCGTGGGGCTTGCGCCCGGTTATCTACTTGCTGTGCTTCTGCCAGTACTTGGCGCCTTTGGCCTTAAGTTTTTCGGTGAAGGCGGCAGACTCGGCATCTACCTGTGCCTCCTCCTCGGGTGTGGCAAAAGCGTGGCGGTAGCCTTTCACATCGTTCCAGTGGCCGCGGGTGAAGTCGGGCACCTCTACCGGCTTGTTGCCGTTGTCCATCGACAGCGAACCGAGCTCTGCCAGACAGCACCATTCGCCCAGGTCATAGACATCCATGTCGAAAGGCAGCCCGTGCTGCAGACAGTAGACCAGACGGCTGTCCATGATGTAGTCCATACCGCCGTGACC